>Ga0257113_1000396_pt1 | contig 14343 bp, 14 predicted proteins | sample LP_taG_4_FD_191568 | JGI IMG/M metagenome (GOLD analysis project Ga0257113, IMG submission 191568) | Marine microbial communities from Northeast Subartic Pacific Ocean, Canada - LP_J_2015_P26_2000m | ecosystem: Environmental > Aquatic > Marine > Oceanic | place: Canada: Northeast Subartic... | reverse complement strand
CTTAATCTCGTTTGGGTTCATTGATTATCTCAGTATTAATTGGGTTTTTGCTTTATGCTTGGAAAAGTTATTGATAAATTAATTGTTACAGTTAAGTAACCATATTTTATAATGAAATTTAATCACAATCTTTTTTCAGGTGTAATACCGGATACGATATGTTCTTTTAATTTTGATTGGGTTAATGGTAATAATTTTTCTTTAAACAATAACTTATTTTGTCCACCATATCCTGACTGTGTTGTTGATTTTGTAGAGGAACAAGACACGAGTGATTGTCCTTGAAATGAAAGAAAAGAAAAAAACAAAGGACGAGAATAAATTTCAGGATTTACTTGATACATTAAATGAAAATCCGTTTTCTTATTTTTTGAAACCGTTAGATAATGTAAAAGATTTCCCGGATAAAGTTGTTAGTGGTCTGGAAAAATTATTGGAAAGTCCATTTAATGATGATAATAAACCTTGATATAAAACAAATTCCCGATTTTTACTAATCCCTATACCTCATTCGTGGGGATTTGTTTTTCATTAGAAATATATTTTGGTTAGTTTTCTTAAAATGAAAAACCACCTACGAATATGGTTAAACCAATAAATAGTTAGGTATTAAATGGGATTATTTGACATATTTAGAACAAAGAAGAAAAGAGAAAATGAAATATCATCCAAAACCACATAAGAAAACCGAAGATAAGAAATCCTATATAACAAAAATAAGAGAAGAAGAACAAAAGAAAATGGATAGGTTAAAAAAATCTAATAATAAGAAAAACGAAGACGGTTCTGTAAAGGAATGATTAAATCCTCAGAAAATGTTGGGAAATGATGAATGGTAGAAGGATTCCATCAACCTTCATTTATTCTTTCAACACATTTTTTACTAACTCTTACTTGAATTTCTTCAAGACTCTCTGTACTCTCAACCAAATTGAATTTCTCTTCGATTAGGTTCATAACATATTCCGTCAATCCTTGTTCGTCCATATAATTATCATATTGTTCATTCATATCTTGTAATCCTTCATTCACATACCAATCTATATCTGAATCCTCTAATGGTGGTTCTTTAATACTCATATTATTTCTCCTTTATTTTATGACTACATCAGGTATATCTATACTACCACAAATATCTGAACTGATTTCACTTTATGTGTCTAATAAATCCTTATAGGTGAAAAATTGTCATCTATATCTGAATTGGTAAGATGAGGTGTTTTAATTAAAATAGTTTTTGGGTTAACGACTTATTCAAAGAAAATTAGTGGGAGTGGGGTTTTGTTTTTTATAGAGTTATTTTTTGTAAATTTGGTGTGAGATGAATAAACATTTTTTCCCCATTATTAGTTTGGTTTGTTTAATTCTCGTAATAGGTACATTACTTTATTCTCATTTTGAAAAAGGAGTTATTACTTTAGATGGATGGTTTACTCTTGTAATGATGATTGGATTTAGTTTGATTCATAATAATTATTGGAAAGAATATTTTAAGAAATGAAAAAACTACACCCCATCCTAATCATATCACTTTTATTCCTTTCAGTTGGGTTTCCCCAAAAAGAGTATGATATAAACCAAATTGTTGAATGGAATGATGTATACATCAAAAAGTTTAGTGATGAAGAAGTGAATGGTAGTGTCTATCAAATGTTTGGTGATATAAAGGTGGATTTAGGATATATAAAAAATGGAGGAAAGGAAGGATTATGGACTTGGTGGTTTGAAAATGGAAGAAAGAAGAATGAAGGAACTTACAAGGATGGTAAAGAAAATGGATTACATAAATGGTGGTATGAGAATGGACATAAGAGTGAAGAGAGGACATACAAGAATGGGATAAAAGAAGGATTATGGACTAAATGGTATAATAATGGACAGAAAGGTATTGAAGAGACTTACAAGGATGGGGAGTTAGATGGATTAGAAACTCATTGGTATGAAAATGGACAGAAGAGTTCTGAAAAAACTTACAAGGATGGGAAATTTATCTCAAAAAAAGAATGGAACGAAGATGGTTCTGTTAAGGAATAATCAACTTTCAACAACCCTATAAAACTCAATATCAAAATCCCGATACTCTTTCACAATCGGTTGAATCATAAACTCATTTTAATTCTAAAATTCCCAATTTCTTCAATAATTGGTTGAGATGAAATTTCTCGTCTTTTTTTAATCCTCCTCATTATCTGACTTATAGTATTTCTACTTTTCCCAATTTCATATCCGTTCTTTAATAAATCTTCATGTATTCTAATATTACTCCAACCTTTATTGTGGAGTCTCATTACCTCATTACGTAACTTTGTTTGTTTATCAGATAAAGGTTTGAAGTAAACAGAATAATAGAATTGATGAGTGGTAATTTTATAATCAAAAAAGAGATACGGGATTTCAGAAGAGGGAGTGTTCTCTAGTGAGAATTGACCACAGTTCCGTTAAATCCTTTGGTGAATTAATTCGCTATATTCGTCCTTGGAGGGCAAAGGCCAGGTTTGCGGCGCTTTGCTCAACTCTGAATAAAATATTTGATATTGCTCCAGAGGTTTTGATTGGTGTAGCGGTTGACCTGGTCGTTGAAAAAGAAAATAGTTTTGTGGCTTCTCTAGGCTTTGACTCAATCGGGAGTCAGGTAATATTTCTTGGACTGATCACCTTTATTATCTGGTCCCTAGAATCGCTGTTTCAATATATTTATTCCATCCAGTGGCGCGGTCTAGCCCAAATGGTGGAGCATGAGATCAGGGTCTCTGCCTATGATCACTCTCAGAGGTTAGGTCTTAGCTGGCATGAGGAGCAGGCAACTGGGAATATTACTGCAATATTAAACGATGATGTAAACCAGTTGGAGCGTTTTCTTAATGATGGCGTAAACCAAATTATTCATGTTTTTGTATCGACCATTTGTATTGGTTTTATATTTTTCTATATATCGCCACTGATTGCCTCTATCGCAATCCTTCCGGTCCCAATTATTTTTGCGATTAGTTTTTTCTTTCAGAAAAAATTATCTCCCAAGTATAAAAATATCCGAGACAAAGTAGGTGCGCTTAACTCATCAGTGTTTAATAACCTTATAGGGATTCAGACGATTAAAAGTTTTATGACCTTCGGTCACGAGCGTAACCGTATTAGCACTTTGAGTAAAGAATATCAAAAAGAAAATATCGGTGCTATATCAATCAGTAGTGCTTTTGTGCCTGTCATACGTATGGGTGTGCTCGCAGGTTTCTTGGGCACTATTTTAATAGGTAGTCACATGGCTCTAAGTGGAACACTGGCCGTTGGCTCTTACAGTGTCCTTGTTTTTTTGACCCAGAGATTTCTGTGGCCGTTTACTTCCTTAGGAACTCTTGTGGATGATTTTGAGAGGTCAATGGCCTCTAGCCAGAGAATTTTTAATCTCTTAAACACCAGTGTGCATATCCCAGAACCTGAGTATCCTATCAGGCCAGATAACCTAAGGTCTGATATCCGGTTTGAATCGATAAGCTTTAACTATCCAGGCGGACCAGTTCTTTTTGAGAACTTTAGTATGCATATAAAGTATGGCAACTCAATTGGAATTGTTGGTGACACTGGATCGGGAAAGACTACCCTAGCAAAATTACTTTTACGATTGTATGATCCTGTTGGAGGATCAATTATGGTGGGCGATCATAACATAAAAGATATATCTATCGAAAGTCTAAGAAATAAAATTGGAGTCGTGAACCAGGAAACTTTTCTTTTTGATGGGTCTATCCGAAAAAATATTGGCTACGGAACCAAAGAGTGTACCGAAGCAGATATTACTAGAGCCGCAGAACAGAGCCAGTGCACTGAGTTCATCTCTGCTCTTAGTGATGGCTATGATACGGCAGTTGGTGAGAGAGGGCAAAAGCTTTCTGGTGGTCAAAAACAACGACTTGCTATCGCAAGGGCCATTGTGAGGAAGCCTGATATTTTACTCTTTGACGAGGCAACCTCATCAGTAGATAATAAGACCGAGAGACTTATACAAAAATCCTTTATGGATATTAAAAAGGATCGTACGATGATTATTATTGCGCATAGGCTTTCAACTATTCGGAACTGTGATAATATCTTTGTGATCAAAGACTCACGCATTCATGAGCAGGGTACGCATGATGAGCTCATGCAAATGAGTGATAGTTTTTATGCGGAACTGTGGAATATTCAGACTGGGAAAAAATTGTAAAACCAAGAGATTGTAAAAACAAAATGTGTAATTTAAATTAGCTTCTTTAAAGTCAATGTTAGAAAGAACAGATAAAACAATATTTTATGGATCCTTAGCGGCCCTTTTCCTCTTAGTTGCACCCATGCTAGTATACTCGCAAGAGAGCCATGATATCCTGTTGCAATTGAAAATATCCATTGAAAATAATTTTGGTAGTATATACCAGTATCTGACCGTTATTGTTATGGTATTTATTTTGTGGCTTGCGATCAGTCGATATGGAGATATAAGGCTTGGAAAGGGTCCTTATCATTTTAACACCTTTAGCTGGGCCTCAATGTTATTCTGTGCTGGAGTTGCCACTGGGATACTCTATTGGGGGCTGATAGAGTGGGCCTATTATATTGATATGCCTCCCTTTGGACTGGAGCCTAGGTCAGACCTTGCGATAGAGTATGCAGCAACCTATGGTATGTTCCACTGGGGTATCGCGGGCTGGGCGTTTTACTGTATACCAGCGATAGCAATGGGCTATGTCTATCACGTGAAGAAGGTTCCGTTCTTAAGGATAAGTAAGGCCTGCAAAGCTATACTTGGACATCACGCAGATGGTATTCCTGGACAGGTTATTGATATTTTGTTTATGGTTGGGCTTCTTTTCTCATCTGGTACGTCCATGGGCCTTGGTACCCCAATGATATCAGCGAGCATACAGTCCTTGTTTGGCGTAACTGAATCGTTCACACTGCATGTTATTGTGATTCTATTTTGTGCAACAATTTTTTCGGTTTCTGTTTACCTGGGACTGAACAAGGGTATTAGGAGACTGAGTAATTTTAATACAGTATTTGCCTTTATTTTTCTTGCTTTTATTTTTATTGCAGGTCCAACCGTGTTCATTCTAAAAATGAGTCTAAACAGTATTGGTCTTATGACCCAGGAGTTTGTTCGTATGCTTACCTGGACAGAACCACTTACCGACACAAGGTTTGTAGAAGACTGGAGTATATTTTACTGGTCATGGTGGATCGCGGTCGGACCCTTTAATGGTATTTTTATCAGTAAGATATCTGGGGGGCGAAGCATAAGGCAGGTCATTAGTGGTACGCTGTTCTTTGGCAGTGTTGGCTGCACAATGTTTTACTGTGTACTGGGAAACTATGCTCTCGATCTTGAACTCAGCGGAATATATCTTACAACCGATACCATCGGTCTAGGAAAAGCAGCACATGCTATACCGGGTATTATCAGCAATCTTCCGGGTGGGCAGGTTACCGTGTTCTTATTTTGTCTCATGAGTATTACTTTTATGGCGACTACCTTTGACTCTACCTCATACGCACTGGCCTCATGTGCCACTGATAGGCTGGAGGCTCAGGATGACCCTCCAAGCTGGCAGCGTCTTTTTTGGGCGGTTACACTGGTTATTCTTCCCCTTTCACTGATATATGTTGGTGGGTTGGACACGATTAAGTTTGCTGTACTTTCTTCTGCTTTGCCCTTGATTATAGTGTACATCCTTATGGGCCTATCTATTGTATATAACCTGAGAAAAGAGGATCAGGTTTAATGAAAATTCTTAATAGAAAACTAAATGTGGTTATAATCGCTGGTGCATCTGGGATCGGAAAAGAGATCGCTGCTGCCTATGACAGGGAAAATTGCAGAGTTTTTGTTTGTGACATATCGGATGATTTCATTAAAACATTTAAAAATGATTACTCAAATATTTTTATAAAAAAAACAGATGTATCTGTCTATGATGATGTTGCAGGATTCTTTAAGCAGGTCAAAAAAGAAGAACACAGTATAGATGTCCTAGTTAATTGCGCGGGCATAGCTGGGCCAACAGCTGTTCTTGAAGATATTGATCCTGATGATTGGGATCACACAATAAGGGTTAATCTAAATGGTATGTTCTACTGTTTAAAAGAGGCTATCCCCTTGTTAAAAAAATCAGAATATCCGTCAATAATAAATATCGCCTCTAGTGCCTCTTTCTTTGGGTTCCCGCTTCGGTCTCCGTATACTGCCGCGAAGTGGGCAGTAATAGGGCTGACAAAAACACTTGCCATGGAGCTTGGGTCTGAGGGCATAAGAGTAAACGCGATATGTCCAGGCAGTGTAAGAGGTAACAGGATCAACCGAGTGATAGAGGCGGACGCTTTGGAGCAGAAAAAAACAGTAGAAGAAATAGAAAAACTTTATCTCTCCCAGGTATCAATGAAAACATTTGTAGAGCCAGAGGATGTATCTAATCTGGCAATGTTTTTAAGCTCTGATTTAGGGAGATATATTTCCGGACAGGCCATTGGCCTGGACGGGCACACAGAAGGGTTATCAAATAATTTATAAGGAACAATATGAAAGCAGCGTGGTATAGTAGTTTTGGTACAGCAGAAGAGGTTCTTAAGATTGGCGAGTTTGAGACTCCAGAGCCAGAAGCTGGTGAGGTAAAAATACGGGTCTATGCTTCAGGCGTAAACCCATCAGACACGAAAAAAAGACTTGGCGCGAACCCTGCACTCTTGGACGATGGGCCAGTGGTTCCCAATAGTGATGGCGCGGGCGAGATTGTTTCCGTTGGCGAAGGTGTATCTCCCTCTCGGATTGGTGAGCGTGTCTGGGTCTACAATGCCCAATATGGTAGACAGCTTGGCACCTCTGCAGAGTATGTTTGTCTTCCCTCAGATTATGCAATTATTTTGCCGGAAAGTGCTGACTACAATACGGGTGCTATGATGGGTATCCCTGCAATGACAGCCCACCGCTGCGTATTTACAGATGGCAGCGTAGCGGATCAGACGCTGCTTATTACAGGTGGAGCTGGGAGAGTAGGATACTATGCAATCCAGTGGGCGAAGCATCATGGCGCAGCTGTTATCGCGACAGCATCAAGTGCTGGCAGCCGAGAACAATGCAAGAACGCTGGTGCTGACCTGGTGGTTGACCATCCATCAGATGATAGTGTTAGAGAGATTTTAGATTACACAGATGGTAAAAAAATAGATAGAATTATTGAGGGTGATTTCGGTGCAAACCTGTTATCAGTTTTAGATATTTTAAAAACGGGTGGTACAATAGCAACCTACTCATCCATGACGGACATGAATCCGAGGATACCATTTGTCAGGATGATGTTCATGGATATTACTATACGCATGGTTCTTGTATATGCAATGCCACAAGCGGCTAAGGAACAGGCAGCAAGGGATATTACAACAATGCTTAGCCAAAATCGTTTGGACAACAGAGTGGCGAAAGAATATTCTCTTGATCATATTGCCAGTGCTCATGCACTGATCGAGAGTGGTAAAGCATACGGATCTGTTATTATTAAACCTTAGCATTATTCAAGATTTTATGTCAGAAAATAAACCTGTTTGCAAACCATTTATCTTGTTTTTCTTTTTTCTGGTAGCACTTTCCTGCGATAAAAATATAGACTCCAGTGGTATAAAAGAATACTGGGAAGATCCAACCATCATCTCTGAGCACAAGGAAGAGGCTCACGCTACTCTTATACCTTACGATAGTCAAGAAAAAGCACTCAGAGGCAAAAGATCATTATCCAGACATTATAAAACACTAAATAGCGACTGGTGGTTTAACTGGGTCGCACGTCCGGCAGACAGGCCTCTTAGTTTTTATAAAGATGATTATGATATTACTAAGTGGGACCAGATATCCGTACCAGGCTCTTGGCAGCTTCAGGGCTATGGTCAGCCTATCTACACTAATGTTAAGCACCCCTTTGAAGATCCACAGCCTCCATATCCTCCAAAGGATAACAACCCGGTAGGGTCCTACAGGCGTACGTTTACGATTCCTGACTCATGGAATCGTGGTCAGATCTTTCTTCATTTTGATGGAGTTAAGTCTGCCTTTTTTGTGTGGGTTAATGGAAAAAAAATTGGCTATAGCCAAGGAAGTATGACCCCCGCAGAGTTTAATATTACTGATTATATTTTTGATGGGCACAACTCTGTTTCGGTCCAGGTCTTTCGTTGGTCTGATGCGGCCTATATTGAGGACCAGGATTTTTGGCGTTTAAGCGGCATCTACAGAGATATTTATCTGATGCATACTCCTGACACTCACATTCGGCACTATAAGGCAATAGCTACTCTTACGGATAATTATCAGCATGGTGTATTAAGCATAAAGGCACATGTAAAAAACTATGGCTCTGATACAGAAAACCTAACTCTAAAAAAAGTTCTCTATGATCAGGATGGATCTGTGGTTACGACTCTAGACCCTGTTACATTTGAACTCGCTGCTCATGCTGAACAGGTATTGGAGCAAAAAACAATGATCAAAGAGATTAGTCCATGGACCGCTGAGACCCCAAATCTGTATAATTTGGTTCTTTCTATTTCTAGCTCAGATGATAAGGTATTAGAAAATATCAGTGCAAAAATAGGTTTTAGAAGCGTAGAACTAAAAAATGGCCAGATGCTGGTTAATGGAGAGCCATTAATAATTAAGGGAGTCAATCGTCACGAGCACGACCCTGTTAAAGGACGAACAGTGGATGAGGCACTGATGATAAAAGATATTATGTTAATGAAGAAGTTTAACATAAACGCAGTTCGTACTTCACACTACCCAAATCATCCGAGATGGTATGAACTCTGTGATGAGTATGGCCTATATGTAATGGATGAGACCAATCTTGAGTCTCACGCGTTCTGGTCAAAGTTTACGCTTGATCCAATCTGGAAAAATGCGTTTGTAGATCGTGCTCAGAGAATGGTATTAAGAGATATAAACCACCCTTCAATCATTATGTGGTCGCTGGGTAATGAAGCAGGGTATGGACCAAATCATGATGCCATGGCCGACTGGATAAGAGAGTATGATCCATCCAGGCTGATTCATTATGAAGGTAAAGAGCCTGGGTATGGCCCATTGCCAAATCACTTTGACATTATCGCTAACATGTATGCCTCTGTTGATCTGATGATAAAGCTTCATGACGAAAACCCCTCCAGGCCTGTTATTCTTTGTGAGTACTCTCACGCAATGGGAAACAGTAACGGTAATATTTTTAAATACTGGGACGCTATCTACAGATATCCTCGCTTGCAGGGAGCGTTTATATGGGACTGGGTCGACCAGGGTCTATTGCGCAGTAATAAAAATGGTCAGTATTATGTTTACGGAGGTGACTTTGGAGAAAAACTGCATGATGGAAATTTTTGTCTAAACGGCGTTATATCTCCTGACAGAAAACCGCACCCTGCTCTGTATGAGGTGAAACACCACCTTCAGAATATCAAGGTATCTTGGGACCAGTCTGATAAAACCATATTTGTGATAGAAAACAGGTATTTTTATCGTGACCTAAGTCATGTGTATGGTAAATGGGGGTTGATTGAAGAAGGGAAAAAAATCTCCTCGGGAAGGATAAACACTGACTATATAAATCCGCAATCGAGGCAGATTTATGAGCTTCCTCCTATTAAAACATTAAATGCGGAAAAGGAGTATGCGGTTAATTTTGAGTTTGTTCTAAAAGAGGATCTTTCCTGGGCAAAGAAGGGTCATGTTATTGCATCGGATCAGATTATAATACAAGAGTATAGTAAACAAAGATTTCGGAAGCATTCAAAAAGTAATAAGAAAAATGTTCAATCTTTTGAAAGTGGAGATACCTTAAAAGTTAAATCAGGTGATAACAGCTTCAGGTTTGATCTTTCCAAAGGGCAACTTCTTCAGGTTACAAAGAAAGATCAGTCGTTTATGGTAAGCCCTATATTGCACAATATCTGGCGTGCGCCCACTGATAATGATGAGGGAGGAGATGATAAGAGCTTTGCGAGTCAGTGGCTGAAAGCGGGTTATGACAAGATGCAGAGAGAGGTTTTGTCAATAGAGAAAACTTTGACAGATGATGGTCATTTCCAGATAACTGTTGGAGAAAAATATTTTAGCAATTCCGCTGATATAGAGGTAAACCTGGTTTACACTGTATTGCCCGGAGGGGATCTTCATCTTAGCGCAGAGACAAATATACCTGATGGGCTTCCTGTTGTCCCAAAAATAGGACTAAGCCTTAAGCTGGATAAAGAATACTCGAACCTCAGATGGTATGGTAGAGGGCCCCATGAGTCTTACTCAGACAGGAAACACGGGGCATTTATTGGAACATATAGTGGCTTAGTAGCAGAACAATACTATCCTTACATACGACCTCAAGAAAATGGAAACAAGGCCGATGTTAAGTGGGCCTCTATTGGCAATGGGAATGGTTCTGGTTTAATTATTTTTGGAATCCCAGTTTTCAATCTGAGTGCACACCACTACGGCCTTGAGAACCTTACTAATTCTACCCACACCTATATGGTAGAAGATAATGGTCCGGTTACGGTGAACATGGACCATATGGTAATGGGGCTAGGTGGCGATGACAGCTGGAATCCTAGAACTCATAAAGAATATCTTATTAATCCAGGAGTCTACAAATACTCTTTTGTTTTAAGGTTTAGTGATAATATAAAAGCTGATACTAAAAGATCTCTAGATAGCAGTGTGCTATCATTATCTAACTAATCTTGAGGTTTTTATTACCATCCTCTGCATTGATTCCTCAGGGTTGAGGCTCAAAATTTTATCCAAAGGAATCCAGCGAACATCGTGCGACTCATCGCTGATGACTATTTTATTTCTTTTTGGATCTGCCTCTAGCAAAAACCTCACATCATAGTGAAGATGAATTGGATCTCCAGACATTGCTGGTATCTCATGAATATCGAGGTCAAATATTTTTTTACTAACCAGCATAAAATTATCAAAGCCAGACTCTTCTTTTGCTTCCCTAATCGCCACGCTTATTAAATCTTCCGTTCCGTCTGCGTGTCCGCCTAGCTGTAGCCACATGTCTAATTTTTTGTGGTGTGTCATCAGTACCTGACACCTGTCTGTACTCACAATCCATGCCGAGCCGGTAAAGTGTCCAGCCTGATTATCTTTCTGAAAACAGTTAGGATCCTTCCTAAAAAACTCAAGCATGTCTATCGCTGCATCTTCAACAGGATAGGCAGAAATATATTCTTCTAGAAGTTTACCTAAGTTTCTCAAACTGGCTTGTGATTAGATTGACTTTTTTGAGTGAGTAATGTTTTTCAGAGATTAAGGTATTATAAGGACACAAGATAAATAATATTAATGTCTTCTACGTCCTCATCGGTGACGGTTACCTTATCAGGCTCAAGGTCTAGGTTAGATGGATCAACCCCATGAAAACCTAGTCTATCGGTGTCTGGGTCAAAGGTAAGATTTCCGTTATTATCTTCGATTGCCACAACATAGTATTCTCCTTCTGAGACCTCGTAAATATTATAGTTTCCACTTTGGCCTGTGATGCTGCCGTTTGAGAGTTCTAAACCATCGCTAATCTCAGCTCCCTCTACTAGTAGCACGAGAGCACCACTGACAGAGTTCCCATTGTGGGTTACCTTACCTGAGACTTCAATGAAAGCAGCGTCAATCCCTTTTTTAACTTTTTCCTCTAGATCGCAGCTATAACTTGAAAGAATTATTAGTGCCAACATAGTTTGTTTTATGCGAAATGGTGCCATACTATATAGAATTTACGGTTAGGAGGTGATAAATAAAAACTCACCTATGATGAGACGTATAGCTATGATTGTGAGGCAGACCTTGAAAAAAATTTTAAAGGTTTTTTCTGAAATAGATCCAAGAAGTTTTTTGCCAACATTTGTTCCGATGTATACTGATATAATTAGTGGCAATAAAATGGTATACTGTTCAATATAGTTAACATTAAAAAAATACATAAAGATTGGAATCTTGCCGATGTGAGTAATAATCTGACAGGCTGCTTTGTTTGCAATAACATTTTCTTTGGTAAGGTCTTTTCTAAGAAAAAATGGAGCGATCAATGGCCCGACCGCACCAATAAAGATTGAGACCAGTCCACTAATAAATCCGACAATAATAAATAATTTATTTTTTTGCTCCTTTTTTGCTCCTTTAAGATATAGATACCATAGGATATAGAGACCAATAATTGGTTTTAGGTAGTCAAATTTTATCTGGTTTGCGGAGTCGACCTCATAATACTGCATAAGCGCGTACACAATAATTACAGATAAGCCCAGTCCAATCAGCGCTCCAAATAGGTATTCTGATATAAGATTCTTTTTTAGGTGTTGTCTAAAAACAAAGGTTCTGGTTCCATTGCTGACCATCTGGATAATACCATGCAGTGCGATCACCATATACCCTTCGGGTATTAAGATGGCCATTATACCGAGCAAGATTATTCCCCCACCCATACCAATAACGGCTGAGATGGATGAGGTAATAAGTGCAGCAATGATTAGTATTATTTGTTCCATTATTAGAAAATATCTGCAATGAATTTTATCATGTAATTATAATATTTTTGTATAAACAAAAAACCCCACCAAATGGCAGGGCTTAGTGTTGTGAAAAGGGGTATTTTATTTGAGAAGTATCATCTTATTTGTATTGGTAAAACTTCCTGCCTCGATCGTTAGGAAGTATATTCCTGCGGAGACTGGGTTCCCAAAATCATTGGTAGCGTTCCAGTGTACAGTATTTTGTCCTGAGATCTGGTCGCTATCCACTAGCGTCTTAATTCTTTTTCCCATTATATCAGACACAGTTATTCTGACCCGTTCATCTTTAGGAAGGTTATAACTTATCTTTGTAATAGGATTAAAAGGATTAGGATAGTTCTGACTCAGGGAGAATTTATCTAGGACAGCATTGTTATCAATCCCAAGAGCACTTGGATCGGTGATCATTGCTATGTTAATGTCAAAGCTAGCAATTGGCCCAACAGATAATTGTGATGTAATAATATGGTTTTGATCCTCGCGAGGCATCATGGTCAGTGACATGCTCATTGTGTCTTTTGGTGCTATGTCACCGGATGACCTTTCCATGGTCAGCCAGCTGGAATTATCCCCCTTGATAATTTTGACATTGTCAACACCTATTCCATATGCAAAGTGTCCTCCGCAGTCAGTATAACGCACACCAACAGTAAATATTCCTGGACTAATATATGGAGTTAGATCATAGGCCATTGTGTGCCAGTTGGCATCAGCCCAGTCTACTGCTAAATACCCATCCCACTCTAGTCTGGTCTCGATCGTACTGTCTACCACTGTCCATGTTGCGCCGTTATCTGTGGAAACCACAATGGATGCGCTCTCAGCATATAGAGAATCACCTGTTGAGCAGTCACCAAATGGATTAACAAAAAAAATGTCCGCAACAAAGAACACTGGACCATCACCCGTGTAAGGTACTGCCTGAGACTGCAGGATTATATCCGTCGGATAGTAGCCAGGATTGGTGCCGGTATAGTATTCCTCTGCATCATTGTAGAAGAAAAATCCGCCGGTATTGCTGGGAAACTCAAGCCAGGCACCATTCGCGGTCTCTGGAGTACCCCAGCTCCAGTAACCTTGAGCATCAAAAAAGTTGGTTGATGTTTCCTGAGCGTCAAAAGTGTTGCTTAAAAGGGTATTTTCTGTTGTCTGGCTTACAAGTCCATCTGATGCAAAAGAGAAAGGATGAGCTGTGGTATCCAGGTTGATAAGTGTAAACTCAAACGTAGAGTATTCTCCTGATTCTGGATCAGGATCAAGCGTATCGCTAAAAGCTGATTGTGACAGGATAAATGGATCTATCGGTGCATAGCAGGATTCAAATGCAAAATCAGATTCTCCGCTGGCATAGCTTGCGCTAACCTTAAAACAATATTCTACGTTATTTGTCAGTCCAGTAGCGGTGTACTGATTTGTTTCTACGAAAGCTATCATGCTACCATTCTGGTATACCCTGTAACCAAGAAGGGTACCACAGGGGTTAGAGTATCCGCTGCCGTCTCCTCCAAACACTCGAATGTTATCCACGAACCAGTTACAGCCATATCCTACCGGATCGTAGTAAACAAAACCAATATAGACCGACTGTCCGGCATATGCAGAGAGGTCAACATGGTTTGAAAAATAACCGTCTCCAAGTGTCAACGGGTTTGAATAGTGTACCGTGGTCCAGTTTGCGCCATCCGTGGAAACCTCAACAAAGTTTGAGTCATGTGCAAAACTACTGTAGTCAATGTATTCATCAAAAAATAGTGAGGCGCTAGTGTA
>Ga0257113_1000391_pt1 | contig 14412 bp, 13 predicted proteins | sample LP_taG_4_FD_191568 | JGI IMG/M metagenome (GOLD analysis project Ga0257113, IMG submission 191568) | Marine microbial communities from Northeast Subartic Pacific Ocean, Canada - LP_J_2015_P26_2000m | ecosystem: Environmental > Aquatic > Marine > Oceanic | place: Canada: Northeast Subartic... | reverse complement strand
TCGCCAGCCACCAATAGCGCCGCCTCAACGATTCTTCGGATCTCCCCGATCTCCATCATTCTTTATCTTCGACCGCTTCACTCGCTATAAGCACATATATCGGCGAGTACGGCTCATTCTGAGAGACATCAACCAGGCCTTCCCGCATTAACTCAAGCAAGGCCAGAAACGTGACGATGACGCCTTTTCGACCCTCTTCGAGTTCGAACAGCTCTGGAAAATTCAAATAGCCGCTGACTCCTGCTATTTGGTCGAGTATTTTTGACATTCTCTCGCGAACCGAGAGCGGTTCCACCGTAATTGAATGACGTTTATATAACTCGACCCGATTGAGCACTTCAGCAAGCGCGATCGCCAATTCACGAAAGTCCACGCCGGGATCCGATTGTGCTCGAACAAGCTCGGGTTTTTCGACCGTAGCAACATGTATGTCACGCTCGATCCGGGGCATGCCGTCAATGTTCGCAGCAGCTTCCTTAAATACTTCGTATTCTTGAAGCCGACGGATTAACTCGGCGCGCGGATCGGTTTCATCCTCATCGACATCACTTCCCCGAGGAAGCAACATTCGCGATTTGATCTCCGCCAACATCGCAGCCATGACCAGATATTCACCGGCTAACTCAAGTTGCAGGACCGACATTAGCTCGATGTATTGCATGTACTGGTGTGTAATTTCCGCAACCCGAATCTCGAGAACATCGAGGTTTTGTCGCCGAATCAGGTATAGCAAAAGATCCAAAGGTCCTTCAAATGCTTCAAGAACCACTTCGAGGGCATCGGGAGGTATAAAAAGATCATCTGGAAGTTGTTCCACCACTTGTCCTCGAACAATCGCAACGACTCGATCATCCGATTCCGTTTCGACAATTGGTTTTATAGACACATCATCACCCGACTGACCCGATTCATCGGCAATATTACTCATCGATACGAAATCCCTATGGCACTTCGGACATCTTCAAGTGTTTCACGCGCGACGTCCCTTGCTGCTTCTGAGCCTTCAATGACGATCGAACGTACCAAATCATGGTTATTTTCAAATTGTTCCGCCCGTTGAATAAAAGGAGCTTGCTCCTTATTGATCGCATCTATTAGAGGTCCCTTACAGTCGACACATCCGATTCCTGCATTCCGACAACCATCCGAAGCCCAATGCCTAACGTCCTTTTCCGAATAGATCTCGTGCAGTTCAAAAACGGGGCACTTGCTGGGATCGCCGGGATCGTCGCGCCTCACTCGTTGTGGATCGGTTTGCATGGTTCGGATTTTCTGTTCAACGACGATCGGGTCTTCTCGTAGCCGGAGCGTGTTATTTAACGACTTCGACATCTTTTCGCCATCGAGGCCAGGAACTTTGGGAGTCTCCGTCAATAGTGCCTGGGGCTCAGGAAGGATAATTCGACCACCTCCTTCCAAATACCCAAAGAGGCGCTCACGATCACCAATCGAGAGATTTTGCTGTTCTGCAAGTAGCGCTCGGGCGCGTTCAAGTGCTTCGGTATCGCCTCTCTCTAAGTATTCCTTTCGCGCATCGCTATAGAGTCTCGCCGGCTTTCGGCCCATCTTCCTTATCGCCGATTCCGCATGTTGTTCAAATTGAGATTCACGACCGTAAATGTAGTTGAACCGCCTCGCTATCTCACGACTCAGTTCGAGGTGTGCGACTTGGTCAGCACCAACCGGGACATTACCCGCGCGATAAATCAATATATCCGCACTCTGTAACAACGGGTAACCAAGAAAGCCGTACGTATCGAGGTCATGGTCTTGCAGCTTTGCGATCTGGTCCTTGTAACTGGGAACCCGCTGAAGCCAGCTGTTCGGAGTAATCATCGACAACAGCAGGTGCAATTCTGCATGTTCCGGTACTCGGCTCTGCACGAAGATCGTGCACGATCCTGGACTGATTCCGGCAGCTAGCCAATCTATCACCGTGTCGAGAGTGAATTGTTCAATATCGCCCGATTCTTGGTAATGCGTCGTTAGTGCATGCCAATCAGCAACAAAGAAGAAACAATCGAACTCGTGCTGAAGGCGGGTCCAATTCTTCAACACCCCGTGGTAATGGCCGATATGTAGTCGACCGGTTGGACGCATCCCCGATACAACTCGTCGTTCCGAGTCATTGCTGCTCAAAGGAAATCCCGCGATTGTCGAAGGCGTGTCAAGTTCATCTGTCGAATTCGAACCGGGACATTATAAGTAAGTCCCTGACTTCAGACCACGGTTGATGCGGAGAGCTCCTTCTAGGAGGCGTGTCGAGACTGGACCTTCAGACACCGATACCGGATGATTCCGACCGCCGAACTGTACGCGCTCGTTATCCCATTAATTTAATGGTCGCTTCAGTGAGAAGAAATTATGAGATCCGAGTTCAATACTACTTCGACGCACTGCGCTTACCGCCTGTCGCCCCTATCCAACGTGCCCCATGAAAAAGTTTCTTGAGGCTCTACCAGGCTTAGTTTTCGCCGCTCTTTACTTTGGTAACTGGGCAATTTTCGGAAACTGGGACATCTATCTAGCGACCGCAGGATTAATGGTCAGCGCTTTCGTACAAGTGTTGGTCATGAAACTCTACGGCTGGAAAATTTCCGCGATGATCGGACTATTTTTTTGGCTTGCGATGATTTTTGGAGGTATGACCCTGGTCTTTCAAAACGTCGTTTTCATACAATGGAAACCCACCATCTTTCATTGGGGCGCTGCACTAACAATCGTGACCAGCCGATTTATCGGGGACGGGCACTTCATTCGTAACGCTCTCGGGAGATTTCTCCCGATCGACTTGCCCGATCGTGCGTGGAAGCACCTCACCTGGGGATGGGCAACGGGCTGGTTCACGATGGGTGCCATGAATCTCTATGTCGCGTACCAATTTTCAGAACAAGTGTGGATGGCATACAAGCCGGTCGCCGGTTTTGTTCTTACGCTTGCTTTGGTTTTCGCGAGTTATTTCTACCTCTACCGTAGCCATCTGCTCCCACACAACACGGGGCTTGAGTCAGATAGCAGTGAAACTAATCCGAACAACTAATCAACTAAAGGAAGCAGCTCGGGTAAACGACCCAACATTGTTGGCTCGGTGCAACCGCATTAGCAATGGATATGACCGCGCTCTCCGTTAACGTAAATAAAGTTGCTTGGCTACGGAATGCTCGAGGTGGTTCTCGTCCCGATCTTTGTGATATGACCAGAGCCATCATAGGTGCCGGCGCAAACGGGATCACCATTCATCCTCGACCCGACCAACGTCACATTCGACCTCAAGATGTGTTCGATCTACGAGCCGTCGTATCTGCCGCCAACGACGTGGAATTCAACATTGAGGGCAATCCGACAGCAGGGCCGCGAGAAAATGGATATCCAGGGTTCCGTCAACTTGTAGAGGCAGCAAAACCGGCTCAATGCACGCTCGTACCAGACACTGAGCATCAGCTCACCTCGGATCATGGTTGGGACCTCTGCGAAGCTACGACATTCGATAGCGTGAAATCGATAATCTCTACGTACCAAGATCTCGGCACACGGGTCAGCTTATTCATCGATCCGGATCCTGACCAAATTTCTAGAGCACGTGATGCAGGCGCAGATCGAATAGAACTGTATACGGGTCCGTACGCAGACTCTGCAGCCAAGTACGGGATTGATTCCAAAGAAGCGCATGAGTATTGGCAGCGTTACCGTAGAGCCGTTACTCACGCCAAAGAACGGGGCTTAGGGATAAACGCCGGGCACGACCTAAACCTAACAAACCTGGCTCGGTTCTGTTCCATCGGGAACATTGACGAAGTCTCGATCGGCCACGCTCTAATTGCCGATGCGCTGGAATTAGGAATAAGGGTAACAATCGAGCGCTATCTTGAGGCGTTGAATACGGCCACATCGGACGCATGAGTATCGTTGGCTTAAAACGTGAGCAAATCCGATTCCTTTACTGCAAGGATCTCGTCAACTTCGTTAACCCGAGCGTCAGTTATTTTTTGGAGTTGCTCCTCCCCGCGGCGCCCCTCATCCTCCGTCGATTCTTTTTCGCGGACAAGCTCGCGGACATTAGCAATCGCGTCGCGTCGCACATTTCGAATGGACACCCGTACATTTTCCGCTTCACTTTTCGCGTGTCGAATCAGGTCGCGACGATTTTCCTCAGTCAAAGGGGGTAGCGGCAGTCGAATGGCGTCACCTGTACCCGTTGGCGTTAAACCAAGGTCACTTTTTAGTATTGCCTTTTCAATATCGGGTGCAATGGATTTTTCCCAGGGCGTGATAATGAGCGTCCTTGCTTCTTCAACGCTAATAGATGCCACCTGATTTATAGGCGTCAAGGTCCCATAATACTCAACTTCTATCGCATCAAGTAATGAAGGTGTTGCGCGACCGGTGCGAATTCGGGCAAACGAGGTCCTTAGGGACGTTACCGATTTGATCATGCGTTCGCTCGCGTCCTGTTTGATTTCATCAAGCATCGTTTCCCTTCCCCGAATTACAAATCATCATGCCGACGTTCTCACCGCTCACGTTCTTGGTCAACGTAGTGCTATCCACCATGTCTTTGACAACAACGGGAGCATCGCATGACTCTTCCAAAACGCAATCGCCGTTGAATCCATGATCTCGAGTCCACGTTGTAGGGCCTCATCATAGAACGCAGTATCAAAGCGGGTCGCATCGGGATGGCCGGTCGGATTTCTGTCGTAAGTGGCATCCAGCTTAGTCGCCTTGATAACCAACTCCATCGATAACTCAACCGCCCGCTGGCAAGCCGCTACAAGGGTCGTGACAATTGGATTCCCTGTTCCACCCGCACATACGACGATGTATCCCTACCCAATGCCTCGTACGCGGGACTCAGAATTAACTTCCGCGATGCCCGGAATACCCCTGGGACCACATAAGCAAACCTCGGTGACCTAGAGCTTCTAAAACATCCCGGAACGCCAGTACATTGATGATGGTCCCAAGCATCCCCATTTGATCTGCGGCCACATGCGTTATGCCAACGCTGGCGGCAACCGAACGTAACCCTTTCCCGCGCACAATGTTCCTGGCTCAATTCACCAACGCACCAGCCGTTTTCGTGATTATCCCTTGACGCCGCTGGCGATCCGCTCAACTGTTGGGGCGTTGATCCCTGAACCTTTCGGACCACCAACCACCTCGCCGGACAACTTGAATAACACTAGCTCGGGCACTCCGACGTATTAACCCGTTCCCATCGATTCACATCTATTCAAGTTGCGCTGCCACCTCCGTAGCAAAATCCTCATCCTTCTTTTCGACCCCTTCGCCGACCTCAAAGCGGATAAAGCGAAGACACTGTGCTCCAGCTTGTTCAAGAAGATCACCCACTTTGGTATCGGGATCGCGCACGAAGGGTTGGTCCAGTAGGCTCGATTCGGCAAGGAACTTTCGTACTCGGCCATCAACTATTTTTTGAACTATGGATTCCGGTTTGCCACTTTCCAGCGCTTGCGCTTCATAAATTCCACGCTCCGTTCGAAGAACCTGTTCCGGCATTTGATCCGCCGCCAGCACCATGGGGTTCATTGCGGTTACATGCATCGCTATTTCCTTGCCCAGCACAGCGTCCCCACCCCGAATTTCAACCAACGCTCCGAGCTTGTCGTTGGAGTGCAGATAACTGCCTACCTCCCCACCTTGACTGACGAAACGAACCGCTCGTCGGACCGAGACATTTTCTCCAATTATTTGCACAAGTTGTTCACGAGCCTCTTCAAGCCCTTCCATCTCGCTATCGCCATGCTTTACAACCCATTTAACCGCCTCGTTCGCGAAATCGATAAAGCGTTCGTTGCGCGCAGCAAAATCTGTTTCCGAATTAACTTCGACCATCGCCCCGGAATCACCGTTTTCCGAGACGTGCATAGCAAGCAGCCCCTCGGCTGCGGTCCGATCCGCCTTTTTCGCCGCTTTTACCGCACTTTGCTTACGTATGATCTCGATCGCTTTGTCAATATCGTCGCCAGCATCCTCAAGCGCTTTCTTACAATCTCCGAAGCCGACGCCAGTGCGAGACCGAACTTCTTTGATGTTAACCATGTCAGCCAATCTCATGACCCCTCGTTAGTCGCGGACGAATTTTCGCTCGACTCGTCGGGTTCACTCGTTTCGTCTTCGGCTGGCGCTTTCGCTTCTGCTGGCGCTGCTGATTCTTGTTCGTCTATTTCTGCAGCTGATGCTTCCGCGCTCGCCTCTTCAGTTTCGTCGCTCGTTTCAACTTCTACGAATTCATCGATGCCCACGTCGACGGACCCTTGGTTCTTACCTTCTAGAATGGCATCGGCAACCGCAGTAACGTACAAACGGACCGCACGGATCGCGTCATCGTTCCCCGGAATAACGTAATCGACTCCGTCCGGATCGCTGTTGGTATCAACCACACCAATTACTGGAATCGCGAGCTTGTTTGCTTCAGTAATCGCAATGCGCTCGTACTCCACGTCGACCACAAACACCGCATCGGGGAGCCCACCCATCTCTTTGATTCCCCCGAGACTACGCTCGAGCTTCGCCATCAAACGGCGTTTCTGCAGCGCCTCCTTTTTGGTGAGACGTTCTAGGGTTCCTGCGTCGGCCTGCTCTTCTAGATCCGTCAAGCGCCGTATCGATTGCCTGATGGTCTTATAGTTCGTCAGCATTCCACCCAGCCAGCGTTGGTCGACGTACGGCATTGCGACCCGCTCGGCTTGTTCACGTACCACTTTTGCCGCAGCTCGTTTAGTACCCACGAAGAGGATCTTCTTCTTTCTTGCGGCCAGCGAACGTACATATGCCAATGCCTCCTCCAGCGCTGGCATCGTCCTTTCGAGGTTGATCACATGGATACTGTTTCGGGACCCGAAAATATACGGTGACATTTTTGGATTCCAATAGCGTGTCTGGTGGCCAAAGTGCACGCCGGCCGCGAGCATGTCCCGCATCGTAATTTCAGTCATTACATTGTCCTTGGGTTGTTGGCGCATGATGCGCACAAGCCGTACAAAACGCTGAATCCGCCTCTGTCAACGATCGAAGCAAAGGCCACCCGCAACGTACTTACTACTGCACGGCACTCAATTTCGCCATACTGCAACAGCGTTACACACTGTCCTTTATGGCGGGGCGCGCTTTATACCATAATTCCCGCTCACCAGCCCGAGGCTCAGCGAGTAAGAACATGACCGTACGTCTTCGAACCAACGACGAAATCGAAAAAATGCGAACGGCCGGTCGGCTAGCCGCACAGGTGCTCGAGATGATTGGAGAATATGTCAATCCCGGAGTAACCACCGAAGAGCTCGATCGGCGATGCCACGATTTCATCGTCAACGATCTGGCATGCATACCAGCGCCTCTGAATTATTCGAACGCTCCTGGTCAGCCACCCTTTCCAAAGTCAATCTGCACATCCGTCAACCATGTCGTCTGTCATGGAATTCCCACTGAGCGAAAGACGCTCAAATATGGGGACGTCGTCAATATCGACGTAACGGTGATAAAAGATGGCTTTCACGGTGATACGAGTAAGATGTACTTTGCGGGAAAACCCAGCGTACTCGCAGAACGACTAGTCAAAATAACCCAAGAATGCTTGTACCTCGGGATGCGGCAGGTTCGTCCGGGAGCACACCTCGGTGATATAGGACACGCGATCCAACAACACGCCGAAAACAATCGTTTCTCCGTAGTTAGGGAGTTTTGTGGCCATGGCATAGGTGACCGTTTTCATGACGAGCCTCAAATTCTTCATTACGGTCGCCCAGGGGAAGGGCTAGAAATTCAATCAGGCATGACATTCACCATCGAGCCGATGATCAACGCGGGGAAACGTCATGTAAAACTTCTTCCTGACCATTGGACCGTTGTTACCAAGGACCACAAACTATCCGCTCAGTGGGAACATACTATCTTGGTCACAGACCTAGGAGCTGAAGTCATGACCCTTCGTGATGAAGAAAAGGCAGCCTGACTCGGCACCGGTCGACGTCGCCGGACTCAAGCGAAGAATCTCAAAGGCGGAAGATGTCTTAGCTAAGCGATTCTGGGAAGGCGAAGACGTCGAGACGCTGGTGCGGGAAAGATCTGGTTTCATCGACGCATTTCTAGCTGAAATATGGCAACACTGGTTCGAATATAAACACGACATCGCACTGCTCGCGATCGGCGGGTACGGTCGCGGCGAGTTACACCCCTACTCAGATATCGACCTGCTGATACTTGTCAAGAACAACCGTCTCAAAGACTCCGATATCGAACACTTCGTTCAATTGCTTTGGGATTTGAAGCTCGATATTGGTCACAGCGTCCGCACCGTCCGCGAGTGCCGTTCGGAAGCAACCAAGAATGTGTCGGTAGTTACATCTCTCTACGAACGTCGATATCTCGCGGGTTCACAGGCTCTCGCCACGAAGCTGAGCCGATTTCTAGATCGTAAAAGTTTCTGGCCAAGCTCCAGGTTCTTTGCCGCTAAGCAGGCCGAGCAGGCCGTTCGACACGCTCGATTCGACCACGTCGAGTACGACCTTGAGCCAAACATTAAAGGCTCGCCAGGTGGATTGAGAGACATTCAAACCATCAGTTGGATCTGTCAGCGGCACCTCGGCACCTCCGATTTAACAGAACTAACCCGATCGGGATTCTTGACGAAACTAGAATGTGATTTGCTGAAAGATGGCCGCCGATTCCTCTGGAAAGTCCGCTTCGGATTGCATTTATTGGCGGCACGTAGAGAAGACCGGCTGCTATTTCATCACCAACGCGAACTCGCCAAGCGATTTGGTTACGTGGGTTCCGAAGGCCTGCTCGCAGTCGAAACATTCATGAACGACTACTATCGCCGCGTGCTAGAACTCCGTGAGGTAAATGATATTTTGTTCCAGCACTTCGAAGAAGCGACCGCTCAGAGGTCTCGCCGACCCAGGATCGAGATCGTAAATCGAAGATTTCAAGTCCATAACCAGTACATCGAAGTGACTTCTGACGAAGTGTTCACTTTGCATCCACCCGCTCTGATCGAGATTTTCCTGATCATGGCAAACCGAACGGATATTGCCGGTGTTAGGGCAACGACTATCCGTCTTATTCGCGAACATCTAGACCTCATCGACGGTAGTTTTCGTCGAAATCCTGAGGTCACTAAATTGTTCATTGAGCTTTTGAAAGCACCGTATACGCTTGTCAGCCAGTTGACTCGCATGCGTCGCTACGGCGTTCTAGGACGTTATATCCCAGAGTTTGGGAGGGTCATCGGTCAAATGCAGCACGACCTTTTTCATATCTACACTGTAGACGCCCACACCATGATGGTGATCCGTAATATGCGTCGTTTTCACCAAGGAACGACTCGAGACGATTTTCCGGTTGCTTGGAGAACTGCGAACAACCTACCCAAGATCGAGTTGTTATACATTGCGGGGCTATTTCATGACATTGGTAAAGGGCGCGGCGGCAACCACTCGGCGCTAGGAGCGACCGACGTAACCGAATTTTGTGAGCGTCACAACTTGCCTCCCGCCGATATCGAACTAGTTGCGTGGCTTGTTAGCAATCACTTGGAAATGTCAACAACCGCTCAGCGCAAAGACATTCACGATCCCGAAGTCGTGATCGAATTCGCGCAAAAAGTAGGGTCAGAGGAAAGACTGGAATATCTCTACACGTTGACGGTAGCGGACATTAACGCCACAAATCCAACGTTGTGGAATAGCTGGCGTGCAACCCTGATGCGCCATCTCTACTTGGAAACTAAAAAAGCACTACGGCGCGGCCTTTCCAACCCCATTTTACGAAGCGATTACATAAACGACTGCAAAGCAACTGCATATTCGATATTGGCCGAGCAAGGCACGACAGTTAGTACAGCCGAACTCATTTGGAACGATCCAGGCCAGGACTTTTTCCTTCGGCACTCAGGCGTACAAATTGCCAATATTACGAATGAGATTGCTAACCACGATCCAGATAACGGCCCCCTAATTACCGTTCTAGATGTGGTTGGTGAAGTCAGCTCCGAAGGAGCGACGGAAATATTTCTTTACTGCCCTAATCGCGCCCATCTCTTTGCCGACAGCGTTGTTGCGCTCGATCACCTAGGGCTACACGTCGTGGACGCAAGCATTGCTACCAGCGCAAACGATTTTTGCTTCAATTCTTACATCGTGCTTGAAGATGACAGCAACCCCGTCCGAAAGTCTGAACGGAAACGAGAAGTGTACGAAAGCCTACGTCATGCCCTCACTCAAGGGACGCGGCCATCGAGCAGCCCTCCTCGGAAAATTTCTCGGCGCCTAAAACAATTCATGACACGGACCAAGGTCATAATCACGAATCCCGACGCCAGCGCTGAATCCATTCTGCAGATCGTTTCATCTGACCGGCAAGGATTGCTGTCGATGATTGGAAGCCTATTCGTCGAACTAGGCATCGTCGTTCACCAAGCTCGTATCACAACGCTCGGCGAGCGGGTTGAAGATGTTTTTCACATAAGTGACTTAGAGGGCAATCCCATTCGGGACCGTACCCGCATAAACGAGATCGTTTCGAGATTGGAAGAAAGAATCGATTCCGAGGTAACGGAGGCCGTTGCATGAATCCATACCTTGGGCACTTGCTTCCGTATCCTTTCGAGCGGCTAAACGACCTTAAGAATGGACTAACGTCGAATTCAAAAAACGACCACGTTTCCTTGTCCCTGGGGGAACCAAAACATGCGCCACCAAATTTCGTATTGGAAACACTCTCTGACAGAAGTGTTCTCGAGTCGGGATTAGCAGCATATCCATCAACGCGCGGAGGTATAGACATCCGCAACGCAATTGTTGAATGGTTGGCAAGCCGATTTCGGATCCAAGCTGACCCGGTCCACCACGTTTTACCCGTCAACGGTACGCGAGAAGCCCTATTTTCTTTCGGCCAAGCGATTTTGAGCGGCGCCTCGAATGGCTACACGCTTTTACCGAACCCGCTCTACCAGATCTACGAGGGCGCTGCACTACTGAGGGGATCTACTCCCATCTACGTACCGAGTACCGACAGACCGGATTTCGATACGGTGGACAAGAAAACGTGGGATCGCTGCGAACTCCTATATATCTGTTCTCCCGGAAACCCCTCAGGGGCATTTATCGAGAAGGCCGTCTTGGGAACGCTGATCGAGCTTGCCCACAAACACGATTTCGTTATCGCCGCCGATGAATGTTATTCGGAAATTTATTACCACGAAGATGAACCACCCAAAGGCCTACTCGAGGTTGCAACGGAGCTTGGAGTAGATGACTTCCGTCATTGCGTGGTCTTCCACAGCCTCTCCAAACGATCAAATTGTCCCGGGCTACGTTCCGGATTCGTCGCAGGTGACGCCAACATTATCGATCGCTATTTCCAATACCGCACATATCACGGCTGTGCGATGCCCGAACACATACAACATGTTAGTTCCCGCGTTTGGCGAGACGAACAGCACGTCGTATCAAACCGTCAGGCCTATCGGGAAAAATTCGACGCCGTTAATCCTATTCTTTCGCGAGTCTTCGACGTAGAGATTCCACCGGGTACTTTCTATTACTGGCTTCGACTCCCTGGCGACGACGAATCTTTCGCGCGGGATCTTTTCGTCACCGAGAACATCACCGTCTTGCCAGGCCAATACCTCGGTAGAGATTGTCAAGGAACGAATCCTGGACGAGATCGAATCAGAATAGCGCTCGTCGCGCCCATCGCGGACTGCATCGATGCGGTTAGCAGAATGGCGGGTTTCATCGAAGGCTATTACAGATGACCGAGGAGGTATTCGATCTCACGTCCGACCTTATTAGTTGTTCCTCCGAAACGCCCAACGACGGGGGCTGTCAGCAACTCATTGCACAACGGCTGACCACCGCTGGGTTCAAAGTCGATCACCTTCCCTTCGGGCGTGTATGCAACATGTGGGCACAGGTTGGAGATGGAAAACCACTAGTGGTATTCGCTGGACATACCGATGTCGTTCCTCCAGGTCCATTATCCCAGTGGACGTCGCCGCCATATCAACCAACGGTCGCTGATCAATACCTCTACGGCCGCGGCGCCGCAGACATGAAATCGAGCCTAGCTGCTATGGTGGTGGCGACGGAACGATTCTTGCGAGGCCATCCGGATCACGCCGGATCGATAGGGTTCCTTATTACCAGCGACGAGGAAGGTGAAGCTAAAGACGGAACCGTAAGAGTCATCGATTACCTAAACCAACAAGGCACTAGGATCGACATGTGCGTGGTCGGAGAACCGTCATCCGCCAAAAAAGTCGGGGATGTGGTGAGGGTTGGTCGTCGGGGATCTCTCAACGGTCGAATCCGGCTCGTCGGCGAGCAAGGACACGTCGCCTACCCCGACCAAACGCGCAACCCAATCCATGCCGCAGTCACCGCACTATCCCAACTCGTTACACGGGTTTGGGATTCGGGCAACGCCTATTTCCCACCCACCACGTTCCAGATATCCAACATGAATGCCGGGACAGGCGCGGCAAATGTTATTCCGGGCGAACTCGACATTCTGTTCAACTTTAGATTCAACACAGAACAAAGTGTCGAGGGGTTGCAAGCGACTGTAGAGGATCACTTACTCACTAACGATCCTAGGATCGAGGTCGTATTGGAATGGCAACTATCAGGACAGCCGTTCTTGACTAGGAAGGGAAAGCTGCTTACCGCCGTTCAGACGGCTATACGTTCAGTCGTATCGCTCGAGCCCGATCTCTCGACTTCTGGCGGAACATCAGACGGGCGGTTCATAGCACCAACCGGTGCAGAAGTTGTAGAGCTGGGCCCCGTCAACGCATCCATCCACAAGATCAACGAATGCGTCCGCATTAGCGAGTTAGAACCGCTCGCAAAAATATATCAAAGCATCCTCTTCCAACTGCTATGTTGAAGTCTCGCCAACTCTTGCTCTTAGGCTTGGTTTTTTTTCTATCGTTCCTCGTCATCTTTCTGCCAGCGAGCTCAATACGCCTCGTAACAAATGCGATACCCGCGATAGATTTCTCGACAACGGAAGGGAGTATTTGGAATGGAAACGGGAGAATGCGCATAAGCAAGCTATATGTTGGCTTACTGAGATGGTCCGTTGACCCAGTCCAACTAGTTTTCGGCAAACTCGCCTTTGAATGGGTGCTCGAAGATCAATCACATACATTCGGAGGCTCTGCGACGATCCGATTAGGCGGGATGGCTTTCTCGTTTGACGGATTGATAGAGGCCGAAACGATTAACCGAGTATTGGCGGCCTACAACATGAACTTGAACGGCACACTTCACCTCAGATCGGTCAAAGCAACTATCAACAAAAGCGAAGGCCAGATTCGAATCCAAGGAGATATGCGGTGGGATGGCGGAACTGTGCAGTACCGTATGTCTAACCAGCGGTTTCAGACAGAACTACCCGCGTTATTAGGCGAATTGCAAATGGTTGAGGGCGTCCCTTCGATGACGGTTAGATCCGAAACAGATAACACACCACTGATACGCGCAAGGCTCGACAACGACGGTTGGGTCCATATCGGCATCACGAAACGGTTTACGCGTTTGATTGGCCAACCTTGGCAGGGTAACGAACCGGACCCTGCTATCGTGATGGAGGTGTCGGAAAAACTTCTTTAAGATTGGCTATCTAATTCTCGGCCACCAACGGTGTTCGATTTCAGCCCCAAGCTCATCAATAGTGCGCGAAACGCTGCATTGGTCCTATTGGTGGCGCTGATTGCTTGGTCGCTAAAAGAATCCGTGCAGTTTTTTATGTTTCCACCTGAAGAGAAATTTTCAAGACTACCTAGTGGCATCAGAACCAATAATGACCCCGATGTGGGTTCAATTGATCACGTAACGTCGCTAAACCTGTTTGGAGATGCCTCGCGGTCCCAGTTGAATCCGACGACGACGGTGACCGAATCTCTAGCAGAAACCCGGCTCAACCTGGAACTTGTCGGCGTATTCGCGGCGAGCACCAACGATCCGGAAGACTCTGCAGCGTTGATTTCGGAGAAACGCGGGACTGCCAAGCTATTCCGTATTAATGAACGTGTACCGGGCAACGCAACGCTAGTCGAAGTATTCGCTGATAGCGTCGTTCTGGAGCGGTCCGGAAAACGAGAATTACTGCGCTTTCCAACCACCAAAAACAACTTCACACCCCAGGAGGAACCTGGACGGACAATTATTAATCCAGCGCTTTCTCGTTCGCTAACGGCTCTGGAGGGTTCCCAAATCACCGGTGCGTCATCGAATGCAACGCGCATCGAGCGTGCTACAGCGGAGAATCCGGCAACTACCGGACGAAACACACAGCAGTCAGTCCGACAAGTTATCGCTTCGTACCAGGGTCGACTCGAAAACGACGCGGAAGGTACACTCGCGGAACTAGGGATTAAACCTA
>Ga0257113_1000381_pt1 | contig 14533 bp, 8 predicted proteins | sample LP_taG_4_FD_191568 | JGI IMG/M metagenome (GOLD analysis project Ga0257113, IMG submission 191568) | Marine microbial communities from Northeast Subartic Pacific Ocean, Canada - LP_J_2015_P26_2000m | ecosystem: Environmental > Aquatic > Marine > Oceanic | place: Canada: Northeast Subartic Pacific... | reverse complement strand
CACGAATTAGGTGGGGTTCATTGAAATTTTAGGATTTGATTACACCTTACTCACTCTCAAACTCATTCGACTGTAACTGACTTCGCAAGATTCCTTGGCATGTCAACATCACAGCCTCTTAATACTGCCAAATGGTAGGCCAATAGTTGTAGAGGGATAACGGATAAAATAGGAAAGATCCATGAATGAGGCGTTGGAACCTCGATTATGTAGTCCGAAAGTTTTTCCAAGTCCTTTGTAGCCTTATTTGTAACAGTTATAACCTGCCCCCTCCGCGCTTTTACTTCCTGGATATTGGAAACCACTTTTTCGAATGTTTTGTCATGCGGTGCAAGAAATACGACCGGCATTTTTTCATCAATCAGCGCTATTGGTCCATGCTTCATTTCTGCTGCTGGGTAGCCTTCCGCATGTATATAGGATATCTCCTTCAGCTTTAACGCCCCTTCAAGTGCTACGGGAAAGCCCATACCACGGCCCAAATATAGAAAATTATCTGCTTCGACTGTGTTATTTGCAACGGTTTCAATTACTTCCGTATTTGAAATTATATTTTTTACAAATGGCCCAATTTCCGCTAGGGATTTAGCCAATTGGACGCCCTTTGTTTTATTTAAACCATTCTTCCTTCCAAAGTGTAAAGCCAGCATTAAAAGTACGGCAACCTGGGCAGTGAATGCTTTAGTTGACGCCACACCGATCTCTGGACCTGCGTGGGTGTAAATACCGCAATCCGTTTCCCGCGATATTGTACTGCCGACAACATTACATATACCCATTGTTAGGGCACCCATGTCCTTGGCTTTATTCAGCGCAGCTATTGTATCTGCAGTCTCACCTGACTGGGAAATGGCAATAATAACAGACTTACCGTCTACGATCGGATTGCGATACCGAAATTCTGACGCATATTCTAGATGTACTGGTATACCAGCGTATTCTTCCAGCAAATATTTACCAATCATACCAGCATGCCAGGATGTTCCGCAGGCAGTGATATATATCTCTCGGGCGCTCTCAATGCGCAATAGATGTTCCTGAATACCACCCAGATGTACCGACCCTTCATCAAGACGCAAACGGCCGCGCATTGTATCGGTTATAGTGTGTTCCTGCTCATAAATTTCCTTCAACATATAGTGGGGATAATTCCCCTTCTCAATTTCTTCAATGGAGAAGTCAATTCGCGAGGTTGGCCTGTTTAATTCCTTTTCATCATCCAGGCGTTTTATCCGATGTCCACTCTCATTAATGAGCACATACTCATTCTCTTCCAGATAAACAACCTCACGAGTGTGATCCACGATTGGTGACGCATCGCTGGCGATAAAATATTCGCCAGAATTCACACCCATCACAAGAGGACTCCCATGTCTAGCAGCAATCATCTTTTGTGGCTCATCAGCGCACAAAACGATAATGCCATAAGTCCCAACCACTTGTTTAAGTGCCTCGCGAACAGCTTTCTCAAACGATTTACCATTTTCACTATAAATTAAGGAAATTAACTGGACCAAGACCTCCGTATCAGTTTCAGTCCTAAAATGGACACCTTTTTGCTCTAAATAAATCTTAATGGATGAATAATTCTCAATGATACCGTTATGGATAAGGGCAAATTTTCCAGTTTGATCCAAATGTGGATGGGCGTTAGTATCATTTGGTTCACCGTGGGTTGCCCACCGGGTATGGCCCATTCCAATTGTCCCTTTCAATACGGAATCATCAACGATCCGTACCAGATCCATAACTTTACCGGACTTTTTCATAATCTCGATACCAGTATCACCAAGCAAGGCAAGACCTGCTGAGTCATAGCCCCTATATTCAAGGCGTTTTAGTCCCTTTAACAGTAACGGAACCGCATCTTTAGTACCATAGTATCCAACTATTCCACACATATTTTTTTCCTGTTTATATTAATTCTTAACTGTAATTAACGTTTCAATTCACAAATATATATATAAAAAAGATTTATTCCCATTCAATGGTACCAGGGGGTTTTGATGTGACATCATATGTAACCCGGTTGATACCCTTGACAGAATTGACAATTTTATTTGAGATTTTCGATAATACTTCTGGCGGCATACGATACCAATCAGCAGTCATGCCATCGCTACTCGTTACTGCCCGTAAACCCAGTAAATTCTCATAGGTTCTTTGGTCTCCCATTACACCAACCGTTTGAACTGGTATAAGTATTGCAAAGGCCTGCCAGATCTCATCATACAAACCTTCTTCATGAAGGAGTTTTATATAAATATCATCCGCTTCCTGTAAAATAGCGACTCGTTCTCGAGTAATCTCCCCAATTATACGAACACCAAGGCCGGGACCAGGAAAGGGATGCCGATTTATCAGTTTATCAGGCAAACCCAATTCTTTCCCCACGTCTCGCACTTCATCTTTGAATAATTTTCTTAATGGTTCAATTAACTCAAATTCCATATCATCCGGTAAGCCACCTACATTGTGATGACTCTTGATAACATTTGCTGCATTGCCCTGACTAACACCGCTTTCGATTACATCAGGATATAGGGTTCCTTGAGCCAAATACTCCATGTCACCAAATTTTGATGCTACGCTTTCAAATGAATAAATAAATTGATTCCCAATGATCTTACGTTTCTTTTCTGGATCTGTCACGCCAGCTAGTTTTTTCAAAAATTTATCCGATTCATCTTCAAGGTGAATATTTACGCCCAGGCCATCCTGTAATGCATGAACGCATTCTGCTGCTTCATTCTTCCGCAATAATCCATGATCAATCAAAACAGCCTTGGCTTGATCACCAATTGCCTTGTGCACAATAGCAGCCACAACTGAAGAATCAACCCCGCCGCTGACACCAATAAGAACACTGCCGTTACCAACACGATTACGGATTATATCTATCTGATCCTGGATAAAATTTCCCGCTGTCCAATCAGGCTTACATTTGGAAATGTCAAACAAGAAATTTTTCAGTATTTGGTGACCATATTCTGTATGGGAAACCTCTGGATGAAATTGTGTAGCTAACCGTTTAGAATCCACACTAGCCATGGCCGCCGCCACATTATTCGAAGATTCAGCGATAACAGACCAACCATCCGGAATTTTCGTAACCCGATCCATGTGCGACATCCAAACCCGGGAACCATTCGATACGGAATTCAGTAATTGCGAACCCCCATTTACCGAAATATTGGCAAAACCATATTCTCCTTTACCTGTTGACTCAACACAACCGCCGTGATGCTGAGCCAATATGTGCAAACCGTAGCAAATGCCAAGTATTGGTAAATCTAAATCAAGTATTTCTTTATCATAACTGGGGGCGGATTTCTCATAAACGCTGGAGGGGCCACCAGAAAGAATGATTGCTTTTGGTTCGTGTGCCATAATGCTGTGAAGGCTTGCGTCGTGAGGTAATATCTCTGAAAAGACATTCTGTTCCCTGATCTTCCTGGCAATGAGCTGAGTATATTGTGACCCAAAATCAATGATGATCACACCACCTTTTTTAAATCCACTCATTCGAAGCTCCAATCACTGAGAGTATCTAAAAATGAATTGTCTGTTAATTTATATTGAATAGGTGTGACACTAATCCAGTTATTGGCCAATGCATTGCCATCCTGATCATCAGATTTATCATTATTTATTATTTTACCTCCCATCCAGAAATATTGACGACCACGTGGATCTTCCCTTTTTTCAAGCTTATCAAGAAAATATTCACCCCCTTGACGGGTAATTTTATAGCCGTTGCATTCAGATGCGCTGCATTTGGGTACGTTCACATTAAGTAAGGTCCCTTTTGGTAAACCATTGTGCAATACTTTTTTCATCATAGTTTGGGCAACAGACTTGGCCAAATCGTAATAATCAGATTTAAACGAATTAATGCTTAAGGCTATTGACGGAATACCCAACATGATACCTTCTGCTGCCGCGGAAACTGTGCCAGAATACAATATATTGGACCCTACATTGGCACCTGCATTTATACCAGATACTACAATATCCGGTTCTACTTCCAGAAAAGAACCAACAGCGATCTTCACACAATCTGCGGGCGTACCATTAACAGCATAACCTTCGAAACCGCCGTGCCTCGTAATAGGCTCTATCCGAATTGGATCAGAAATAGTGACAGCATGGCCGACTGCGCTTTTCTCAGTATTCGGTGCCATAACGGTAACATTTCCCATTTCTTGCATCGCTTCCCAAAGCGCATAGATCCCCGGTGCGTGAATACCATCATCGTTAGTTACGAGAATGGACGGCCGTTTTCTCATTTTAACATAGAAATTAAACTATATAGAGTGGCTTTCATTTTGTCCCTGGTGACGATATGATCCACAAAACCTTTTTCCTTGAGAAATTCCGTACGTTGAAAACCTTCGGGGAGATCCTGACCAATAGTTTGCTTAATAACACGTGGTCCAGCAAAGCCAATAAGTGCACCTGGTTCAGCCAAAATTATATCTCCAAGCATTCCGTAACTTGCCGTAACGCCACCCGTCGTTGGATCTGTGAGGATTGGTATGTACAGTCCACCACCTTCTGAAAATTGCGCCAGTTTTGAGCTTGTTTTTGCTAATTGCATTAATGATATGGCCCCTTCCTGCATGCGCGCGCCGCCAGAAGCGCATATTAATATTAATGGCAGGTTATTTTCATGAGCATAATCGATCAATCTAGCTACTTTTTCTCCAACTACTGACCCCATACTACCGCCGATAAACGAAAAATTCATGATCCCTAAGGCAACATCCCGATCTTCAATTTTACCATGATAGCAATTTATCGCATCTTTTTGGCCCGTCTTCTTTTTTGCTGCAACAAGTTGGTCCTTATATTTTTTTCCCGCTTTAAACTGCAATAAGTCTTCAGATTGAAGGTTAGTAAATAATTCTTTCGACGATCCACTATCAAGCAATAGACTATGGTAGATTGAGGGCCCGACACGAAAATGATGGCTGCAGTGACGGCATACTGAAAGAGATTTCTCTAGTTCAGGCTTATAGAGAAATTCAGAACATGTTGGACATTTTACCCAGAGGCCATCAGGAACACCCTTCTTCACAACGGGCTTGATCTTTTGTTTCTCTCTTTTAAACCAAGCCATGGATAAGACTATATCTTTGCATAATTATTGCATCCTCACCATCAGCATAATATCCTTTTCGAGTCCCTGTTTCATGAAACCCGAATTTCAGGTAAAGATTAATGGCAGGAAAGTTACTTTTTCTTACTTCCAAATGAATACTACTATCTGTATTAAACTGATCGAGAAAATATGATAACAATTGTTCACCATAACCTTTATGCTGGAATGGAATATTAATGGCAATGTTCAGTATTTGTACATCATCATCAACTACATGGGAAAATAAATATCCAATCATATTACCTCTGGCTATCATGACATAATTCTCTGCCGCAGGTTGAGGATTTAATTCCCAGCTCAGTTGTTCTTTTGACCAGGGATGTTTAAAGACTTTTTTTTCAATTGATAAGATGTCTGTAAGGTCATTCGATGTGGCGATACGGATCAATGTTTCCTCTCTCCAATTTCAAATGGTGAAATATAATTGGGTACGAGATCATACGGTTTATTGATTACCCATTCATCAAAATGTTGGTGGGCTAATATAGAAATAATCGCAGCCGATGGATTCCCTTCCTGAACATGTTTCAAATCATCTATAAATTGATTGCAACCCCAATGGACTACATGATCAAATTTTTTGACATTCTGCTCGATATCTTGCCATTGATACGGACTTGGATCATTTTGTGGAATTGAACCATTTTCACAAGAAAAATTTTGTGCATAGACAATATCCCGGTGAGAATATAACAGCGCTAAGCCTACCCCTGAATATTCACCGCCAGAATCCATTAATGCCCTTAAAGTCGGGACAGGAATTAATGGCAGGCCTTGACCAAAAGCCAGTCCTTTACTGTAACTTAAACCAATCCGTAAACCAGTGAATGATCCTGGGCCAATTGAGATCGCAATACCATCCAAACTAGACATTTTCAATCCTGTGTCGGCAACAAGTTTTTCATAAAATAATGGTAATGATTTTGCATGTTGCCGGGGAATATTTTCTTCTACTGTGGCAATTACATTATCATCTTCAATATACGATACTCCACAAATTTCAGTAGCTGTTTCAATCGCCAAAATTTTCATGTCTTTAATCCCTTTATGGAAATCAGCCTTTCATTTTCCACATCCAATACTCTCTTAAAAGAAATTCGTATTGCATCCGGTGGTAAGATTGACTCAAGCTTATCTCCCCATTCAATAAGAATTATCGCTCTGGGAGTTGTTAAGATATCTTCACCCCCAATATTCAAAAAATCATCGATTCCTTCTAGACGATAAGCATCTACGTGGATTAGTTTACCCTTTTGACCATCGTATTCACTAACTAATTTGAAAGTAGGTGATCCAACATGTTCACTTATTCCAAGGCCCTTAGCAAAACCTTGAGCGAAGGTGGTCTTACCAGATCCAAGGTCTCCGATAAGTGCAATTACAATCCCTGTTGGTAAAGAATTCGCCAGATCTGCGGCAAAAGACTGGGTTTCAGTGACAGAGGTACATCGATATTCACGGGGTAACATTAATACCCTCTCATGGTCACGACTGGAACCATGATCTCTTCCATGGATATGCCTCCATGCTGGAAACTTCCTTTAAGCTTTCCCTGATAGCGATGCTGTTGGTTTGGATAAAGAAAAAACACATTATCCTTAGCCACAAGATAATTGGTCTGATGCACCAATTCGGGTAACCGATAATCTGATGATTTACGAATTATCAGTGCATTTTTTTCCTTGGTATTCAAGTTTCGTCCATACTTATAGCGTACACCACTGGAAGTTTCTCGATCTGCTCCAACCAAAACACCACGCTGAACACGAACAGTACCATGGTCGCTGGTGATAACCACTGTAAAATCACTTTCACTCAATTCACGCAGGGTACGGTACAACCATGAATTCTCAAACCAGGTACGCACTGCAAAACGATATCCTGATTCATCAGGCACCATTTCTTTCAAAACATCGGATTCGGAGCGCTTATGCGCTAGCATATCAACAAAGTTCACTACAATGGCCATTAAGTCTGATTGTTTGTAATCAGTGAGATGTTTTTGAAAACGCTGGCCTTCTTCAACAACATTGATCTTATGGTAAATCACATTTTTATTTTCCAACTGGTTTCTCTTTAATTGGTCTTCCAAAAATAAAGCTTCATATTTATTTAAACTGGAAGCTTCAGACTTCATCAATTCCAATTGCCGCGGGTACTTTTGACAGAATTCATCAGTAAATAATCCCGAAAAGATCGCATTGCGACTAAATGGCGTAGCGGAGGGCAATAATGACATTTGGTAACCAATATCTATGTTGAAATATTGTCCTATTTCTGGCAGGATGGTTAGAAATTGATCATGCCGTAAAGCATCAACCACTATGAGACAAACTTTTTTATCCTGCCGCAAATTAGGTATCACAAATTCAGGAACTACATCCACCGACAGGTTTGGACGGTCAGAACTGGTGACCCAATTACAATAATTTTTATCAACGAATTTTACAAATTCGCGATTGCAGGTATGAATTTGTTCAGTAAGTATATTCCCCAAACCTATGTCCTTATGTTCGTCAAAGTTGAGTTGCCATTTAGATAATCTATTATATATATCCCACCAATCGTCAGCCTGCAGATCCTCTTGCAACCTACTCTCAATATGCTGGAATTCTTTCAAGTATCCGCTGGTAACTTTTTCCTCACGGATTTTGGTATCTTCCAGGACCTGTTTACAGGCCATAAATATCTGGGTTGGATTTACTGGTTTGATCAGAAACTGGGCTAACTTTTGCGAAATAGCTTCATCCATGAGCCACTCTTCTTCACTTTTTGTAATCATGATTACAGGCAGATTTGGGCGCAAATCATATAACTGACGAACTGTTTCTATACCATCCTGTCCAGGCATAAATTGGTCCATAAGGACCAGGTGGAATGTTTCATCCTTGACCAATGCAATCGCATCTGGTCCATTAGTCGCCAAACTAATATTAAATCCTTTATCCTCTAAAAAAAGAATATGTGGTTTGAGATGATCGATCTCATCATCAACCCATAATATATTACCACGTGAATTTGTCATAATCGCTCGGTGAAATTACTGCAGTGGGGAAAAAGTCAGAAGGGCTGATTATACCTACTTCAGAAGGATCAATTTTCTTCTAAGTGTAAAATCCTTTGAATCCATGAGTAAAAAATACACACCAGCGCTGACATTGCGATTAAAATTATCTTTCCCGTGCCAGCTGATTGATCTGAAACCAGCAGGCTCTAATCCATCTACTAAAACTCGAATTTTCTGCCCCAAAATATTGTAGATCGCAATGCGAATATAACTGTCCTCCGGCAAGTCGTAGCGGATGGTTGTACTAGGATTAAATGGATTTGGATAATTCTGATGTAGAGCATATTGTTCAGGCAGCGGTGCTGTTGTATTGAATTTGTATGATTGAGTAAAAACTTCCCGGGCTTTTCCAGTGCGATCACGAAGATCAATCCCCCAATTAACTTCAGTCTCTGTATCTCTTAACCGGCGGAACTTCAGCTTGATCTGCTTATTCATAGGCTGAATACGTATTTCCTGATCCAAGTCTGCCAGCTGGATAACTATACGGTGATTTGCTGAATCATGGTAGGATAATTTTGTCCAGTGCTGGTCAAATCGCGATGACTGATCTACATAATCAATTGCTTCTGGATCATAGGATAATTCCAAACCCAAGGCCCCAACTGCCTGTATTGAATCTAAATCTACATATAAGTATAGCTCTTCCACATCATCACCGACTTGCGGTGGCGGATAACTGGCTGAGAGAGTGGTATAATTTTCTTCAGCTTGTCTACTCCTGGCAATTCTGCCGCCATCATAATCAAACCCGGTAGACCAGTTCCACATCTGAACAAATATCATCAGGTCTTCAAAATCCATTTTTGAATCCGGCTGGATCTGCATAAAGGGTGGTGTACCTACAGCTGGACCAATTTCATCCGACAGTGTTACTGTTTCATCCCACCAATTTTGCTGCAGGGTGATAAGATCCTCAAAATCAACTAAACTGGATCTATCATAGTCTCCCAACAGATTTACTGTAAAAAGAATCGAATCTTCATCTGCAATTCCATCGGGATCACCATTACCATTGCCGTCAAATGGGTTATTCCATACATCACGCAGCTCTTGATTGATTGATATTCGTATTTGTTCATCAGCATAATAATTCTCAACTGGAGTAATTATTAATTGCGCTGTTTCATTGCCCTGAATGAATTCTGCCTCATATTCAAGGACTCCACGCTGGTTACTTTCAAGTATTACGCCTTCAGTATATGAATCCAGATCCATTTGACCAGTAAATGTGAAGAAAATTTGATCATACCAGTACATATATTGACCAGTATCAGGCTGAACATTGGTTAATAATGGTAAGAATTGATTGTCAAAATGTAATGCTATTTGGCTTGCCGCGTAGGATTGCCAACCATCTGACATTGATACCTCCAGCAATAGGTCCGTATCTGCATTAAAAAGATCATCATCAGATACCCAAGTTAGCGAATCCATATAATCCATAATGCCTAATCCAGTCAAATTACCTTCCAGTGTGGCTGGTAACCAAGAGCCCCCATTATCTGCAGAGTAGTTCATATTAATCGTATAATAATCACTAGTGGTATCTTCAATTGCATAGGTTAAATCAATATTACCAAAATATTCAGTCATTGTTTCTGTTATGACTACACTCAGTGTCCCTATATGGTTGTCAACCGCAAATATTTCAGAGATAAATATTGATGATGTATCATCCGGTGTTTGCAGTGTATCAGTATCTAGGTCGTATGCCAAAATCTTCAATTGGATGTTTGAATTATATATTCCTGCAAGATCTGACATCGAATTCCAAATTACTGACATTGTATCCTGTCCAGCATTACCACTCTGTTCACTGATTGTGGCATTATTCCAGTTTATACCATTGGAAGTAAAACTAATATCGTAGTCAAGATCATCATCATCAAAATCATATAAATGAAAAGTAAGTTCTATATCATCATGGTATTCGCCAACAAGTTGTGCAAAGGAAATTTCCGGCGGATAATTAATATCAATGATTTCAAGCATGACTTCTAAAGTATTAGTTAGTTCTCCATCTGAAACAAGGACAGTAAATGTGGTATCATCACTACCTCTTGTTACTAATCCATATAAACTGTCCCCAGCAATTATCATCCATTGTGGTGCTGATAATAATTCCCAGATTAGGGTAGAATCTTCCGGATCAGTTGCAAAAGGGTAATAAACGAAGTATGCATCCACATAAGCAGTGTCAATATTATGTGATGTAATCTCGGGGACATCATTTACCGGAGTAACATATACACCGATTACTAATGAATCATTAAGTAAGCCATCTGAAGCAATAAGTGTAAATAATGTGTCAAGATCACCTTCGGATGGAATACCATAAACAACATCGTCACCTTCCATAGATAACCAACTTGGTAAATGGTTCACAGACCACAAAAGGGGTAATCCTTCCGGGTCATATCCCCCAAAATTAAAGGTTACAAATTCATCTTCGATTGCTAATAATGAATCTGATGATGTAATAACTGGAAGATCATCATACGGAATAACATCTACAAAGACTGAAGTACTGTCCCAATATTCACCGTCGGTTACCATGATTTTAAAACTTGTATCAGGAGCCCCTTCATTCGGTGACCCAAAGGAACTGTCTCCTGCGGTACTCATCCAGGATGGCAAATCACTAAAAATCCAGGCCAGACTAGAATCTTCTGGATCTTCAGCGTATGCATTGTAGACGTAATATTCTGGTTCATCAACAATAATGGAATCAGCAGATTTTATTTCGGGCGGGTCATTCACAGGCGTGACAAAAATTTGTATTTCAAGTGTATCAGAATAATACGTATCAGAATAAATAAGCAGAAAACTTGTATCTAGATCACCTTCCAGTGGCGTACCAGTAATACTATCGTTATCCATTGAAATCCATGTAGGTACATTCTCAATATCCCAACGGTTTGTCCCAATATCTGGATCATAACCATCATATAAATATTCATATGGTTCGTCCTCAACAGCAAAAGATGAATCTGAAGATGTTATTACGGGTGGATCGTCCTCCAACATATATATGGTAATGATGGTTAAAGCAGAATCACTACGTTCATCATTGTCAAATGCATATAAAATTGTATCCGTCCCAAAATAATTTTGGTCTGGCTGATAAGAAATAGTAGAGTCATTCACTATTTGCAAGGTACCGTGATTTGCAGAGTCAACGATAGCAAGATCAACCAGGTGTATGTTTACAATGCTATCATTCAAGACGGGATTAAATAAAAGCGTCGAATCCTCATTGATAAAATATTGATCATTTTCCAGGGTAAGCCATACATCTGGTATAAACCGCAGGTTTTCATAGGCGCCAATATCGGGATCTGGATACCAGGCTGGTGCTGGTCTTTGTAAGCCATTGATATCCGGAATAATGTTCTCACTGTTCCCCGAGCCGATGGCCATAGAATAATCGGACAAACTGAAATCGTCATTGCTGGCATCATTGAATAACGGATTCGCATCAATATTTGATTGTGCCCAGGTAACCAATGTGGAACTCACAATACTTGCTAAATGTGAAAAATCCACATTCTCATAACCTCCCTGAACATTTGAAAAAGAAACGGTTAGTGAATCTTCAGGATCATTGATAAAAAATTGTTCTGGTATATTATCATAAAGAATTGAATTAGTTACTACAACTTCAGATTCATTTGTTAAGTACAAAACACCACCGTGGTATTCACCATGGTTAGCAATGATTGTAGAGTAGTTGATGGTTGGATTCGAATTAGATATTTGCATGGATCCACCAAATACGCCGGCATAATTATCATAGATCACTGCGTTATAAATCCCTGGATTGGAATCACTGTACATGGCAATAGCGCCGCCGCTTGAATCAGCGGTATTATCAGATAAAACTATATTGGTAATGGTGGGATTGGATGAATCAAGGTAAATCCCTCCGCCATTTTGCGCAGAATTATTGATAATCGTTAATTTATTTAATACCGCACTTGAATTATTATGCAGGTAAATGCCGCCGCCACTGTTTGAAGCAGTATTATTTTTAATAATAAGGTTTTCAAAAACAGGATTGGAATTACTGGAATAAATAGCACCTCCATCAGAAGCACTACCATTTTGAATAGTAAACCCAACTAACTTTATTTCCGAGCCAGATATATCTGATATGGTTATAGTAGAACCATTCAACTGACCATCAATAACTGTACTGGCAATATGAGCAGGGTCTCCCGATGTAAAATATTCTGAGCCAATAATTAATGCTTTACCAAGTAAATCAATATTTTCAGAATAGGTACCATTGTGAACAATCAATGTATCATCTTCTGTGGCATAATTGATGGCACTTTGAATCGATATAAAATCTCCGGTTTCATTTGGATTAACTTCATATTTTTGTGGTCTTGGCACACTATAGACATCAAGCGTTTTTTCACTTTCCAAGCCGGAAGAATCAATAGAAGATAATCGATAGTAATAAGTATCATCATTCTCAAGATTGCCAATTATGACAGTTGTGTCACTAATACCAGTAATTGTGGCTACAATATTAGAGGGGATTGGAACTGTGTCACCATATACCAAATATTGATAGAAATCTCTTTCTCTATTCTGATTCCAAGATAAAAAGATTTGTCTATTGCTGGCAGTGGCTGAAAAACCGTCTGGAATAGCAGGTGGCAAATTTTCAATAACAATTGCTTTGTTAGCGCTTAATGATCCAGGTGATCCAGGTACAGGCAGTATCAAATTTGCAACATTACCAACCAAATCTGTAATAGAGCCACCATTTAAGTCTATTGCTGTTGTACTGGCATAATCCAGGTCACTGCTGGCCTGGCCTGCCGCTACCGTATAGTCGAATGTGAGTGTTGTACTACCCGAGCCACTGGCATAATTAACACTCGTAGTGTTAACACTCGTAGTGTTATTTACCCAGGCGACGCCATTATTTAATGTTGCATTATGACCATTACCCGTTGCATCAACAGCTGCATTTCCTGATCCATCATTCATTCGTAAATACAGTACCAAATTTGATGAAGATCCGTAGTTGCCGGAATTTGTCATAAGATTCAGTGAAGTATTGCCATTATATAAAGCCAATGCTTCTACTGCACTTAAACCACTGTTCCAGATTGCAAATTCATCTATATCCCCACTATAGCTCTCACCACCATAGGAATCGCGACCAATACTTAAGCCATTAGTGGAGTTTTGGTTACCTGAATTTCCCGCTGAAGCTTCAAGTACACCATTGAGATAGAGATAACTAGTTCCGTTAACTCTTGTAAGCGTTACGTTATACCATGCATTTGCTGTCAGAACCGTCGAGCCAGATAAACCTCCAGGAGCCCAAGCGGATAATTTCCCAGCCGAATTTACCTGTATCTCATAGTTTCCATCGCCACCGCGTTTACAAAATATCTGCTGTGTAGAACCAATCGCATCAACTTTAAACCAAACGGAAACAGAAAAATCCCCCGTTCCAAACTGTAACGAACTATGATTAGATACAAAAGCATAGTCATCGCTACCATCAAAACTCAGATAGGTGCCACCAGTAGACAGTGCTAACTGCGGCGTTCCGGTTACTATTACAATATCATTAAAAGCTATTGTAATAGGTATTACACTTCCTACGTCATAGGTACCATCCGCGGAAGTCGATGAAACAGAAGCTACGATTGGTGCAATACCATCTATTACCAGCGCCTTATTGGCCGCTAATGATCCGGCGGTCCCAGGCGTGGGCAGGGTTAGAATAGCATCATTACCGTTAATATCCCTGATCATACCACCATTTTCTACCAGCGCATTAGTACTAACATAGTCTAGATCGTTACTGGAATCGCCACTGAATATGACGTATTGAAATGATAAGGTAGTTGTACCTGTACCACTCACATAGTAGGCTGCACTATCTGCAACACCTGTTTCCATTATGATTTTTGGTGTATTCGTTCCACCTGTTCGCGAAAAAATAATCGGATCCGTTTTTGTCACACCAAGAATTTCTTCTATTTCCCAATCCGTTAATCCACCTGCTCTTAGTTTTTCCAATTCATAGGCCAGGTCAAACTCTCCTGAACCTGGATTACTTTCACGGCCAGTGGATACAGTAACATCTACTTGATAGTTCCCAGTATCACCGTTGAAACCATCAACTACTATATAGTAAGTACCTGCCCCCAAGGTAACATCACTAAGTGAGGCAGCATATGAAGAAGGATTTACACTTGATATAGTACAAGCTGCATCATCAACATAATTTCCTGTAGTTGTAGAAGTGCAATTACCATCAGCTGTAA
>Ga0257113_1000380_pt1 | contig 14568 bp, 14 predicted proteins | sample LP_taG_4_FD_191568 | JGI IMG/M metagenome (GOLD analysis project Ga0257113, IMG submission 191568) | Marine microbial communities from Northeast Subartic Pacific Ocean, Canada - LP_J_2015_P26_2000m | ecosystem: Environmental > Aquatic > Marine > Oceanic | place: Canada: Northeast Subartic... | reverse complement strand
ACGGAGGCATGGTCCGTTCCAGGAACGTCCTGAACATGCTGATGATGAACATGTACTGCATCGGCGCGGTGCCGATCGTGTGGGTGCTCGTCTCCTACTCGCTCGGCAACTCGCACGACGGCGGGGGCTTCCTGGGCGGTGACTGGATCGGGAACCTGGACCAGGCCGTCGCCATTGGTTCGGTGGTGGTGTTCTCGTTCGTGGTCACCTTCGCGATCGTCAAGGTGATCGACCTCGTGATCGGCCTACGGGTGGACGAGGAGACCGAGATCGTCGGCCTGGACCAGGCCATCCACGCCGAGTCGGCCTATAACGAGGGTCTGAAGGGATCCGTGGTGGTCTTGACGCTGCCGCTACCGTCGGGTCGGTGACCCCCCTCGACACGACCGACCTCCTGGAGGACCGATCGCTACGGGGACCCGCGTTCTGTCGTGCGCTGTCCGACCGGAGCGACGGGTTCCTGGCCGAGGTCTTCGAGGCGGCCGACCCGCCCGCGGGTACCGCCCTCGTGGCGGTCGGCGGATACGGCCGTCGGGAGCAGTGTCCCGGCAGTGACGTCGACGTGGTGCTCGTGCACCGGCCGGGCCTGGACATGGCCGAGGTCGCCGAGAGGGTCTGGTACCCGCTCTGGGATGCGGGCCTGAAGCTCGGCCACCAGGTGGGGACGCTGCCCCAACTCCTGCAGGTGGCCTCCGAGCACCTGGACACGGCCACGAGCCTCCTGGCGGCCCGCCCGGTGGCCGGCGACGCGACGGTGGCCCACGAGCTTGCCGCAGCAGCGCTGGAACAGTGGTCCGGTAGGTCGCGACGCCACCTTGACGACCTGCAGGCGTCGGTAGCCGAGCGCCATGCCCGGTTCGGAGAGGTCGCCTTCCTGTTGGAACCCGACCTGAAGGAGTCCCGGGGAGGACTTCGCGACGTGCACAGCCTGCTCTGGGTGGAGCAGGCCACCGTGCCGATCCTCCGTGAGTCCGAGTCGGCGGGCCTGGCCGCAGCAGCCGAGACGCTCCTGACCGTACGCGTCGAGCTCCACCGCCTCACCGGGCAGCGGGCCGATCGCCTCCTGCTGGAGCTCCAGGACGACGTGGCGGCCGCACTGGACCTGGCTGACGCCGACGTCCTGATGGCCGAGGTGGCCGCGGCGGCTCGCACGATCTCGTGGACAGGTGAGGGAGCGGCCCACCGCACCAGGCGGGCCTCCCGCCGGCGTGGACCGCTGGGGGCCATCGTCAACCTGCGTCGACGGGAGGTGGCACCCGGCCTGGTGCTGGACGATGGGCGCCTGGCGCTCACGGCCGATGCCGACCTGACCGATCCGCTCCTCACGTTGAGGTGTGCGAGGGTCGCCGCCGAGCACGATGCATACCTGCAGCGCGGGTCCCTGGAGCGGCTGGCCGACAACGCCCCGGTGCTCAGCGACCCGTGGCCGGACGAGGCGCGCGAGATGTTCGTGGCGTTGCTGGCCACTGGGCCGTCGGCCATACCGGTCATCGAGGACCTCGACCACGTGGGGCTCTTCGTCCAACTGGTACCCGAGTGGGAGCCGTGCCGGTCCCGGCCCCAGCGCAACGCCTACCACCGCTTCACCGTCGACAGGCACCTCATGGAGGCCGCCGCCGAGGCATCGCGTCTCGTCGACCGGGTGGACAGGCCGGACCTCCTGCTGGTGGGCGCCCTGTTCCACGACATCGGGAAGGGCTACCCGGGTGACCACACCGAGGTGGGCGTCGACCTCCTGCGGACGATCGCCACCCGCATGGGCTTCGACGCCGATGACGTCGAGACCCTGGTGGCGATGGTCCAGCACCACCTGCTGCTCCCGGACGTGGCGACGCGTCGGGACCTGGACGACGACGGCACCATCGCCTCGGTCGCCGATGCCGTCCGGAGCAGCCGACTGCTCCACCTGCTGGGTGCCCTCACCGAAGCCGACTCGATCGCCACTGGACCCTCGGCGTGGAGCAGTTGGAAAGGCGGCCTGGTGGACGAGCTGGTCTCCAGGGTGTCACACGTGCTGGCCGGCGGCGACGTCGGTGAGGTGGTCGGGGGTTCGTTCCCGGATGCCGAACAGCGGTTGCTGCTGGACGACGGTTCGTTCCTGGTGCGCGGTGAGGGTCGGACGCTGACCGTGGTGGCCGCCGACCGGCCCGGCACCTTCTCCAAGGTGGCCGGTGTCCTGTCGCTGAACGGAGCCGATGTCCTGGGCGCTTCAGCCCATTCGGAGAACGGCCGGGCGTTGTCGGTGTTCAGGGTCGGTTCGGCCCCGGGCGGCGATCCGGACTGGACCCGGATCGCCGATCAGATCCGGTTGGCGCTGGCGGGTCGCCTGGCCCTGTCCGCCCGCCTCGGCGACAGGTCACGTACATACCGGCCCGCCCGGCTGTCCGCAAGGCCCGCCCGGCCACGGATGACGGTGGACAACCTGACCTCGGTGACGGCGACCGTCCTGGAGGTGACCTGTCCGGACGGCGTCGGCGTCCTGTACCGGATCACCCGGGCCTTCGCGGAGTTGGACCTGGACATCGTTAGGGCACACGTCCAGACGCTGGGTTCGGACGTCGTGGACGCCTTCTACGTACGGGACGCCTCAGGCGACAAGATCACCGACGAGGACCACCTGGCTGAGATCGAGCTCTCGGTGCTGCGCTGGGTGGCCGTCGACTTCTGACCCGTCGGGACGGACCGGCCGACCGCAGCGCCTACGGTTCAGCCATGTCAGACCACGGCGTGGGCCCTCCCTCCCAGTTGGACCTCCTGCGCTGGGCCGAGGCCCTCGCCGGCTCGGCCCGGACCGGACTCGGCTTCACGGAGTCGCTCTACGAGCGGGAGCGCTACGAGGAGGTCCTCCAGGTGGCGGCGGAGATCAGGGTCAGGGCCGACGCCCTCTCCGGCGGGTCCTTCGACGTGGACACCCTGTTCGGGGACTGGCTGGGTTCGGTGGGGCGTGGGGTGCCCGGCTACGTGACGCCGAAGGTGACCATCGGGGCGGTCGTGGGCAACGACGCCGGTGAGCTCCTGATGGTGCAGAGGGCAGACTCCGGCGTCTGGCTCTACCCGACCGGTTGGGCCGACGTGGGCTATTCGGCCGCCGAGGTGGTGGTCAAGGAGGTCCTGGAGGAGACGGGCATCCGGTGCGAGGTGGTGCGTCCCATCGCCATCCTGGATGGGATGCGGCTGGGCATCACCGGAATCCCGCTCTACTCGCTGGTGTTCCACTGTCGGATGACGGGAGGCGAGCTGTCCGCCCACCCCCTGGAATGCTCGGATGTCGGGTTCTTCGCCGAGGGCAGCCTGCCGGAGGGCTCGGTGCTGCCGGAAGAGTGGGCGGCGGAGGCCTTCGCCGCCATCCGCGGCGAGGAGATCGACGTGCGGTTCGACCGGCCCCGGGATCCTCCCTGGCTGGTCGGGGAGGCTTGAACGGTCAGGTGCCGGGCTGGTTCCGGAGGAAGTCCTCGACCTCGGCGACCAGGCTGTCCGGGTCCTCAGCGGTCTCCTCGTCGAAGTCGGCTTCCAGTTGCTCGACGTACTCCATGGTGTCGTCGTCCTCGGCGACCAGTTCGGTGACCTGGCGTTCGTAGGCAGCCGCCGCGATCTCGAGGTCGGTGCACGGCACGTCGACCTCCAGCAACTGGGAGAGTCGTTCGACCAGGGCCAGGGCTGCCTTGGGCGACGGCACGTTGGACACGTAGGCGGGAACGCTGGCCCAGAACGAGGCCGTGGTGACCCCGCGGTCGCGCAGGCCGGCCGCCAGCACGCCCACGATGCCGGTCGGTCCCTCGTAGGTGGATGGCGAGAGGTTCAGGCGCAGGGCCAGCTCCTCGTCGTCGGTTCCTCCGTAGACCTGGGTGGGGCGGCTGTGGGGTACGTCGGTCAGCAGGGCCCCCAGCGTGCAGACCATGTAGGCGCCGAAGGCCTCGGCGGTGATCGCCAGGTGGTCCACGAAGGTCCGCCAGCGGAGTTGCGGCTCGTGGCCGATGGCGCACACCAGGTCGTGGGCGCTGCCCGGTACGCGGGCCACGTGTATGCCGGTGGAGGGCCACACGATCTGGCGGGTGTCGTTGTCGTCGATGCACACGTTTGGTCGGGCCACGGTGAAGTCGAAGAAGTCCTCGGCGTCGATGGTGGCGACGTGCTCGGCCTCGAAGTGGTCGCGCACGTAGCGGGCTGCGGTGGAGCTGGCCTCACCGGCGTCGTTCCAGCCCTCGAATGCGGCTATGAGGATGGGCGACCGCAGGTCGGTCGGCATCTCGTCGACCTTCCAGATGAGGTGCGGAGCTGTGTCGGGGGCCATTGCTGTCGGAGGCTAGCCAGACGCGTTCGTACCCGCGCCTAGAGGCGGTGCCGTCGGGTCCTAGGCTCACCGAGCATGGATGGAGAGGCTCGGGATGCCACGTTCGTCGTCCGTGAGGTAGTCGAGGTGGACGATCGCCTGGTGTCGGCGATGGCCCGCCTGATTCCACAGCTGTCCAGCTCCAGCCCGCCGCCCGATGCCGGCGCCCTGGCGGCCATCGTGGATTCCGGGGCTTCCATCCTGCTGGTGGCCGAGGACCCGGACGTGGACGGCGAGCCGGCCATCCTGGGGAGCATGACGCTTGTGGTCTTCCGGATCCCGACGGGCCTGCGGGCCTGGATCGAGGACGTGGTGGTCGACGGGTCGGCTCGAGGCAGGGGTGTGGGCGAAGCGCTCAACCGGGCTGCGATCGACCGGGCCCGGGCAGCCGGCGCTACGACCGTGGACCTGACGTCGAGGCCGTCGCGGGAGGCCGCCAACCGCCTGTACCGCCGTCTCGGCTTCGAGCAGCGGACCACCAACGTCTACCGCCTGGACCTCTGAGCGGCGGCTTCGTGGTGGTGGGTGCTGCCGGTCGCGGCGGTCCGACGCCAACGCACCCCGTTGGCTAATCCTCCGGGTGGTCCCCCTGGTCCTCGGCCAGCTCGTCGGACAGCGTTCTGTCCCACTGCTCCAGCCCGGCAGCGTGTGCGCTCCTGGCCAGCATGTGGGAGCCGACCGGAGCGGCCACGAAGGTGAACACGAGCGTCAGCAGCGCCTTGGAGAGGGCGGCGACGGTACCGATGTGCACGACGGCACCGAGCAGCAGCCCGAGCAGCCCCAGCGTCGAGCACTTGGAGGCCGCATGCAGCCGGTGGTACGCGTCGGGCAGCCGGACGGTGCCCCATGCGCCGATGAGCATGAAGGAGAGGCCCGACACCAGCAGGACGACCGTTGCGATCTCGCGTGTCGCGCCCACCTACCCCCCCTCTCCCTCGTCCGGGAGCTGGAGGTCGCCCCTGGCTGCTCCGATGTACTGGGCGAAGGCCAGCGTGGAGGCGAACCCGACGATCGCCACCAGCAGTGCCACGTCCAGCGATACGGCACGCCGCTGGTCGACGGCCAGGAGGATCACGAGGGCCACCACCTGCAGCGACAGGACGTCTCCGGCCAGCACCCGGTCGGCGATGTGCGGTCCCTTCACCATGCGGTACAAGGCCATGCCGATGCCGACGACCACGGCGAGGATGCCGACCTCCACGACGACCGCTACCACGAGAAGACCTCCCGCCGGAGCCGCTCGTCGAGTCGCCTGAGGCCGGCGATGGCCTCGGAGCGGTCCAGGGCGTACATGCAGTGCACGTACAGCCAGCGGCCGTCGTCGGAGACGTCCACGACCAGGGTTCCTGGCGTGAGCGTGATGCAGTTGGCCAGGACGGTCGTCTGGAAGTCGTCCAGGTCGTCCACCGGGTACCTCAGGATTCGCGGCGTCTGGCTGAACCCGGGCGTCATGATCTCGCGGGCGATCTGCAGGTTGGACCGGATCAGGACGGCCAGGAAGTACGCCCCGAACCGCAGCATCCGGAGTGCCCGGCGGCCATGGTTCGGATGCGCCGTGCCGAGGTCGTAGACCGAGACCACGATGAAGCCCAGGGCCAGGCCGACCAGGATGCCCGGCCAGGTGTGGTTCCCGGACCACGACAGGTAGAGCACCGCCAGCGCCATGTCGAAGCCCAGTCGGCGGATCATCAGCCCCCACCCCCGGATGCGGTCAGCACGGAATCGGCAGCCAGCGGGTCCACGGCCCTGATGTAGGTGGAGGGATCGGTGAGCTGTTCCGCGGCGTGGAACGCGATGTCGTAGATGGGTTCTGCGGCCAGGCCGATGAGCACCGCCGCCACCACGAGGATCCCGATGCCCGTGTGGGCGGCACGGAGGCCGAGGACGCGCCCGCTGGCATCGCCGCCCCGGTTCATGCGCGGGCCTGATTCCGGCGACCAGAACCCCTGGGTCCAGATCTTCAGCATGGAGAGCAGCGTCAACCCCCCGGTCACCAGGCCGATGGCCGAGAGCCACCAGCTCGCTGTCCAGCCCTCCCTGATGATGACCAGCTTGCCGAAGAAGCCGCTCAGTGGCGGCAGCCCGACCAGGCTCAGCGCTGCCACGAAGAACGCCACCCCCAGCCATCGGTGGCGCTTCAGGAGGCCACCGATCTCGTCCAGGTCGTCCGATCCGGCGTGGCGTTCCATGACCCCGCAGCACAGGAACAGGGAGCTCTTCACCACCATGTGCTGGATCATGTAGTACAAAGCGCCCGCCAGGCCGACGGTCGTCATCATCGAGATGCCGAACACCATGTAGCCCACCTGGCTGATCACGTGCACGGCCAGGATCCGCCGGACGTTGTGCTGCGACACGGCGCCCAGCACCCCCAGGAGCATGGTCGCCCCGGCCGACACGGCGAGGATCGGCAGCACCACGTCGCGGGCGTCTCCTGCCGCGAATACCAGTGGGAACGTTCGCAGCACCGCGTACACGCCGACCTTGGTCAGCAGGCCGCTGAACAGTGCGGCGATGGAGATCGGGCAGGTGTGGTACGTGTCCGGTAGCCAGAACCAGAGCGGGAAGAAGGCCCCCTTCAGGCCGAAGACCACCAGCAGCATGACCGACAGGCCGGTGAACCCCGTCGGGAGGGGTACCCCGGCGTTGGACCGGTCGGCCACGAACCGGGCCAGGTCGGCGATGTTGAGGGTGCCGGTCATCCCGTAGACGAGGCCGGCGGTGATCACGAACACGGTCGAGGCCACCAGGTTCAGCAGCAGGTACTTGTAGGCCTGCGTCATCTGCCTACGGGTCCGGCCTATGGCCAGCAGTCCGTAGGAGGCCATCAGCATGATCTCGAAGGCCACGAACAGGTTGAACAGGTCACCGGTCAGGAAGCTCTGGTTCACGCCGACGATCAGGAGCTGCATGAGCGGATGGAAGTAGCGCCGTTCGGTGAGGGGCTCGACCATCGAGAAGCCGTGGACGTAGCAGGCGATCGTCACCAGCAGGCCGGCGCACAGCAGCAGGCCCGAGAGGCTGTCGAAGACCAGCGTGATCCCGAACGGCGCCGGCCAGGCACCCATCTGCGACACCATCACCTCGCCGTCGCGTATCCGGACCAGCCATGTCAGGGCCAGCACCAGCATCGAGCAGAGGCTCACCAGGCCCAGGATCCGCTGGGGGACCGGCCTACGGACCAGGGCGACGGTCGCCAGGCTGGTGGCCAGCGGGATCACCACCAGGAGGCCGAGTAGGTCGTTGGTCACCGGTCACCTCCGGCGCGGCCGCCATCGGGGCGATCCTCGGTCGCCAACTCGTCCACGTTGATCGTCCCGGTGCGTCTGGCCGTGACGATGAGGAGGGTCAGGAGGAAGCCCATGACGGCGAAGTTGATGACGATGGCAGTCAGGATCAGTGCCTGGGGGAGCGGATCCACGAGGTCGACCGCACCCAGGATCGGGGGGTTCCGGAGCCCGCCGTCGGCCAGGACCGGCGACCCGCTCATGGCGATGATGGACAGGCTGGCGCCGTGACCGAGGGCGAACACCCCCATGGCCACCGACTTCAGCTCGCGCGACAGCATCAGGTAGACGCTGACCGTCACCAGGACGGCCACGCATATGGCCAGGACGGTGGTCACCGGTCCAGCTCCTCGCCCAGCCGGCTGATCATCCCCACGGCCACCCCCACGACCACGAGCAGTACGCCCAGGTCGAATGCCATGGCCGACACCAGGTGGACCTCGCTGCCACCCAGGTGCAGGGTGGTGGAGGCCGAGCGCAGCAGCGGCTGGCCGAACAGCAGCGGCAGGGTGGCCACCGCTCCGGCGAGGCCCAGGCCGACGAACACCAGCCACCGGGGGTGGACGGGCAGGAGGCGGTGGAACGCCCTGTCGCCGTACGACATCCGGTAGGTGCAGAAGCCCACCGAGGCGATGAGGCCTGCGATGAAGCCCCCGCCCGGCCCGTTGTGGCCCTTCAACGCCGCATAGGCGGCGTAGAGGAATGTCAGCGGGAGGATGAACCGGACCGCGGTCCGCAGGATCAGCGACGACATCCTCATGGCTGCGCCCCCTGTCCGGCGTCGACCGCCAGGTCCTCCTCCTCACGGTGCCGACGCCGACCGGGGAGCATCGACCAGACGCCAAGTGCGGCGGTGGCCAGGACCGTGATCTCACCGAGGGTGTCGAATCCGCGGAAGTCCACGAGGATCACGTTGACCACGTTGCGTCCCTCGCCGCCCCGGCCGTCGGTTATCTCGGAACCTTCGAGGCTGTGCGCCTCGAAGAACTTCCCGAGGGTCGGGGCGTCCTCGGCCCGGTTGTCGGCGGCGTGCCCGGCCAGCAGGGTCATCCAGCCGATCGAGATGCCGACCACGGACGCCAGGGCCAGGCGCGGCAGCACCCGGATCCTGGGCCGGCGGTCCGGCCGTGGCAGGAGGCGCAGCACCAGCAGGAACAGGATCACCGAGATGATCTCGAACATGAGTTGTGTGAGGGCCAGGTCCGGCGCCTGGTAGACGAGGTAGAGGCCGACCACGGCGAAGCCGCTGGCCCCGAGCACCAGCACCCTCACGACGCGTTCGGTGACCATCGGAAGGGCGATGGCCGCGGCGCACACGACGGCGCCCAGGAGCAGCCCGGCCGGGTACTCGAACGGGTCCATGCCCGCCGGTGGGCGCAGCATCGCCGGGTCGGCCCAGGCGGCCCAGCCGATGCAGAGGGTGAGTACCGAGAAGACGACCGCCAGGTAGTGGCGCAAGTGGCCCGTCTGGAGCGAGTGGAAGAGGCGGTGGCCGCCCCGCAGGATGCCCCGGTGGGTGGCCGGCCAGATCCGGGCGTGGACGTCCACCAGGTCCCCGCGCATCCACCTCGAGAACCCGAGCGCCGTTCCGGCGCCGATCGCCACCATCGACATGAGGAGCGGCATTCCCGGGTGGAGGAACGGCTCCCAGGCCCACGGAAGGCCGTCGGCGAACGCCTCGTCGTGGACGTTCGCCTCGATTCCGTTGAATGCCCGGTTCCAGAGCGTCGGGACGAGGCCACCCAGGTACTGGAGTGCTATCAGGGCGGCTGCCGGGGCCCAGAGCATGAATGACCAGGAGTCGGGTTCGGGATGGGTGGCGTCAGGCGTGTCCGAGGCATCGCCGACCCCGGAGCGGTGGCCGAACACGGTGGCGGCCAGGCGCACGAAGATGGCCACGTTGCATGCCGCAGCGGCGATCGCCATGACCCCCACGACGGCCAGGAGCGGGTGCGTCGCGGTGGCGTGGCCGGTGGCTGCGAAGAAGAGTTCCTTGGCGATGAAGCTGACCGTTCCCGGACCACCGGCCAGCGCGTAGCCGCTGAGCAGCAGGACCGCCACCGCAGCCTTCGTCCCGGCGCCGGGTCGGTTCCAGAGCCCGTGGAGTTGGGCTACGCGCGTGGCTCCGACCAGGTGTGCCAGCGCCCCGACGACGAGGAACAGGGGCGCCTTGTAGAGGGCGTGGCTGGCGATCTGCGTGAGGTCCCAGTGGATGGTCCTGACGCCTTCGGCCGTCGAGGTGCCGCCGAGGCCGTACATGGCGACCAGCAGGCCGAGGTGGCTCACCGTCGTGTAGGCGAACATCCGCTTCAGGTTGTCCTGGCTGAGGGCCAGCACCGCCCCGAGCAGCATGGTGACCGCGCCGATCGACACCAGCAGGGGCAGCCAGAGGGCCAGGGCCCCGAAGGCCGGGAGCATGCGCCCCAGAAGGAACACCCCGGCCTTCACCATCGTCGCCGAGTGCAGGTAGGCGGATACCGGCGTCGGGGCCTTCATGGCACCCGGCAGCCAGTCGTGGAGGGGCCACTGGGCGCTTTTGGTCGCAGCGCCGACGAACATCAGCACGAAAGCCGCCACCACGGTGCCGTCGTGGCTGATGGTGGCCGCCTCGGCCATGAGGCGGCTCCAACGCCATATGCCGGTGTGGCCACCGAAGAGAAGGATCCCTCCGAGTAGGGCCAGTCCGCCCAGGCCCGTGGTGAAGAACGCCTGCATGGCCCGCTTCCCGGCGTCGGCGTCGTCACGGTCCCAACCGATCAGGAGGAAGGAGCTGACCGATGTCATCTCCCAGAAGAGCACGGTCAGCAGCAGGTGGTCGGCCAGGACCACCCCCAGCATGGCGCTGGTGAAGAACCCGAGCGTGGGGAAGAAGCGGGCCAGCGATGCGGCGTCGTGTCCGAAGTAGGCGCGGGCGTACAGCACCACGATGACGCCCATGCCGGCGATGAGGAGGGCGAAGAAGGCGCCCAGGCCGTCGACCAGGAAGCTGATGTCCAGGTTCAGGCTCGGCACCCACGGGATGGTGCCGGTCGGCGTGTCGGCGGGGCTGACGCCGTTTCGTCCCAGGTGGATCGCCACGAGGACCACGGATGCGACCGGTCCAGCGGTCGCCAGCAACAGACGGGTGAGCCTTCGGGCATCCGGGAGGAGCATCGTGGCCAGCCCGGCCAGGGCGGGAGCGCCTACGGCGACCAGGACGAGGTATGGGGCGGCTGTCACCACGCCGGACAGTCTTGTCGGTGGCCCGATGCTCCGGTGACAGGTCCGGTCAGCAGGCGGTCCCGATGGCTGACCGCCTGTCAAGGCTGGTGCAGAGGGGACCGTGGTACGTTCGCCCGATGTCACAGGTGGAGGTACCGCAGAAGCAGGTTGCGGAGAGTTCGTTCGCGGCGGTCGAGGAAGAGCTCTGCTCCATCTCGCAGTGGATGTACGAGAACCCCGAGCTGGGCTTCGAGGAGTTTGAGGCGTCGGAGCGCCTCAGTTCCTTCCTGGCCCGGCAGGGTTTCGATGTCACGTACCCGAGCCATGGCCTGGATACGGCGTTCGAGGCCACCGTGGGGACCAGTGGCCCGCGCGTGGTCATCTGCTGCGAGTACGACGCCCTACCCGAGGTGGGACACGCCTGCGGCCACAACATCATCGCCACGGCTGCGGCGGGAGCCGGAGCGGCGATGGTGGACATCGCCGAGGACCTGGGTATCCGGGTCACGGTGCTGGGCACGCCGGCCGAGGAGGGCGGTGGCGGAAAGGTTGAGTTGATCAACGCTGGAGCCTTCGAGGACGCCGCCGCGTCGATGATGGTGCACCCCGGTCCGTTCAACGAGCTGGACCCCTCGTTCCAGGCCTGTCAGCACTTCGAGGTCGAGTTCTTCGGCAAGGAGTCCCACGCCGCCTTCGCCCCGGAGTTGGGGATCAACACGCTGGACGCGTTCGTGCAGGCCTATGTGAACGTCGCGACCTTCCGACAGGCGATGGTGTCCGGCGACAGCATCCACTGCATGATCAGCCACGGCGGTGATGCGGTGAACGTCATCCCGGCCTACACGAGGTCGGAATGGCTGATCCGGTCGGCCAACGTGGAGCGCCTGGCGGAGCTGGTCCCGAAGGTGAGGGCCTGCTTCGAGGGCGCGGCCATCGCCACCGGTTGCCGACTCGGTTGGGAGGCCAAGGACCACCCGTACTACAACATGGTCAGCAACCCGGTCATCGCCGAGTTGTACCGGGTGAACTCGGTTTCGATGGACCGCCCGATGCCATCCGAGGAGGAGATCGGGGTCAGCGGCGGCTCGTCGGATATGGGAAACGTCAGCCGGTTGGTGCCGTCGATCCACCCGATGCTGGGCATCGAGTGCGGTGGCGCAGTCAACCACCAGCCGGAGTTCGCAGCCCACACCGTCACCGCCGACGGCATGAGGGCCATCAGGGACGGTGCCCTGTCCATGGCCTGGACCATCATCGACATGGCCGACCAGAACGTCTGGGACAGGCTCCGGGGATGACCCTGCCGAGGTGACAGGTACACAGCAGGCCCCGATGGCCACCAGCCTGATGGGGGCGGAGCCGGTCCTCAGCGTCACCGACCTGACGACCCGGTTCGTCACCCAGGACGGGCTGGTGCACGCGGTGAACGGCGTCTCGTTCGACCTTGCCGACGGTGAGGTCCTGGGTGTCGTTGGCGAGAGCGGCTCCGGCAAGAGCGTGTCGATGATGTCCCTGCTCCGCCTCATCCCGATGCCCCCCGGCGAGATAGTCGCCGGCGAGGCGATCTTCGAGGGCGAGGACCTGCTGTCGATGGGTCCCGACGAACTGCGGAAGGTGCGGGGCGGGAAGATCGGGTTCATCTTCCAGGACCCGATGACGTCGCTGAACCCCGTCCTGACCGTCGGCTACCAGATCATGGAGTCCCTCAGGATCCACCAGCCCGGCCGGTCGGCAGAGCTCAGGCGGCAGGCCCTCGAGCTGCTGCAGCTGGTCGGGATCCCCTCTCCCGAGGAGCGCCTGCGCTGTTTCCCCCACGAGCTCTCGGGTGGGATGCGCCAGCGGGTCATGATCGCCATCGCCCTGGCGTGCCGACCGAGGATCCTCGTGGCCGACGAGCCGACCACGGCGCTGGACGTGACCATTCAGGCCCAGATCCTGGAACTGGTCAAGGAGCTCCGTAGGGAACTGGGCATGGCGGTCATCTGGATCACGCACGACCTCGGTGTGGTGGCGGGTCTCGTGGACAGGGTGATGGTCATGTACGGCGGTCAGATCGTGGAGGACGCCCCGGTCGACGAGTTCTACGCATCTCCCCAGCATCCCTACTCGCGTGGGCTTCTGGCATCGCTCCCCTCGGCGACGGTGAGGGGCCAGAAGCTCGTCAACATCAAGGGTCAGCCACCGGAAATGCGCGAGTACCCGAGCAGCTGTTCGTTCGCTCCCCGGTGTCCGCACGTCCACGACCGGTGCCACCTGGAGGATCCTGCCCTCGTGGCGATATCCGAGACACGTCGGCTCGCCTGCTGGTGGGACATCGACGAGGACGGGCCACGTGCCGGCCGATAGCGCGTTGGACGCCATGACCGGTGCGGCGGAGGGCGAATCCGACGTGCTGCTCAGCGTCCGGGGGCTGAAGAAGCACTTTCCGGTCACCAAGGGGATGTTCCGTCGCCAGGTCGGAGCCGTCAGGGCGGTCGACGGGGTGTCGTTCGACATCGGCCGCGGGGAGACCCTCGGCCTGGTCGGTGAGTCCGGGTCCGGCAAGTCGACCATCGGCCGCACCATCCTCCAACTAGAGAAGGCCACCGAGGGCAGCGTGGTGTTCGACGGCGTCGAGCTGGTCGGCCTGGCCGCCGGCGAACTGCGCCGCACGCGGCCACGCATGCAGATGGTGTTCCAGGACCCGCACGCCTCGCTGAACCCGCGGATGACCGTCAGCTCGATCGTGGGCGAGCCCCTCCTGGAGCACCGCCGGTCGTCCACCCGGGAGCGTCAGGAGAAGGTGGAGGAGCTCCTCGGTCTGGTCGGCCTCGACCCGAGATACGCCAACCGCTATCCCCACGAGTTCTCAGGCGGGCAGAGGCAGCGCATCGGCATCGCCAGGGCCATCGCCCTGAACCCCGACTTCATCGTCTGCGATGAACCCATTGCCGCCCTGGATGTGTCCATCCAGGCCCAGGTCATCAACCTGATGGAGGAGTTGCAGGACCTGCTGGGGCTCACCTATCTGTTCATCTCGCACGATCTCGGCATGATCCGCCACATCGCCGATCGGGTGGCCGTCATGTACCTCGGCAAGATCATGGAGTTGGCGGACGTGGACTCCCTGTATGCCGACCCGCTGCATCCCTACACCCGTGCGCTGCAGTCGTCAGCTCCGGTGCCGGATCCGGTGGTCGAGGCGACCCGTGTGAAGATCCTCCTCAAAGGCGACATTCCCAGTCCGTCCAACCCGCCGCCCGGCTGCCCTTTCAGCACCCGCTGCCCGGAGGCCGTGGACCGCTGCCGCAACGAGGTGCCGGTATGGCGGGAGGTGGCTCCGGGGCACGGGGTCGCCTGCCATCTGGTCGGCGGTTAACCCGTCGACATGCGTACTCGAGTTTGTGTCTTGTGTCACAGGCTCTTAGGGTCCGAAGACTTCAACTATGTGAACGGGCGCGCCGGTAGGGCGATCCGGTCGGAGGGAGACAGGAAAGTGACCAGGAAACGAATGAGGTTTGTTGCGGTGCTGGCTGCGCTAGCGCTCGTCGTGTCCGCGTGTGGCAGCGACGACGCTGACGACGCGGCTCCGGCTACGACGGCTGCGCCGGCTACCACGGCGGCACCGGCTGCTACCGAGGCTCCCGCTGCGGCGGATTCGTCTGATGCGATCAAGTTGCCGATCCACAACTGGTCCAGCCAGATCGCCGGCGTTTACGCCGTTGGTGCGATCCTGGAGGCCACAGGCAACTCGGTGGAGTACATCCCGGC
>Ga0257113_1000377_pt1 | contig 14641 bp, 10 predicted proteins | sample LP_taG_4_FD_191568 | JGI IMG/M metagenome (GOLD analysis project Ga0257113, IMG submission 191568) | Marine microbial communities from Northeast Subartic Pacific Ocean, Canada - LP_J_2015_P26_2000m | ecosystem: Environmental > Aquatic > Marine > Oceanic | place: Canada: Northeast Subartic... | reverse complement strand
GCTTCCACGACCGCTGGCTACGCCGCAGGCGTCTATGACATCATTGCGATTTATCCGGTGTTTTCGCAGATTATTACGAAATCATAAGAAATTAGCCGGATTTAGCCTAAATCCATCGACTTAGAGAGTAGGGGTCCAAGTCCTTTGAGCGGTACGCAAGGTCGTGTGAGCAGTGCACAAAGCCGTGTGAACGGTGCGCAAGGTCGTGTGAGCGGTGCTCAAGGTCGTTGGAGCGGCGCTCGAGGTCGTTTGTTTTCCAGAAACTACTCCCGTTTTTGGTGTCGATGGGAATAGCGCTGGGTTATTTTTTCTTTTTGCCCCACGGCCATGGCTTGGCCAACGAGGCGACGGCCCAGCTTTCCCATCGGTCTGCCATTCGCTTGAGGCGTTTGGGTTGTTTTTCGGCCAGGTTATTCAACTCCGTGCGGTCGGCCTTGATGTCGTACAATTCCCAAGGGCCGGTCGCGCCCTTGGCGACGAGTTTCCATTTGCCGTCACGCATGGCCCGGTTGCCCTCGTGCTCCCAGTAGATCGGTTTTTTGCGCCCGATCTTTTTGCCGTTGAACGCAGGGGCGAGCGAGGTGCCCTGCATCGGGACGATTGCCGTGTCGCCGACTTTTTCCGGGTAGGCCGCCTGGGCAAGGTCAACGCAGGTGGCCATGAGGTCGATGAGGTGGCCGGGCTGGCTTTCGAGTTTGCCGTGCCGCTTTTCGCCGATGCCGCTTGGCCAATGAGCGATGAGCGGCGAGCTGATGCCGCCTTCGTGCACCCAATGTTTGTACTCGCGAAACGGCGTGTTGCTGGCGTTGGCCCAGGCGAGGCCGTAGCCGTGGTAGGTGTCCGGGCCGCCGGTCATCACTCCTGTGCCCTGTTTCACCACGCGGCCGTTGCGCGTACGCTTGGGGATCATGTCGGGCTGCAGCTCGCCCTTGGTCATCGGCTTGAGCTGGTCGGGATCTTTGTCCTTGTACTGGATGCCCTCGCGGCGGCCCATGCCCTCGGCGCAGCCGCCGTTGTCGGCGAGGAACAGGATCAGCGTATTGTCGTACTGGCCGGTTTCCTTGAGCGCGGTGACGACCCGGCCCATGCCCTGGTCGAGCCGGTCGACCATCGCGGCGTAGGTTTCCATCAGGCGCAATTCCCAATCCCTGTTTTTGGCATCGGCCCACTTCGGCGCCCTGCCATCGCGCGGCGTCATCTTCCACTTGGGATCGATGAGCCCCATCTTGAGCTGCCGCTCGTAACGCGCCCGGCGCATGGCGTCCCAACCGGCGTCGTACTTGCCCTTGTACTTGGCGATGTCTTCCGGCAACGCGTGCATCGGCCAGTGCGGCGCGGTGTAGGCGACATAAATGAAAAACGGCTCGTTGCCGTCGTGCTCGCGGATGTAGCGGGCGGCGTGGTCGCTGATGGCGTCGGTGTAATAATAGGTTCCCTTGGGCCGATAACCCTCGTCGGTCAGCGGGGAGACCTGCGTGTTTTCGCGTGTGAGCGAATTCGGATCAAAAAAACTGCCGGCGCCGTGGATGGTACCGTAAAAGCGATCGAACCCCCGTTGCCGAGGCCAGTTGTCCCTGGGGCCGCCGGGCTGGATCTTGGGGGTGACGTGCCACTTGCCGGCCATGTAGGTCGAGTAGCCGGCAGTCTTCATGACTTCTGCGATGGTGCGGACGTTTTTGTTCAAGTCGCCCTTGTAGCCGGGCAGATTGCGGCTGCCCATCATGTGCCCGATGCCGGCTTGGTGCGCGTAAGTGCCGGAGAGCAGCGTGGCGCGGGTGGGGCAGCAGCGGCCGGTGTTGTAAAACTGGGTGAACCGTACGCCGCCCTCAGCGAGTGTGTTGAGGTTGGGCGTGTCGATCTCGCCGCCGTAACAGCCAATGTCGCTCCAGCCCATGTCATCGGCCATGGCGATGATGATGTTGGGCCGCTTGGCCGCGCATGCCGAGGTGGCCAAGGCCAAGCCGAGAAGGCTGGCCGACCACCGGCGGACAGAAGTGGAAATAGTTTGCCTCGTCATATTGCTTGTTGGACGGCGCGAACTGTACCGAACACGCTCCCCGCTGTCGAGCTACGCTTGGCCAAGCGCGTCGGCTACTCGGTGCTCCAGTCGATCTTGACGCTGAGCTGTTTGCCGAAGCGGTTGTTGTAAAACACGCAGCCGTTTTGCGCGCCGAACTCGTGGACCATCTTGGTGATCTTCACGTCGTAGCAGCAGTACTCGGCGATCTCCATCATTTTGCCCTGCTTGAACCACTTCAGCGCCTGCAGGCCGTCGGCGGTTTTCTCCGCGCCAAACGTGGCCGAGGCGATCGAGTCGAGCTTGAGCCGGTGCGAGAGGATTCCCTGCAGATCCACCATCAGGTCGAGCGAGGGGAGTTGCCGCAGGTCGAGCGCCGTGTAGCCGTGCAGCACCTCGTAGTCGAACCGAATGTGGTTGAAGCCGACGACAAGGTCGGCGCGTTGCAGTTCCTCGATCAAGTCGTTCACCTCCGACTCCGCATAGATCGAGTACCCGCCGTTGCCGGTGCTGTAAGTGACCCCGATGCTCATGCCCATTTTGTCGATATGACCCCAGCCGCCGACATCATCGGCGGAGCGCATGGTTTCGAGGTCGAAGTAAACGATATTTCTCACGGCAGCAATCGCTTGGCTAAGCGTAGCGCAACGAGGCCGCCAAACAAACAAAACTCGACGCTGGGCGGGTGGGGACGTTCACTTGGCCCCGAGATGGGCGACGAACGGGAAGCGGGGCAGGGCGATGCGGCGGCGCTGCGTGAGACGTCGTTGCGCTTGGCGGATACGGACAGTGTGTTCCCGGTTCACTGGAAGAGTGGCTCGCTGAAGTATGCCGACTTCAAGCTGATGGCCGAGGGCGGCACGGCCAAGCTCTTCATTTGCCGCGACATCAATCTTCATCGTGAGGTCGTTTACAAGACGCTGCACCCAGAGATGCGCCAGTCGGAGGTCGAGACGCAGCGGTTCCTGCGCGAGGCGCGGGTGACGGCCAAGCTGCAGCATCCCGGCACGGTGCCGGTTTATGAAATGGGGCGCGACCGCAACGGCGACATGTTTTTCACCATGAAGCATGTGCGCGGCCGCAACCTGCGCGACATCCTGCTCGGCCTGCGCGACGGCGACGAGCGGTTGACGCAGTTCTTCCCGTTGCCGGTGCTGGTGGATTCGTTGATCCAAGTTTGCCAAACGGTCGCCTACGCGCATGACCGCGGCGTCATCCATCGCGACCTCAAGCCGGCGAACATTCTCGTGGGCGGCTTCGGCGAAGTCATCGTTCTCGACTGGGGCCTGGCCAAGGTCTGGGGCGAGCCGGATGTCGGCATCGAGGCGTTCCCGGCCAAGGCGAACCCGGTGCTGACGCCGGCCGGCCGGCGCTACGGCACGCCGCTTTACATGGCGCCGGAGTTGGCCCGGGGCGATGCGCAGATCGATGGGCGGGCGGACGTGTTCAGCCTCGGTAATATTTTGTTCGAGATGCTCACGCTTGGCCAACTGCTCTCCGGTGAGACGGCGCGGGAAGTCGCCGACAACCTGCTCAACCAACCGCTGCCCAAGCCAAGCGAAGCCGCGCCCGATCGAGACATACCGCCTGGACTCGAAACGATTTGCCGCAAGGCGCTCGAGAAGGAAAAACGCGCCCGCTACCCCTCCGTGCAGGCGATGCTGGAGGCGTTGAGAGCCTACCGGCTCTCCGGCGACGGGGCGTAGCGTCTGGCCAGGGCCGCTGCCGTGCCGAGGAACGCGAGGTTGAAGCCGCCCAGGGTTAGAATGATTGTTTGCTGCGACGGCGGCTCGGCGGTGTTGGCCAGCCAAGCCAGCGTCAGCCCGTAGATGAAGGCGATCCCGACCAGCCAAGGCACCGCGCGGTATCGCTCCTTGGCCAACAGCGCCGCCACGAAAACATTCGCCAACGCCAGCGGCAACATGCTCCAAACGAAATACGGAATCAGAGGCGTGATCTCGGTGAGTATTTTTTTCTTTGCGGCCAACGCGGGGAAGCGGTCGGCGATGTCCGGCAGCAGCCAGGCGGCGAGCGTGCATCCGATCCCGGCCAACACGCCGAGGATGGCCGTGCCGAGGAACGCCTGGCCAAGCACCCCCGACTTTGCCCTGGCAGCTTCGCGCACGAGCTTGGGAAACATCACCGCAGCCAGTGGCGCGGTAAATGCAACCAGCCCGCGCCCGATCATACCGGCCGCGCCGTAAGGGCCGGAGTCCACTTCAGGCAGGATGGCCCGCGCCGCGATCATGTCTGCACTCAACATGAATAGTCCTGCGCCCATGCCCAGTGTGAGAGGCACTATTCGGGCCAGCCAAGCCATGGCATCGAAGTTGCCTTGGCTGGCCCCTGATTGGCCAAGCCAAGTTTGGCGGCCGTGCCAACCGGCGAGCAGGCAAGCCGTTGTGAGGCCGATCAGCACGCCGGTCGTCGCTCCCGCCGCCTGACCGCCGAGCAGCGCAACGATGATGCCGACGGCGGCGAAACGCCCCACGCCGTTGGCGATCGCCGCGCCGCCGAGCCACGCGAAGTTTTGCCTGCCCTGCAGGATGCCGAGCAGCATCGGCAGCCAAAGCTGCGGCAGGCCCAGCAGCAAAGTCACGTAAAGCGCCGTTGGCTTTTCGATCTTCAGCGACTCAAGAATGGCCCCACGAAAAAGGATCACGACAAGCGCAATCGCCATCCAAACATACAGGCAAATGAGGAGCATTTCGCGGGTGGACTTGGCCAGGTCGTGTTGCTGTTGCGGCTCGATGGCGGCGGCGGTTTGTTGCGCGAACACCGTTTGCAGGCCCAGCGCTGGGATCATCATGAGGTTGAGAATCTGCAGCAGCGTGACGAACAGGCCGTACTCCCCGCGACTCATCCAGCCACCAAAAATGTGCACCGCAAACATCAGCAGGCCGCTGATGAACGTGGCGATCACCAACCAGCTTCCCTGCCTGTAAAACGCGCGTTTGGAGTCGGCTTCGCTCATGAGACGATGGCTTCGAGCCGGTCAACTGCCTTGGCGCAGATCACCGGCCAATCGAGTTCGGCGGCGACGCGCCTGGCCAAGCGCTCTGACTCGGCCCGAGGCGGCGGGTTATCGAGCAGGTCGATGACGTCGTTCGCAAACTGACCGCCGTCGAATGCCGAAAAACGCACGGACGGTTCGTCGCCAAAAAACGACTTTACACCGGCCAACGGCGTGCTCACGACCGGCAGGCCAAGCGCGGCGTACTCGACCAGCTTGGCGACGAAGGCGCAGTGCGTGCCGCTCGATGACTCGTACGGGATGATGCCGACGGTCGCTTGGCCCAGTCGCCCGGCGACTTCGCCGTATGGGACGAAGCCGGTGCATTCGAGCTTGGCCGATGGCGCGGCAGCGAGGACGCGCTTGGCCAGTTTTTTGACGGCGTCGGTTTCGCGACCGATGAAAAGGAAATGCGTCTCCGGCTTGGCCAAGGCGATGTCGGTGATGGTGCGAACGGCGATCGGCCCAAGGTGATGTGTGTCGAACGAGCCGTGCATGGCGACAGTGAGCGGTGAGCGGTGAGCGGTGAGCAGTTGGAAAAGTTCGGCGTCGTAGCCGTAGTGGATGGTTTGCAGTTGGTCGGGGTCGTAGCCGGTTTCGGCGAAGCGGCGGGCGAGTTCGTCGGAGACAGTGAGCACGGCGTCGGCGTCGTGGCGCTTGGGCAGCGACAGCTCGTACGCCATCAGTCGGCGCAGCACGAAGCGCGGCATCGCCCAAGCGGGCCACGACTCCATGAAGCCGGTCAGGAAATCGAGAAAGTTCATCACCATCGGCACACCGAGATCGGCCTTGAGCTTGCCGGCGGCGACGGCGGAGATGGCGTGCTGCGACAGGATGGCATCGAACGAGATGTCGCGCGCGGTGCGTCGAACGAGCCTCCGGAGCCCGCCGGGGTAGGCGAGGTACTTGAGCGAGCGAAGCCGGGTGTATCGCCCCATTTCCCAGCCGGTGAAGGGGTGGACGGTGATGCCGAAACGCGCGGCGACGGCGTCGCGATCGGGGAAGTCCGGACAGAACAGGTGCACCTCGTGGCCGCGCCGGGTGAGTTCGCTGACGAGGTAGTTGGCTTCTGCCGAGCCGCCGCCGCTGGGCGGATAAAACGGTTCGTGCGTGAGCAGGGCCAATCTCATCGCGCGGGAGTGTGCCGCGAAATCATGGCAGCGACAAAAGGAATCGCGTCAGCATGTCGGTGCCGCGCTCGAGTTGCTCGAGGGTGATCCACTCGTCGGCCGTGTGCGCCTGCGCGATATCGCCCGGCCCCCAGACGACGGTCGGGATGCCGGCGCCGGCGAGGTTGGCGGCGTCGCAGTAGTAATCGACGCCGATCGGTTTTTTCTGCCGGCCCACCCGCATGAAGTCACGCACCCACGGCAGGCCGGGGTCGGTCTCGAGCGCGGGACAGGTGAAGCCCTTGACGTCGATCAGCTTGGCCTTGAGGCCGCGCCTGGCCAACACGCCGAGAAGTTCGCGGCGGATATTGGCAAACGTTTCGCCGGGGAGAGTGCGCCGGTCGAGGTCGGCTTCGCAGTGGTCGGGGACGATGTTCGGCTGCGCGCCGCCGCGGATCGTGCCGGTGTTGATCGTCGCGTGGCCAAGCAGCGGGTGGCGGCGTTTGCGCAGCAACGCGGCGTAGTCAGTCTCGATGGCGACGATGCACTGGGCGAGCGAGTGGATGGCGTTGCGGCCCAGCTCGGGGCGCGCGCCGTGGGCGGCCTTGCCGGTGGCGATGAGTCGCAGCCAGAGGTCGCCCTTGTGCGCGGTGACGACCTTGCAGCGGGTCGGCTCGCCGACGAGTGCGAGGTCGGCTTTCATCCGCAGCTTGGCAAAGGCGCGCGAGCCGGTCTGGTTGCACTCCTCGTCCATCAGGCCGACGAAAACGATCTCGGTTTCGCTGGGACGCTTTTTGCGGCCGGCCACATTCTCGATCGCGCGGAACATGGCGGCGACGCTGCCTTTGGTGTCGCACGCGCCACGGCCGTGCAGCTTGTTGCCCTTTTTTGTGGGGCGATAAATCTTCGGGTCGTCGCCGCCGACGGTGTCGAGGTGCGGCGCGAGGACGATGCGGTGCCGCGCTTGGCCAAGCGGCGAGAGGCGGACGATCAGGTTGTCGCTCCCCGGCGCGACCGGCTGGCGCTCAACATCGAGCCTGGCCTTGGCGGCGCGCTTGGCCAGGTAATCGGCGACTTTGGCTTCGCCGGCGTGCGGATCGCTCGGCGGCAGGAAGGCGGCATTGACGCTGGGCAGCGCGATCAGGTCGCGCAGGAGCTGGACGGCTTGGCTCACGGCAGGAGTTCTACCGTGGCCCGGCGCGCGGGGCAATCTAGCGCTTGGTCAAGTCAGGCAATGATGTCGTGGGCGACGTTGCCGTGGACGTCGGTCAGCCGGAAGTCGCGGCCGGCGTATTTGTAGGTCAACGCCTCGTGATCGAGTCCCAGCAGATGGAGGATCGTCGCGTGCAGATCGTGGAAGTGCATGCGGTTTTCCACCGCAGCAACGCCGTGCTCGTCGGTCGCGCCATAGGTCGTGCCACCCTTCACGCCTCCGCCGGCCATCCAGAAGGTGAATCCGGTGGCGTTGTGGTCGCGCCCGTTCGCTTGCTTGATGTGCGGCGTACGGCCGAACTCGCCACCCCAAACAACCAACGTTTCATCGAGTAAACCTCGCTCCTTTAGATCCTTCAGGAGAGTTGCCAATGGCTGATCGGTCCCTCGGCAGTTTCGTGCCAGATTGGATTCCAGGTTCTTGTGCTGATCCCAGTTGCCGTGTGCTACTTCGATGAACCGGACGCCGGCCTCGGCGAAGCGGCGTGCCATCAGGCATTGGCGGCCGAAATTCTCGGTGGCGCGGTTGCCGATGCCGTAACTCTCGAGCGTAGCCTGACTTTCGTCGCCGATGTCCATTAATTCCGGCACGGTCGACTGCATGCGGAAAGCCAATTCGTACGACTCGATGACACCCTCGACCTGCGAGCTTTGTTTTTTGCGGTCGAGCAGGTCGCGGTTCAGCGACTGGATAAAGTCGAGTTGCTTGCGCTGCAGTTTGGATGAAATGTTTTTGTTGTCGAGGTTGCGCAGCGAAGCGGTACGGATGTTTTGGTTGAACTGCCCAATCTTGGTACCCTGATAAAATGCCGGCAGAAAAGCGCTGCCGTAATTCTGCGCGCCGCCGACGTTGTCCGGCGGGCAGAGCGAGATGAAGCCGGGCAGGTTTTGGTTCTCGGTGCCCAGGCCGTACAGCACCCAGGCACCCATCGACGGCCGCACGAACTGGAAGCTGCCGGTGTGCAGTTGGAGAAAACTCTGCGGATGCGCCGGCACGGAGGAGTGCATGCCATTGAGCAGGCAGAGGTCGTCGGCGTGTTCGGCCAGGCGCGGGAACAAACCGGAAATCCTCAGGCCGCCCTGACCGTGCTGCTTGAATTCCCACGGTGACGGCATGAGTTCGCGGTTGCGGAACTTGGGCAGTTGCTTGCCCTCGTCGCGGGCGAGCGCCGGCTTGTAGTCGAATGTGTCCACGTGCGACGGGCCGCCGCGCATGCAGCAGAAGATCACGCGCTTGGCCTTGGGCAGGAAGTGCGGGCGCCTGGAGGCGAGCGGCCTGCCTGCCGCGGCCTGCGCGGTGCTCATCCCGGCAAAGGCCATGTAGCCGAAGCCGGCCGAGAGACCGCTGAGCATGTCGCGGCGCGACAGCAAATAGCGGTGGTTGCCACAGGTGCCGTTGTTCCAGTTGTTCATCGTTCTTGTTTTGTCTGGTGCGAGGCCGCGCTTGGCCAAGCGGTGTTGGTTTGTCAATCGATATAGCGGAACTCCGCGCTGGCCAGCAGCGCCTGGCAAAGCACCGTCCATTGGCCGGGGCGATCTTTTTCCTCGGAAACGGAGTCCAGAAATTCACGGGCCTTCGACACCTCGTTATCGGTGGCTTCACGAGCAAATGCCAGTTCGTAGGCCAGGCGGATGCCGTCGCGCCTGGTTTCCGTCGAGTTCATCACGCGTTTGGCCATGTTGAACGCCTGCCCGATCACAAACTGGTTGTTCATCAGGTAAAGCGCCTGGGTTGGCACGGTGGTTTTGTTTCGCTTGCCAACGATCAAACTGGGTTCGGCGACATCGAAAATTCGCATCATTTCCGGCAAGGCATTTCGCAGAATTGGCAGGTAAACGCTTCGCTGACCGGTGTTGCGTTTCATTTGATTCAATTGGCGTTGAGCGCGTCCCACGTTGACGTCGCCAAGTTTCTCGATTACCGACCCGTCAGCCGGTTGACGGTTGAGCCGGCCGCTGGTGGCCAACATGGCATCACGCAGGGCTTCCGCGCCGAGACGCTTGTGGTTCATTCGCCAGAGCAATTGGTTGTTCGGGTCGGCTTCGGCATTGGCCTCGGTCGTGTTGCTGGAAAGTTGGTAGGTGTGGCTGAGCACCATCTCGCGGATCATCGATTTTATCGACCAGTTGTTTTTGACAAAACGCACCGCCAAGTAGTCGAGCAACTCGGGGTGGGTGGGGTGTTCGCCGGTCGCGCCGAAGTTATTCATCGTGTGCACGATGCCCGCCCCGAAGAGGTGATGCCAAATGCGGTTGGCCATCACGCGAGATGTGAGTGGGTTGTCCGGTTGCGTGAGCCAACTAGCAAGTTGCAGGCGGCCGCTGGATCGGCTGCCGATCGGGTAGGCCTTCACGTGATCCAGCACCTGAAGGAAGCCGCGTTTCACCGATTGGCCTTGGTTTCGAATCTCGCCACGATGCAACAGGCGCGTGTCGCCAATTTTGCCGTCGCGTACACCCATTGCGTAATCGGCGTCCGGCGTTTTCTCTTCGAGGTCTTTAATGTTCGAGCGAAGATCCTTCAGTGAACGACTAAGGTTCCGCATACGGGCTTTGTTGTCCCCGGTGGCCTTCTTTTTCAGCGTCCGCAAATCCTTCATCTGGTTTTGCATGCCCGAGAGGCGGCGCTTGGCCTTGCGCAGCTTGTCGTTGTGAGCGCGAACTTTTTCTGCCCGATTGGCGTCGTTGCTGGCGATGGCGTGCAGGTCGGACGGCTGGCGATTGCCCTTGCCATTCACGGTGCCGTAAAGCGCATCGGTGCTGCGAAAGATTCCGGCCATCGCGTAATAGTCCCTGGTTGGGATGGGGTCAAACTTGTGGTCGTGACAGCGGGCGCACGAGACGGTCAGGCCAAGGAAGGTCCGCGTCGTCGCATCGATCTGCTCGTCGATGACATCGAGTTTGAAAAGCACCTTGTTGCCTTGGTTGAGAGGTTTGGGGCCAAGCGCGAGGAAACCGGTCGCAATGAGTTCTTCGTCGGTGGATTTTCGTTTGTCGCGGCCAAGCAGGTCGCCGGCAACCTGTTCCCGCACGAACCGTCGAAACGACTTGTCGTTGTTGAACGAGTTGATCACGTAGTCGCGGTAGCGCCACGCGTGGGGGTAGGTGAAGTTGCGCTCCATGCCGTTGGACTCGCTGTAGCGTGCAACGTCGAGCCAGTGCCGTCCCCAGTGTTCGCCGAAGTGGGGCGACCGCAGCAACTCATCGACGACTTTCTCGAATGCGTTCGCCGACGTGTCGCTCAAAAACGCGGCAACCTGTCCCGGCGAGGGCGGCAGACCGATCAGGTCAAAGTAAGTCCGGCGGATGAGTTCGCGGCGAGTGGCATCGCGCACCGGCGACAGGTTGTTCGCCTCCAGCTTGGCCAGGACGAAGCGGTCGATCTCGCCCCTTGGCCAGGCGCTGTCCCTGACGGGCGGCGTGTCCGGCTTGGTCGGCGGGATGAACGACCAAAACTTGCGGCCGGCCTCGAGGTCGATTTTGCTTTTGACCGGGTTGCCGCCGTTGACCACACGCGGGTCGGGCGCGCCCATCCTGATCCACTCGGCGAAGTTGGCGGCGACCTGCCCGGAGAGCTTGTCGCGCGGCGGCATTTTCAGTTTGCCGTCACGCCGGATCGCCTGCAGCAACCGGCTCTCGGCTGGTTTGCCGGGGACGATCACCGGGCCGGATTCGCCGCCGTTGAGCATGCCCTGCTTCGAGTCAAGAAACAGCTCGCCCTTGAGGTTGCGGGCCTCGGCGGAGTGGCACTGGTAGCAGCTGTTCGCCAGTACTGGGCGGATGTTTTTCTCGAAAAACGCAATGCCCGCGGCGTCCGCCTCGGTGGCACACGCTTGGCCAAGCGCGCCCACGGCCGCGAACGCAGTCCCGAAAATTTTGATTTTATCTATGACTCTCAAAAACACAGCCGAAAAAAGCAACGCCCCATTTCGCCTGAGTATTCACCAAAAGGCAACTCTGTTTTGCGCCAGTTTGTCCCGGCCGGGGCTGGCAGATTGACCGGGCCAAGCCCGCCTGCCACACTCGCGACCACTGTGTCCGAGGCTCCACAACTCCGCATCCTGCACGTCGACGGCGACACGTTTTTCGCCAGTTGCGAGATCGCGATGGACGCGTCGCTCTCGGGCCGACCGGTGTGGGTCGGCGGCGGCCGCAAGGGCGACGGCATTGTCATCGCCGCCAACCGCCTGGCCAAGCGCTTCGGCATCAAGACCGGCACCGCATGCTTCGAGGCCAAGCGACTCTGCCCGCACGGCGTGCTGGCCAAGCCGCACTACGACGACTACCGCCGCATTTCCCGCAACATGTTTCGCGTGATGGAACGCTACACGCCGACGCTGCTGCCGGCGTCGATCGACGAGGGCTTTTTGGATCTCACCGCGATGGAGCGCTACGTTTGGCGCAAGCCGTCGGCGGCGGATTACGTGAACCGGCTGCGCGAGGAGATCGAGCGCACGGTCGGCGTGCCGGTGTCGGCCGGCTTGGGCGGCTCGATGTGGGCGGCCAAGCTGGCGACCAGCGCGGCCAAGCCAGGGTTCTGCGAAATCCCGCCCGGCCGCGAGCGGGAGTTTTTGCGCGACCGGCCGCTGAGCGAACTCGCCGGCTGCGGCAAACAGCGCGAGCGTGCGCTGGCCGCGCTGGGCGCGCACACGTTCGGCGACGTGGCGAGGATGCCGTCGATCCTGCTGCGCAAACGCTTCGGCATCTGGGGGCAGCAACTGTGGCTGTTCGCCCGCGGCGAATGGACCGAGCCGGTCGAGGTCGTGGTCAAGGATCGCACCACCATCTCCAGTAGCACCACGCTGCCGGTTGACGAGCCGGACTACGACGCCGGGCTGATTTTTTTACTGAGCGAAGCTGCGCGGCTGACCGGCCAGCTCCGCCGCGAAGGGCTGCAGGCGCGGGAACTGTTCGTCAGCATTCGGTTCAGTGATTTTGAGCGCACCGGCAGCCAGCATCGTTTTCAGCATCCGCAGTTTCGCAACTCCGTCATCAACGAGGTCATGGAGCAACTTTACTGGGACGCCATGCGCGGCGCTCACAAGGCGATTCGGCAAATCTGCCTCGGCTTCTCCAACCTGCAGCGGCTCGACACCCAGCCGACCTTGTGGGGCAGCACGGACGCCGAGCGCTGGGGCGCAATCGACCACGCCCTGCAAGTGCTCGAGCGGCGGTTCGGCGAAAATGCCATCATGACCGGTGCCCAGTTCGCCCTCAAGAAACAGAACGATTTTTTTGACGTTCCCCCGGCCAAGTGCCCCTTCGGCCCTCGCGAAGCCAACCCCTCCGGCCCAATCAAACTCGATCCCCAAAAGGCCAAGCGCTACATCAAAAATCTGGCCAAGCGTTGAAAGACAATGAAGGATGCAGATGTCATTGTGATTGGCTCCGGGGCGGGTGGCATGGCCGCGGCAGTGGCTCTGGCCAGGGCGAACAAAAGAGTCATGGTGTTTGAGCAGCACTATTTGCCCGGGGGATGGTGTCACTCGTTTCCAATGGGGGGATACCAATTCAGTCCCGGTGTCCACTATATTGGCGATTTGGGTCCCGGAGGCAACATGCGCCAGATTTATGAAGGATTGGGTGTGGCCAACGATCTTGTTTTCCTAGAGCTGAATCCTGATGGCTACGATCACGTGCACATTGGCGATGAGTACTTTGACATTCCCAAGGGACGGGAGGTGTACGCGGAACGCCTGAAGTCCCGATTTCCCGGCGAGGCCGATGGCATTGACCGGTATCTGGCGACATGCACCCGCATCTCGAATCAAATTTCCGATGACTTTGAGGTCAGAACCTTCGGCGGCGCCATTAAGGCCGGTTGGCGGAAGAGGGATCTTTTTCTCCAAGGTCTCCTGCCTTTGGACCGGTTCCTGGACCGGTTCACCAAGGATCCCCTGTTGAGGGCAATTCTAACCATCCAATCCGGTGATCACGGGGTTGGGCCACGCAGGGCACTCACGGCGATCCACGCTGCCGTTGCGTCGCACTACTTCGACGGAGGCTGGTACCCCAAGGGCGGCGCCAAGGCCCTGCCCAGAGCGTTCATCAAGGAACTTCGACGATGTGGCGGCGAGATTAGTGTCCGCACTGGCGTGAACCGAATCCTTATTGAAGGACATGGCAGCACAAAGAAAGTGGCAGGCGTGCAATTGGAGAGTGGTGAGCAGATTCTGGCTCCACTCGTGATTTCCAATGCTGACCCGGTTGTAACTTACGGTAAACTGGTGGAACCCGAACACCTTCATCCGAAGATTAATCGGCATTTGAGGCGCACGAAATGGTCGACCTCTGCCTTGTCACTCTTTCTGGCAGTGGACATGGACGTCAGGGCAGCCGGCTTGGACTCCGGCAACTATTGGTGGAGCAAGACCTCCGATATTCAGGCCAACTACGATTTCGCTGCCAAACCGGATCTGGATGAGTCGAAGGAGTTGCCAGGCACATTTCTGACTTGCACAACATTAAAGGATCCGTCCAAGCGTGCCCACGGCCACCATACCATGGAGGCATTCTCGTTTGTTTCCTGGGAGGCATTTAGGCGATGGGAGAACACGCGCCTAGAGGACCGGCCAGAGGCGTACAAAAAATTCAAGGAGAACCTCACGGCCCGCATGTTTGAAGCTTTGGAGAACACCCTTCCCGGGATTCGGGACGCCACGGTTTTCGCAGAGCTTGGCACACCTTTGACCAATCACCATTATGTTGCCTCAACCTCTGGCAATCTTTATGGAACAGAAAAAACCCGGAGCCATGTTGGACCGTTTTCGTGGCCGATAAAGACGCCGATAAACGGCCTGATGATGTGTGGAGCGAGCACATTGGGTCATGGTGTCGCTGGCGCAACGATGTCGGGGCTGGCAGCCGCGCACACCGCGCTGGGCTGCAGTTATGGGGATCTGTTCAATCCAGCTGGTCAGTCATTGCACTGCTACCCGGCGGATCATCCCGAACTCTGGCCGGACGAACTCCGCCATGGCGTTCAGGGTAATACTCAAAAGCAGGAAGAGATTATTTCATAGGCATGACCCGCTGAAACAAATCCTGAGTTCACCGAGGATAATTTTGAAGCTGTAGACTAAGCGAGCGCCTGGTTTCTTTTTCTTCCAACGGGGCAGGGCGTTTGGTAGGTTGTTTCGCATGACCTCCTCTTTTTTGAACGGTTTGAAACTGGGTGCGCTTGGTTTGACTGTGGCGCTTGGTTTGGGTTCGTCGGGATTGGCCAAGGAGCAGTTGAATTTCGTTGTGATTTTCACCGATGACCAGGGGTACGGTGACATGTCGTGCAAC
>Ga0257113_1000372_pt1 | contig 14695 bp, 13 predicted proteins | sample LP_taG_4_FD_191568 | JGI IMG/M metagenome (GOLD analysis project Ga0257113, IMG submission 191568) | Marine microbial communities from Northeast Subartic Pacific Ocean, Canada - LP_J_2015_P26_2000m | ecosystem: Environmental > Aquatic > Marine > Oceanic | place: Canada: Northeast Subartic... | reverse complement strand
AATTACCATAAACAGCTATTGCTATAAGTAATAAACCTACTGACCAACGAAAATAATTCTGCATAGTTCCTAATCTAACTTCCATTTCTCATTTCTTGCCTTCTAGGCTAGAAGCTTAAGTTGGCAGGCCAGGAGGGAATCGAACCCCCAACCTGTGGTTTTGGAGACCACCGCTCTGCCAATTGAGCTACTGGCCTACTCAATAATTTTAGAAACTACCCCAGAACCTACCGTTCGTCCGCCTTCCCTTATAGCAAAGTTCATTCCTTCTTCCATTGCTACAGGAGAAATCAGTTCTACCGATATACTTAAATCATCTCCAGGCATTACCATTTCTACATCAGCAGGTAATTCAACGGCTCCAGTTACGTCAGTGGTTCTAACATAGAATTGGGGCCTATATCCTTTAAAGAATGGCGTGTGTCTTCCACCTTCTTCTTTAGTTAATACATAGATTTGAGCTTCAAACTTTGTATGAGGAGTAATGGAACCTGGCTTAGCTAAAACCTGACCTCTCTCTACTCCATCTCTTTCAGTTCCTCTAAGAAGGATTCCAACATTTTCACCAGCTTTACCTTCGTCTAGAAGTTTTCTAAACATCTCCACGCCTGTACAAGTGGTTTTGCTTGTTTCCCTTATACCAACAATCTCTATTTCTTCATTAACCTTAACTTCACCTCTTTCAATTCTACCAGTAACTACAGTACCTCTACCTTGGATAGTGAAAATATCTTCTATGGGCATTAAGAAAGGTTTATCTAGCTCTCTTACTGGTTCTGGTATGAAAGAATCCAAAGAGTTCACAAGCTCTTTGATCTTTTCGACATTTTCGGCATCCCCCTCTAGAGCTTTCAGGGCTGAGCCTGTTATTATAGGAGTGTCATCTCCTGGGAAGCCATACTCAGTAAGAAGGTCTCTAACTTCCATTTCTACCAGTTCTATTAGCTCAGCATCATCAACTTGGTCGGCTTTGTTCAAAAATACAACTATGTGTTGTACTCCAACTTGTCTTGCGAGAAGAATATGCTCTCTTGTTTGAGGCATTGGACCATCAGCAGCACTTACGACTAGTATTGCTCCATCCATCTGAGCAGCACCAGTAATCATATTTTTTACATAGTCGGCATGACCTGGGCAATCCACATGCGCATAGTGTCTTGCTTCTGAATCATACTCTACATGAGATGTGGCTATAGTAATTCCTCTTTCTTTCTCTTCAGGAGCATTATCTATACCATCAAAGTTCGTAAAGTCGGATCCAAAGGCCTCTGAGCTTACTTTTGTTAAAGCAGCTGTAAGAGTTGTCTTACCATGATCAACATGCCCAATAGTTCCTACATTTACATGAGGCTTAGTTCTTTCAAATTTTTGTTTCGCCATTTTTTATTTCCTATTCAAAAACATTTTTTTCTGGAGCTCATAACCGGACTTGAACCGGTGACCTCGTCCTTACCAAGGACGTGCTCTACCACCTGAGCTATATGAGCCAAAACCCTTATATTTATTGACTTTCAGGGTAGAAAAGAGCATTCCGAATAAACAGATAAAAATAATCTTTATAACTTGATAATTTAAAACCACAGCGAAACCCTCTAACAACCCAAAGCTCGGAGCGAGTTTATAGACCGTTTATGCCATTATTGCAAGTAATTTTCGAATATTTTGGAATCTAAATTTAACAGCTGGTGGAGGGGGCAGGATTCGAACCTGCGAAGCACGAGGCGGCAGATTTACAGTCTGCTGGGTTTGACCGCTCCCCAACCCCTCCTTCTGTTAAAAACAGCGGCCAATTCTGTAACTCTCACAATACCTTGTCAACTTAATTTAATAGATTTGTTATGCTTCGAAAGAAAATGACTGAAAAAAGACAATTACTCAACAAAAAAGAGATTCTTAAGAACCTTTCTAATTTAAATAAAGAATCTTTAATAGACCTGACTATATTTGAAGTAATTAGCTCTACAAACGACGAAGCTAAGAGAAAACTAGATAAAGTGCAGAACTTTGAAGATTCTCTCGCTATTTTTGCCGAAAGACAAGAAGCAGGGCGAGGACGAAGTGGGAAAAAATGGGAAAGCCCAGCTAATCTTAATATTTACCTTTCTTTTGCTTGGAACTCATCTTTAAAGCCTACAGATCTAGAAGGTTTAAGCCTAAGTACAGCCGTAGCAATCTCACAAAACCTCGAGCCTTTACTAGATGAGGAATTGAAAATAAAATGGCCAAATGACCTATTTTTATCCAAAAAGAAGGTAGGAGGTATTTTGGTTGAAACTTTCTCAAGTCAAAAAAGAACCGGCATAGTAGTGGGAGTTGGATTAAATGTCCTGATGTCTGCTCAAGAACAAATTTCTATTGATCAGGAATGGACTTCACTAAGTCTTTATTTTGGAAAGGATTTTGATAGAAACTTAATAGCAGGACTTCTTCTTGGGTCTTTGCTTAGTTTAAGAAGTAATTTTGAAGCTAAAGGTTTTTCTTTTTATAAAAAAGATTTTGAAAAACTAAATTTACTAAAAAACAAGGAATGTTTAGTTAAATTTAGTGGACAGACCAAAAAAGGATTTGTAGATGGAATTACAGAAAATGGTGAATTAATCTTTAGAGAAAATGGAAAAATTCATAATCTCAGGATAGGAGAAGTTTCTTTAAAAAAAATCTAATGTTATCTAGAAAGAAGTTTTTAGCTGTATGTTAAAATGCCGCGAGTTTAAGCTGGCGTAGCTCAGTTGGTAGAGCAGCTGATTTGTAATCAGCCGGTCGTTGGTTCGAATCCAATCGCCAGCTCCAGCTTTAAAGATTTCATACTAATTAGTAAACTAGCTTTGGATAAGGCGAGTAAGTATATTGCCTTCCTTTCTAGTTTCCAAAATAGCATAGTCTTTATTCGAATCTATAAGATTTACTCCTTTTTTAGTAAGCTTTTCAATTTCAACTTTCAAATCATCTACTAGATAAATAAGGTCTGCTAGGCCCTCTCCTCTATTGTCATAACAGTTTTGGTAAATAGAGCTTTTATTTGTTGGTTCCAAAAACTCAAATACAATTGGTCCTACCCCTATCTGACTTGAGAGAATATTAGGAAACTCATACTTCTTTAATATTGGATTCAATGGAAAACCTAATTCAAGATAATAGTCAGAAGCTTTTTCAACATTCTCTACAACAATTCCTAAACCTAATAGTTTCCAATTACTTACCAAAGGATGATTTAAATTATTTTCTTTCCAAGTATTTTCCCAGTTACTAGCATTTGGTCTTAGAGAAATCATTACATCACCAAACTTACGAGTGTCTAAATAATTCTCTATGGTTTTACCATTTACAGAAGCATTAAAAACTAGGTCACATCCCTTTTCTATAAGCAATTGAGTATCTCTCTCAATATCAGGTGTATTAAAAGCTATATGATTTATTCCTGGTCCCTTTTTCTCTAAGTACTCGCTAATGAACATGCCAGGTCCGGGCTTCATAGGATAAATCTCTAACTGGCAATCGCCTATTTGTGAATTTCCATCTCTAAAATTATGAGCTCCGCCAGTAGTGTATTTATGGGTTACGGGATCTCCATCTAAAGTTTGAAAGTACATAAGCTCACCCTCACCTTGTTCATAGGGTAGCAAAGGCTGGGGTCCTACACTCACCCCCATTCCAATAGACTGAAAATGGTTTAGAACAGCATTTCTATTGGTTACCATCATTCCTAAATGGTTGAGTATCCAATCTTTACTCATGCCATGTAGCCTCCATCAACATTGAGTATAGTGCCTGTTATATAACTTGAAGCATCAGATGCTAAGAATACAGCTGCATTTGCCATTTCATCAAAAGTTGCCACTCTACCAAGAGGAATGTTTTCTGGTCCTGTTAACCAAGATTCAAATTTTTCAGCCTCAGTTACTTCCTTCTTTTCTCTCTTTACAGTTTTATTTTTTTTCTTTCTGTTTTCCTCACCAGGGAATTCTTCCCATTCGACTAAGGAAGGTGCGATGGCATTAACTCTTATATTATGAGGGCCAAGATATCGACAATATTGACGAGTCATCATTGCAATTCCAGATTTTATGATTGCATAGTTACCCATTGCTTTATCAGCATGAGCTTTTAAACCGCCCCTAGAAGTTAAGTTAATTATGCTTCCGCTATTTTGTTGGATCATTATTGGGGATACTTCTTGAATCATTAACCAGTAGCCCTTGAGATTTACATTGGTTAACTTTTCCCAAGAATCTTCATCTAAATCAACAACTGATTTAGGGTGATACATAACTGCTACGTTCATTAAAATGTCTATAGTTCCAAACTCTTCAACGACGGTCTTTACTAATTTTTTTACTTCATCTCCACAAGAAATATCTGCCTTTAATGCTATGGATTTACGATCCATTGCTTCTATTTCATTACTAACTTTATGTAATTGACCTGACTCTATGTTTATATCAGTAATTGCTACGTCAGCTCCTGCTTCTGCTAAACCCAAGGCAAACGCCTTGCCCATATTCCTTCTGGCCCCAACTACAAGAGCCTTTTTACCTTTTAAAGAAAAATTACTTAAACTCATAACTTAACAAAGTCGTTCTATTTCACCCAAGAGAGCTTGCTGTCCGTATAAATGTCAGTTTTGGGTACAAAGTCTTGCGGTTTATCTAGACTGCAAATGGTGATATCGATATTTCCTGGATCTTCCTTGAGAATGCATGCTAATGGCGTGCCGCACTCATCGCAAAAGTAGCGCGTTCCCTGAGAAGAAGAGTTTAGTGTTTTGGGCTGCCCCCGGGTGTACTCAAAGCAATCTATAGGCACAACCACCCAGGAAACGAATGGTGCCGCGGACGTGCGCCTGCACATCGAGCAATGACAATTTGCCGAGGGATAATTATTTCGTTCGAAGGCGTAACGAACAGAACCACAAAAACAGCCCCCTAAAATACGTTCATCCATAATTGCGCCTCCTTTACAAGATCGTATTCACTTAATAGTAACTGAATGTTTTTAGGGTAGTGTGGATTTTTATCTAAATGTCCCATCCTGGCAATCCCTCATCTAATTGAACTCCAAAACTATTTAACGCCATCGACACAAGATTGTATTGGCCCACCGTAAAAACTATATCCATCAATTGTTGGGTGTCAAAATAATTAGTGAGTCCCTTCCAAGTTTTATTACTGACATGCGCGTCTTTATGTAGCTCATCCGCAGCTTGCAACAAAACTTTGTCCTTTGCTGATAAACCTTCTGTCTGAGGCCCCGTCTGGGCCGATCTGATTTCTTCATCGCTCATATCACACCTTCTCGCAATGAGAACATGCTGACCCCATTCATAACCTGCCTGACAAAGAAAACCAATTCTCAAAATCAGCAGTTCCCGGTCCCTATCAGGTAAAGTGGACTTACCCAAGATGTGATTAGCAAAAACCATCCAACGTCTAGCTAAATCGGGGTGATGTGCGAGCGTTTTAAAAATATTAAATACTCTGCCTTGACTGACAAAGGGTTTCATGAGTTCCTTTACATCCTCGTTCCAGTCCTTTTCTTCCTGTGGAATGATTCTAGGTTCAGATAATCGCATGCCAAGCTCCTTAATTGATTAGTCCAAGAAAGTAATATACTCCAAGTCTTGAAGATATGAGACAACTCTGCAGTTAAGGCTACAAAAATTTGTATATAATCTATTTTTTGTCGAAAAACCTAAATTCGAAAACTATTTTATGAAAAAAATATGTCTCTGGTCGGGTCCTCGTAATATTTCAACCGCACTTATGTACAGTTTTGCACAACGAGACGATACCAGGGTGGTTGATGAGCCTCTATATGGTCATTACCTCCGTAAAACTGGGGTTAGGCACCCGGGACGTGAAGAGATAATGGCTGAAGTTAATTGCGACGGTAATTTCGTTATGAAAAATCTTCTCAACTTGAATGATGAAAATGGAAAAGAAGTTCTATTCTTAAAACAAATGACCAAACATTTGGTTGATGTAGATCGTGATTTACTTCCAAAATTTAAAAATATACTCCTCATTCGAAATCCGAGAGATATGTTGCCGTCTCTAGCAGAAAATATAACCCGTCCAATCCTTGCCGATACCGGACTTGATCTACAGTGGCATCTCTATAAAAATCTGGAAAAAATGGGCAATAATCCCATTGTTATAGATGCGGATGAACTACTAAAGGACCCCAAAGACATACTCAAACAACTTTGTCGCCATTTAAAACTTAAATTTTTCGATTCAATGTTAAGTTGGCCGGCTAAACCTAGAGAGGAAGATGGTATCTGGGCAAAGTATTGGTATCACTCATTGCATAAAAGTACCGGATTCCTGCCTTATCGCCCCAAAGCTAACTTTCCTGTAGAACTTGAAAAACTTCTTACGGAATGCACGCCTTATTATGAGAAACTACTTACCAAATCAATTCGAATCAGCGGTGAAAAATTATGAAGTTACCGGACCCACGTAATACCAATATTCTCATTTATATTAATGGGGTGTTACTACCCAGAGAGGAAGCCAAGGTTTCTGTCTTTGATAGCGCAGTACAAGGTGGTGATGCTGTTTGGGAGGGATTAAGAGTATACAAAGGACGTATAGCTGCATTAAATGATCATCTTATCAGACTCCAGAATTCGGCTAAAGCACTCGCATTTAAATCCATACCTTCGTCGGACGATATCCGCAAAGCCATATTCCTCACTCTCGAAGCTAACGGCATGTGGGATGAAACTCATATTAGATTAACCCTCACCCGAGGTGAAAAAATTACTTCGGGAATGAATCCTAAACTTAACCAACTGGGTTGTACGCTCATAGTTCTGGCTGAGTGGAAACCTCCGGTTTATTCAAATAATGGCATAAGAGTAATAACGTCATCAATAAGAAGAAATTCCCCTCAACACTTAGATTCAAAAATTCATCACAATAACCTTTTAAATAATATCCTTGCAGTAATAGAAGCCAATACAGCTAATGTTGATAGTGCGGTCATGTTAGATATTAATGGGTTTATTTCTGAAACCAATGACACCAATATTTTCTTAGTTCGTGATAATAAAATATTGACCCCTACTACAGATAGCTGCTTACCAGGACTTACCAGACAAATGATTCTAGAAATAGCAGACAAAGAAGGGGTAACTACTCAAGAAAAGAATCTTTCTAATACAGATCTCTATTCGGCTGATGAAGTATTCACCTCAGGCACCATGGGAGAAATCACACCTGTTCTAGAAGCGGATGGAAGAAAAATTGGAGAAGGTGTAGCTGGATCAATGACCAAGAGGATCCAAAAATTACATGCTGAATACGCATATGAAAATGGGGAACAAGTCCCTTTTAAAAAACCCAAGAAAAAGGGTAGATAAAACTAGATATTTGGAATTATATCTTTTCCAACCCTCTCTATTACATCGTATCTAGTATCAAAATTAGGTAAAATCATCACTTGGTCTAGACCTGAATCTGATAATTGATGCAACCTCTCCAGTAGTTCCTCTTGCGTTCCAATCATATTAGATGCTGCCAATACTTTAGGAGTAAGAAATTTCTCTTCTTCTGGTAGAACCCAGCAATTGTGGCCTTCATGTATTCTTTGATGACGTCTTTCTTCTGGAAAAGATTCTAAAAGAGCAGTGTAGTCTTCCCATATCTCAGTTAAAGCATTATTGGGCTGATGACCAAAATTTCTATATTGATCGTAACTGTAATGCACAGCTGCCATAGCCATGGCACCACATTCAGATTTAACCCGATCAGAATCAACGGCTTCGCCTTCTTCTAACACCACCATTGAGGTTAAGGCAGTTGTGTAATAATTTTTTTTAGGTTCTAGGGAACGGTTTATTTCTCTGGCACCTTCTTGAATCAAATGCCACATTCCGCTTACCGTCTCTGGAGTGTTGACTCCCAAAATAGCTCCATCCCCATATTTACCAGCTAAAGCTAATGATTTGGGACCAAACCCTGAGATATAGAGTGGAATGGGGTCTTTGAAGTTTACAAATCCTTTATCTGGCATGATGTGTTTGATTGGAATTGATTTATCTCCTGCCTGAAGATCACCCTCTTCTCCTCTCAATAAAGGGACTAAAGTTTTTAAGTACTGTTCAAATTGTTTTATGCGATGAGGTGGCAATCCCATTACCCTCATTGCTGTGTTACCAGCTCCAACCCCAAAAAAAGTTCTTCCTGGAGCTAAAGCATTTATGGTTGCAATGCCTGCTGCATTAACCGGAGCTGGACGTGTACCAGTTATTGCTACTCCTGTTCCAAGTTTAATTTTATTAGTTTGTGTTGCTGCCAAAGCTAATGTGGCATAACAATCTGACCACAACATTTGTGAGTCTGCTAGCCAAGCGTGTGTGTATCCCAATTCTTCTGCACGAACAACATAGTCAATATCTCCAACATGTGAAGCGACACAAATACCTAAATCCATAACTCTCCTCCTATAATCTTAAGTAATAGCTGGGGCGGCTGAACCTACGACTTCTTCTCTTAATTCCCTCTTCAAAACCTTACCAGTTGCATTTCGAGGCAGTAAATCTACGAACACTATACTTTGAGGAACTTTAAATTTAGCCAGGTTTTTTAAACAGTGCTCAATGATGTCTTTTTCTTCTATCTTTTGACCTTCTTTAAGAGAGATAAAAACTTTACCGGTCTCGCCCCATCTTTCGTCTGGTACTCCAATTACTGCTGCCTCTGCTATCTGAGGCAACTGATAAATAACATTTTCGACTTCAGCAGGGTAAACGTTTTCTCCTCCAGAAATATACATATCTTTCCAACGATCCACTATATAGACAAAGCCTTCGTCATCAAATCTTGCGGCATCACCAGTTTTTAACCAGCCATCTTCAAACGAATCTTCGGTTGCTTCTGGGTTATTCCAATAACCGGGAGTTACATTTGGACCCCTGATATAGAGCTCTCCCACTTTGCCCCAAGGAAGTTCATTACCTTCATCATCGACTACTTTAATTTCAGTATGCATAAGTGGTTTACCAGCGGAGCCTAATTTTCTTTCAGCATCAGCAGCATCTAGTCCTACACCCCCAGGACTTGTTTCTGTCATTCCCCAACCCTGAATCATAGACACGCCTCTCCCTGACCAAGTCTTTAAAATTGCTTCAGCACAAGGAGCGCCTCCAATACCTGCAATTTTAAGATAAGAGAGATCAGTACTTTCAAATTCAGGATGATTCATCATAAATTGGTATGGTGCAGGCACTGCAAAGAAGTGGGAAACTTTGTATTCTGAATTTCCAAGAATGGATAAGGCCAATCCAGGATCGAACTCCTTTATGAGGATTAGTTCGCCACCAGCATGAAGCACCGGATTGGCATAACAGTTCATGCCGCCGGTATGAAATAAGGGCAAGACTACCAACTGGACAGTTTCCGGACTAACAAGAGCAGGAGCTGCCAAATTAATGCAGTTATAAAGTTGCATTCTGTGGTTAATCATTGCCCCTTTAGGATGCCCTGTGGTTCCGGAGGTATACATAATCATGATTAAATCATCATGGTTGGTTGGAATACTTTCATAATTGCCGTCTGATTCGTTAAGAGCACTTTCGTATTGACTTGAAATATCTTGATTATCAATCTGTAAAGAGTCTTTTATCTGGCAATCCTTTTGAAGTTCTAAGGCTATATCCAAAAAAGCTGCTTCATAAACTAATACGCAAGGAGAACTGTCATTTAGGATATATTCAAGTTCAGGCTTGGTTAATCTCCAATTGAGTGGTAGCTCTATGGCACCTATTTTTGCGCAAGCAAACTCCAGTTCAAAAAATTCAGCACAGTTATGAGATAAGATGGCAACTCTGTCCCCCTTGCCTACTCCATTCTTTTGCAGCCACTCAGCTAATTTATTAGACCTAATATCCAATTCAGAATAGGTTAGCTCTTTATTAACACTTAGATCTCTTATAGCAATTTTATTAGGGCGAACATTTGCATGATAAGCAGACCAATCATAATAGTTGACTGTCATATTTTTATCCTTAAAAAACCATAACCATTACAATGTAAAAGACTATGACCACTCCCCAAATTCCAGCCAAAAGCCCTAATCTAGTCCCTATTTTTTCACCTTTAGAGAACTGCCATAAAAGAAACAGAACAGTGATGAAGAATAAATATACTATTACACCTAACAAGAGCTACTCTCCTTATAATTTTATTAAGAGAACATATCATTAAGTTGAACAAAATAAAAACTCAAAATCTTATCCGACTACTAAAACATGCGCCATAAAGTATCAAAAAGAAAGAAAAGGCTTAGGAGAATTAAGAAACCTAGTTCCCGCATAGTTGGAGTTCTTCAAAAGACAAAAAGTAACAAATACCGAGTAAAAAATGTTTCTACTGAAGAGTCTTACAAGATATCAGTAAGAGAATTACGCAAAGCATTTGTGGGTGATAAGGTCCAATGCTCACTATCTCCAAAGCGTTGGGTACAAATAGAGAAGGTCTTGGAATCTAACACTTCTGTGTTCATTGGTAAGCTAGAAAAATTTGGTAAAGGATATAAAGCTTTGCCCCTGGATTCAGGTAGATACAATTATGTAAATATCAGCGGAAACATTCCTACTTCCTTAAAAACTTCTAACCTGGCAAAGGTTAAAGTCACCCAGCAACCTACGCCTAATTCTTCAGCTAAAGGATACATTGAAGAGATGCTGGATTCTTCACATCCAGAAACTGCAGCAAATGAAATTGCTATCTCTCGTTTTAATCTTAGGCACAAGTGGAACAGGAATATAGTTAATGAGTTAAAAAATATTCAAAGGTCTGATCTCCCAAAATCTAACACCAGGATAGATTTGTCTACACTTCCATTTGTAACTATTGATGGAAAAAATGCTCAAGACTTTGATGATGCCGTATACGCTGAAACAACCAATGCAGGAGGCTTTAATCTATATGTAGCCATTGCGGATGTAAGTCATTATATTGAGGTTGATAGCTTTACAGACCTTGAGGCAAGAAATAGGGGTACTTCTATTTACTTCACTAATAAAGTACTGCCGATGTTGCCAGGAGAAATAAGCAATAAATTGTGCTCTTTAAGGCCCAAGGAAAAAAAAGCATGTTTAGTTTGTAGAGCTGAACTAGATAATAAAGGAAAGTTAAAAGAGGCTTACTTCTTCGAGGCAATTATCGAATCGAAAGCCAGGCTCACTTATGAAGAGACCGGCAATTATTTTGAAAAAGATGATTACCCTAGCCATCTTTCAACTTGCCTTGAACCACTTAAGAAAATTTATGATTTGTTAAAGAAACAGAAAATCTCAAGATATGCTTTAGAACTTGAAGTACCTGACTATTTCCCAAAAATAAAAAATGGTGAAATTCAACGATTTATTAGAAGCCAAAGAAACGTTGCTCATCAAGTGATTGAAGAATGTATGTTGTTGGCAAACATTTGTGCTGCACAGCTTCTCTTTAAGTCTCAAATCCCTTCTATTTACCGGATTCATCCCAAACCGGATGCTATTCGCATCAACCAACTTGAGCTATTCGCTAGATCAAGAAAGATCAATATAAAAATTCGACCTGAAGGCAAAGTGGAAGATTTTTATAACTTAATTGAACTGACTTCTAACAGAAAAGATGTAGAGGCCATTCATATGCAAATTCTTCAATCTTTTAATCTGGCATCTTACAGTGATGAATCGTCTGGGCACTTTGCTTTGGCCTATGAGTCTTACACGCACTTCACCTCGCCTATACGCAGGTATCCAGACTTAATGGTGCATAGGGCTATCAAACAACTTTTAAAGCAAAGCCTTAAAAAAGAACTAAAAATAAGTGAAATTCAAAAAACTAAAATAATTGAGACAGACTATCCTTTTAAACAAGAAGAAGTAAAAGAGATAGCAGAACAGTCATCCATTAAAGATCGCGAAGCTGAGATGGCAACTAGAGATGCTATGAATACTCTTAAATGCGAATTGGCACTTAAACACAGACAAAAAACTTTTAAGGGAAGAATCATGGGCATTACTAATTTTGGTATATTTATTCTTCTACAAGATTTAGGCATCGAAGGACTATGTCATGTAAAAAATCTTCCGAATAATGACTACTTTGTGTTTGACCAAATTACAAAAAGTTTAGTAGGGAAATCTTCCGGAAAAGGATACTTTCTAGGAGATATAGTCTCAGCTAGAATCAAAGATGTTGATGTCTCCTTACAAAGGATAGATTTGGATATTACTAGATGAGAATTGAAGAAGATAAAGAAATTATTTGCGGCATTAATATTATAGAAGCCGTCTTAAATTCAAGACCAAAAAGTGCAAAAGTTCTTTTTATTTTAGATTCAAAATCAAACTCTAGATTAAAAAATATATCTTCAAAGGCGCAATCTTGTGGAGTTGAGACTACTGTAAAAACCAAAGATTTCTTTTCAACTTATTGTAAAGATCAGAACCATCAAGGATTGGCGCTATTATGTAATAAAAGAATAGAAGAAAATGAGTCCTTACTTGATAAGTTGCTTAATAAAGAATCTCTCCTTTTATTAATTCTCGATCACATGACTGACCCTCAGAATGTTGGAGCATGCTTAAGAAGTGCTGCTGCTGCAAATGTGGATGCAGTAATTGTTCCCAAAAATAGATCCTGTCTCCTCTCTCCAACAGTAAGAAAAGTTTCTTCAGGTGGGTCTGAACTTGTTCCTTTTATAGTTGTCACAAATTTAGTAAGAACTATAAAAAAAATGAAATTGTCTGGGGTGAATATTGTAGGTGCTGAGAAGAATGGAAAAGAGGACTATAAAGATATAGTTTTTGGGAAAAAGAATGCCTTGGTCATTGGCTCGGAAGATAAAGGGCTCAAAAAATTGACGTCCGAGAATTGTGATAGTTTGATCAGAATTGATTTGCCTGGAAATGTGGAAAGCTTAAATGCATCCGTTGCCTGTGGCATTTTATTGTTTGAATTTGTTAGGAAAATTTAAAATTTTATTTAGAATACCTCGATGCTGGCACAAAGAACCCTAACAAATTCCATAAAAGCTTTCGGAGTTGGTCTTCACAGTGGTGATCCTATCTCCTTGGAACTTAAGCCAGCTCCTCCAGATACAGGGATTATTTTCAGAAGAACTGATTTTGATCCGCCTGTTGAAATAAAAGCCAGAGCTGAGAACGTTGTAGATACTACTCTCTCAACCACACTCTGTAGCGGAGATGTGCAAATATCTACTGTAGAGCACTTACTTTCAGCTCTGGCCGGATTAGGTATTGATAATGCCTATGTTGAAGTAAATGCTTCTGAGATACCTATTATGGATGGAAGCGCTGGACCTTTTGTTTTTTTAATTCAATCTGCTGGAATAGATGAGCAACAAAAACCCAAAAAATTTATTCGTATCAAAGAGAAAGTGAGAGTTGAATTTAATGACGCGTGGGCTGAAGTTTCTCCTTTTGAAGGCTTCAAAGTAACTTTCACCATGATATATGACCATCCAGTCCATAAAAAATATACTAATGTTGCTTCTGTTGATTTTAATAGCACCTCTTTTGTTAAAGAAGTTTCAAGGGCAAGAACTTTTGGCTTAATGAAGGATCTCGAAATGCTTAATGAAGAGAATTTAGCCTTAGGAGCTAGCATGAAAAATGCCATAGCAATTGGAGATGATGCAATCCTCAATGAAGGAGGTATAAGATTCGAAGATGAGATGGTTAAACATAAAATTCTAGATTCAATTGGAGACCTCTATTTATTGGGTCATAACTTGGTAGGATCTTTTGAAGGCTATAAATCTGGTCATACAGTTAATAATGCACTTTTAAGAAAACTTATCTCTCGGCCTGAAACTTGGGAAATCCTTTCTTACGATGACCCACAAAGTTCACCAATAACCTATTTAGACCCCATAATAGACCCTAGTCTTGGATAATTTCTGACTCTTATTCAGAAAATAATCCTTACAAATTGATAGAATTCGCCTGACAGGTTAATGCAATGAATATTTTTGCGAAAATTTTTGGCTCTAAGAATGCAAAACAGCTTAAGAAGATTGAGCCTTTCATTAAATCCATTAACAGGTTAGAAGAGAAATTTTCTAAACTTAGTGATTCAGAACTCAAAGAATTGAGAGAAGAATTCATTCAGAAGCATGAAAAGGGTGAGAGTCTTGATAATTTACTTTCTGAGGCTTTTGCTGCAACTCGAGAAGTAGCAAAAAGGAAACTTAATCTTAGACACTTTGATTGCCAATTACTGGGCGGCATAGCTTTACATAACTGCCAAATTGCAGAGATGGCGACAGGAGAGGGAAAAACTCTAGTGGCCACCCTTCCTGCTTACCTCAACTCTTTCACTGAGAGAAAAGTAGTATTAGTAACAGTAAATGATTATTTAGCTAAAAGAGATGCCGAATGGATGAAACCCATTTACGAAGGCCTGGGGATGAAGGTTAGTTTTGTGGTTTCAGGTCAGAGCATGGAAGAAAGAAAATCTGCCTATGAAGCCGACGTAATTTATGCAACTAACAATGAGCTGGGTTTTGATTTTTTAAGAAATAATATGGTTATAACTAAAGAAGAGAGAGTTATGACTGACTTTTATTTTGCCATTGTGGATGAAGTTGACTCTATCTTAATTGATGAAGCAAGAACCCCACTTGTAATTTCAGGAGCGGCAGAAGACACCTCTAAAATTTATAACCAGATTGCGAG
>Ga0257113_1000368_pt1 | contig 14803 bp, 8 predicted proteins | sample LP_taG_4_FD_191568 | JGI IMG/M metagenome (GOLD analysis project Ga0257113, IMG submission 191568) | Marine microbial communities from Northeast Subartic Pacific Ocean, Canada - LP_J_2015_P26_2000m | ecosystem: Environmental > Aquatic > Marine > Oceanic | place: Canada: Northeast Subartic Pacific... | reverse complement strand
AAAATTTATCCAAATGTGAAAAAATGGCCGGATCTAATATGGGCTCCACCATATCAGCGCCAATAATTTCAGTGACTATATCACTTTTGAGTAAATCATAGATCACCGCTCTTCCCTGCATACCGCAGCCTAACACAAGCACCTTCATATCATAATACCTATATATTTATTCATGTTAATCGTGGACATACCGGGGATAGGTTGATTTAGCAAGATCTGCTTTCTTCAGATCAATATCCAGAGTTAGAAAAGGATCGCTGGCAGACGTAATTCCCAGCACAGTACCAACTTCCGGTTCAATGATCCAACCCTTCCCGGCAAATTGACCGCCTGCCGGTGATGTACCGTCCCAATTGGATGATAAACAGTATGCGCCGGAAACTACCGCATCGGTTCTTCCGCAGGCTATCCATTTATCGCTGGTTCCCACCGGTGTTGATCTGGGGATTAATATAATTTGTACACCATCTTTCCCGTATTCCCGGGCTTTTTGAGGGAACCACATATCGGTGCAAATCATAAATCCAATTTTCCCTTTTGTAGTATTCACTGATTTAAATGTGCCGTCTCCCCGTTCATACCATGTGGCTTCCCAAAAACCTTCATCATCGGGCAAATAATATTTTGTATGTACATCCTGGATGCCAGAACTCTCTTCCCAAATAAATCCGATATTTTGGTTCTTTCCCTTTACAATGTCCGGCCGGGAAACAGCCACAAGGCCTGCACCCAACTCCACAATCCTTTCGTTCCATTTTTGATGTGCGGCAACAGCGCCCTGCCACTTTCCCTGATCAAAATCCCGGGTATGGGCCAGCCAATCATGGAAGGGCATTTCCGGTAAAAGCACAAGTTCACTTTCATGTTCATGCACATGCCGGACTAAATTCTGCCAAGCATCTTCAAACAATGAACGATCGCCCGGGAGTTCACAAACGGTTACTTTCATCCTATAAATCCTAAACCAAAATAAAATGCCATGGCAATTCCACCGGCAATCAAGGTATAGGGCAGCTGTGTTTTTACATGGTCAATATGGTCACAGGCACTACCTAAAGATGAAAGGACAGTTGTGTCCGATAAAGGCGAGCAATGATCTCCAAATACCCCACCGCCGGCCACTGCAGCGAAGGTGCTGTAAATGAGTGTATTGACTTCTCCACCAGTGAACTGAAACGCCAAAGGCATGGCAATGGGAATAATTATGGCATACGTCCCCCAGGATGTTCCCGTGGCAAAACTGATGAAGCCCGCCAGCAGAAACGTGATCATGGGCAGTAAATTCGGGAGTAACCAGGCTTCAGTTAACTCGACAACATATTCGGCTGTTTTTAATTCCCGACTTATTGTATTGATACAGAATGCCAATGCTAAAATAGTAACGGCGGGCATGACACCTTTCATACCTGCCATGACTGTTTTCATGACTCCCTGTAGATCATCTATTTTTTGGATCATCATGGTGATAGCAAAAAGAGTACACACGGTAAGATAGCTTTGTAAAATGGCAATTTTACCATAGATGACAAAACTGGTCAGGTTGATGCCAACAATCAGAATAATGGGTATTATGAAGTTTAAATAAATATTGGAGCTCCCGGTGGTGGATACGTCCAGGTTGGTGAGCTCTTTACCCATCATGGGCACGGCGCCATCCCGTAAAACTTTCCCTTCATTCTTTGCCCGATCTTCCGCTTTTTTCATAGGACCAAAATCAGGAATAAAATTAGCCGCCAGCAACCCCACCATGCCGATGGCAAGAAATGAATAAAAATTAAAAGGAATACTATGAATATAAAGATTCATGGCTGCCGCCTGATCGGTTACAGGCCCGAGGCCAATGATGAGTCCGCCCATATACACCGCCCAGCCAGTAAAGGGGATTAGAGCAATCATGGGTGCGGAAGTGGAATCGCAAATGTAGGCCAGCTTTTCCCGGGAAATTTTATACTTATCAGTGAGCGTTCGCATGACCGGTCCTACAAATAACGGGCTGAAATAATCACTGAAAAATATGGTAATACCCAAACCCCAACCCAAGCCCCCAACCTGTCTTCGAGTGCGAACCCAGCTACCCACTTTTTCTGTGAAAAGTTTCACAGCACCGGACCGCTGGAAAAAGGCCACCAGTATGCCGATATTAAATTCCAGTAATGTGACCCAAATAAAATCTTTCGAAGCCAGGGCACGAATGAGAAAGTCGGGGAAACCGGAGATGCCTTCCCCCAATAGTAACACACCTACAAAGCATGCTACCAATAGGCTCACAACTGCATCCCGGGTGATAAAGGCTAAAACCACTGCCAATAGGGGCGGTATAACAGATATCCAGGTTAATTCCACTTTCTATTCCTTTTCAATCTAATCCGACAGTATTCAATTTATGGGAATGAACCGGTTGCGCTTCATTGTTTGCATATGGGAATTTCAATCGGGCAATCTGGCTGATACTGCGCGCCTGTTCATCCGGTTTATACTTTAAATATTTTTCACTGTGATACTTGGCTTGCCCCATGTCACCTAATTTGCGGTTAATCAGCATTAAGTTATAATGTGCATCCGCATCTTCTGGATCAATGCGCAATACATCATTATATATTGAATGGGCATGGGTCCAGTTCTCCGCAAAATAGTTTGTTTGGCCAAAATGTTTCAACATGACCCTATCATTCGGATTGGTTTGTCGCACAGATTCAAACAGGGACACAGCTTCATCATAATGGCCTTCCGTTTTGGCTATAAGTGCTTTAAAAAATTTAGCTTTGGACCAATCAGGTTTTAGTTCCAATGCTGTTTTTAATTGATCTTTGGCTTTTTCAAATTCACCTTCTTTAATCAGGACCCGGGCCACATTCACAAAACCATCTGCATAACCGGGAATGAGTTTTGTCACTTTTTCAAACGCGGTTCGGGACGCTGCCAGATTTTTCTGCCGCAGCATGGCGATACCATAATCATTATAACGCATACCGGCATTTTCAGCTAATTCTGTATTTTTTGAACTGGATAATGAAATTTGATCTTCTGCCATGGTGATGATGGGCAGATCGATTGGATCATCTAATGAATGAACCGTAATGGAACGATTGAATTTTCGGTAATTCAACTTGGCTGTCAGGTTTATTGTACCGTTAAAATTATCAGGGACTGTCCAAGTAAAATGAATAACGTCAGCAGAGCCCGGTGGAATGGAATTATTATACAAGGTGGTGCGCCATTCGTGTGGATTGCGTTTAAGGATGAATTCACCTTGACCATCTAAAAGGGCACCACGAAAGAAATGCGCTTTGGGATCCACTTCTTTACTTTGCTCTAGAGTACCACTGCTGAAAACGATTTTCCCAGCTTCATTTTGCCCGATTATTTCCAGCCAAGGTTCGTTGGAATCAGCCGTTCCGCCAGGAAAAACGTGACCAATCTTTTTTGTCGCCACGACCACTTCAAAGCGAATATCCTGTCCCGGTTTTACCTGCAGGTGGTCTCCCAATGGTGCCATAAGTTTTCCATAAATCATTACACCAAAAATATCCACAACTGCCCGCCCATCCTGCAAAAAAGCGGATGTTCTTTTTAACCATTCTTCATTGGCTGATTTTGGTAAAACAGGTAATGCTGTATTGGCTGCGGGGAAAAAATGGCTTTTTACCTGTCCTCGATTATTGCCCTTATCCGATGAAGCAACTTTTTTCATATGACAATTCCGACAATCCAATGGTTTAGGCGGATTATAAAATGACGCTACTGCATTATAACTGACACCGCTGGCCTGCCAGGCGTCATATTCATCCTGCCCACGGAGCCATTTGTATTGATTAATCTCTACATCCAGACTCACCTTGTGGCAGGTTGCACAGAATTTTTCACCCGTATGAATAGGATTCAGCATTCCCTTGCTATGGGCTTCGGGTTTCAGTTTAATCATCATTTTATTCATAGCAGCTAACATACCGGTGGAATGTGAAAAGGGATATTCAACAGGTGAATCCAAAATATAATTGGCATTCCCGGTTATATCCGGGATATCCACCATGCCATGACATACTTCACAGGTAATTCCTGATGATGATTCAGGAATATCCATTTTCGGTCCAGATAACATAAGGCCTGAATATAGCATAACTGGGTCATGGCAACTACCACACCATCGGACAGTTGTTGAATCTGCTGTTTCCAAAAGATATTCCACCGAAGCTTTGTAAAATGGATTATTAAAAGACGAGTTACGATGGGCAGACCGGGACCATTGCGCATAAATATCCGGGTGGCAGCCGGACGAACCGCATCGGGCGGAACGGTTGATGGATTCTGCCGAAATATAACCACCGGAAACTGTGGTTCCAGGTGAAGGTGTAAAATCAGCTGAAATTTCACGCTTAATTTTATTAGACCAATCAATTGTGCCCCCAAGAAATAGCACGAGCATAATAACCGCCACTATTCCCATTGCCTTCACGATATCTACTTCATATTGTAAGAGAATGAATACTACAAATAGTATTGAACCAATTATGTGTGCACCTAATATAATTTGGCCAAAACCTGACACACCCAAAACCATCAATAATACACCGGTAATCAAAGCAAATGAAAATGATAAAATGACTGGCTGCTTTCCTGAAGATCGAAGATCGGAGTTTCTATAATACACAATTGGAATGAAAAGACCTGCACCTAAATGCAATAATACAATGAATGGAACATAGGTAGCATCTGGCCTAGAAAACTGAAGGAAGACTGCCGTTCCTATTTGAATCCCCAGAAGGAATCTTATCATGGTTTTGACATGGTCCTTTTTATTCTTGTAATCTCCCCCATGGCAGTGCTGTCCCCATAATAATGTGCTTTTTTCCATACCACTATTGCTTTATCATGGCGCCCATTTTGTTCAAACAATGCTGCCAATTCCTTAGTAAGGATAAGATCAGTGGGCTGCATTTGTAAGCGTGATAACAAATTATCACGATGCTTTTCAAAATCAGATTGTGCTTTAAATTCTATTAGATAAAACCGTGATAGTTGTTCTTCCCCCATTTTTTTATACACTTGTCCCAAATTATAAAGTGTTTCCGAATTTTGATTATCCAATCGGTGGGATTTATCAAAACTTTTCAACGCATCCATCCATTTTTTCTGGCGCATATAGGATTGACCAAGATGAAACCAGGATAGAGGATTATCTGGGTTCGCTTGGGTACTTTTTTCTAAATATTCTTTAGCACTAATAGGTTGATTCTCAGCCAAAGATACCAGACCTAAAAAGTGATAAACACTTGGGGAGTCACGATTCCATCTCAGGGCATCTTCTAAGGATTTTCTTGCAGGTTCTAATCGATTCAAATAATATAATGTGACACCCTTCTTATAATAACCCTCCCAGGATGTGGGTGCATATAATACTGCTTCATCATAGTCCTTTAGTGCATCTTCGAATCGCTGTTGGGATTTATGTATATCGCCCCTCTCAATGTATATCATAGCGCGGGTAGGATTCCGATCTAATGCATCTCCCAATACATTGATGGCCATTTCTTTTTGACCCAGCTTTTGATATAATTGATTTAATGTTACATAAAATATTGTACCATTTGGATTTAAACCAATGGCAATATTGATATGCTTTAGCGCTTTTTTGTATTGAAAGTTCGCTAAATAGGCTTTGCCCAAATCATGATGTACCTGAAACAAATCTGGTCTGATATTAATCACCCGGTTTAAATTAATTATGGCCTGACCTAACTGTTTCCCTTGCGTTTGGGCCCGACCCAGCCAATACCATCCATATAAATTATCTGGCTCGACTTTTGTGGCTTTTTTTAGCCATACAATTGCATTATCATAGTCTTTAATGAAGGTGTACATATCACCCAGATTTCTGTACGCTCGGCCATACATAGGGTCAGCTGAAATAGCTTTTGTGAACATTTCAATGGCAGAATGATATTCTTCTTTATCCCGATAAATCGTCCCAAGATTATTGTATGCTTTTCCATATTTTGGATCTAATTCGACCGTTTTTTTATAGGCATCCGCTGCATTTACCAAATCTTTAGCATTATAGTACAGATTACCAATATTAAGCCAAACGGCAGGCTGGTTTGAATCAATACTTAAACTATTATGATAGGCCATCAAAGCCCCTTGCGGGTCACCACTACGATCCAATGATTTTGCCAATCCGTTGTGTGCTTCTACATTCTTTGGATATGATTCAAGAATTGATTCAAATATGGTATAAGAATCATTAAACTTTCCATTGGCTAAGGCTTCTTCACCTTTCGCAATTTCAGATGATTGTGCCAAAAGGATGAACGGTAAAAATAATATTATCATTTTATTATAGATAAAGCACCCCCCTGATGAATGGTGTAAAAGGAATTTATTTTAAGGTCTGTATGTAATTCACTTTTTCCATCTGGCCAATAAATTTTTAGAGATTCAATTTTTGATGCTTTACCTAACCCAAAAACGACCCGTTTATCATTGGATGACAAATAGCTCGCCGCTGGATTAACCCAAGCAGTTTGATCGCCACTTTTTGTTTTTAATTCCAACTTTGTACCAATGGCATCTCGATTGGTGGTGACCCCTTTTAGTTCAATATTAATCCAGTTATTTGCCGTTTTGGATTCATTTATTAATAAGTTTGCAACACCATTATTATTTGAAATCACAATATCAATGTCACCATCATTATCCACATCACCAAAGGCGGCACCTCTCCCAACACTTTTTTTGTTTAATGCATTGGCACTTTTATTTTCCTCATAAGTCCCATCTCCCTGATTGATAAATATTTGCTTTCTTTGTGCATGAGAATAATCTTTATTGAATAATGCAATATTATCAATGACATGGCCGTTCACAATAAAGATATCGAGCCAGCCGTCTAAATTTATATCTACAAATTTGGTCCCAAACCCCAGTAATTCTAAACTGGGCTGGCCCAACCCGGCGGAAAAAGTTTTATCGGTAAAGGATCCATTTTGATCATTCATATATAATGTATTGGATTCGCCACTAAAATTGGTGACAAATAAGTCCAGCCATCCATCACGATTTACATCCCCAAAATCCACGCCCATTCCCGCCTCCGCTCGGCCATTTTCATTAAAACCAATACCAGAGAATAATGCTTCTTCACTAAACATTCCTTCGCCATTATTGACATACAATAAATTCATTACTTTGTCATTTGCTACATAAAGATCCATATCACCGTCATTATCATAATCCCCAGCTACAACGCCCAATCCTTTTCCCCGATCGTTTCCAATACCCGCTCGTTCCGTCCAATCGGTAAAAGTACCATCGCCATTATTATGAAAATATTGATCGGGAATGCCCTTAAATACGTCCGGGTCACAATAGGCACGATGACCACTCCGTTGTTCACCGCACCATGGATTCTTATCAATGGAGTATTCCACATAGTTTGTCACATACAAATCCAACCAACCATCATTATCCCCATCAAAAAAGGCAGCACTGGAACTCCATAATTGATTGGTGAATCCACCTGAGCTTGGCCTGTTTAAAAAAGTACCGTCACCATTATTTATGTAAAAAACATCTGATCCAAAATTGGTAACGTATAAATCGGTATCCCCATCATTATCCACGTCACCGCAGGCGCATCCAATACTGTAGCTTGAGTCTTCCACACCTGCTTCATCTGTTACATCTATCCATTGTCCATTATTATTTTGATATAACCGATTGGTGAGTGGTTGAGTTCCCTTCCACCCGGGCAAAGGGGCGCCTTGCGTAAAATAAATATCCAAATCGCCATCATTGTCATAGTCAAGAAGACAAACACCCGAACCCATGGTTTCTACATAATATTTTTCTCCGCTGCCGCCATGGTCATGAGTAAAGTGGAGCCCTTTATCCTTCGCCACATCAACAAAGGACAAATCCTGGCTGACCAAAGAGGAGGTAAGACATATAGATATAGATAGTAATAATCGATTCATTGCGCAGGAATGTACAAAAAAAACCCCCATTCCAATTAATCGGAACGGGGGTTTTTATTATGCATTTAAAGATGCTTACAGGCTGTAACCTATTGAAAATTGCGTTACTGAACCAAAGTCCTTTGTAGATATGAAAGCCGCATCTATTGAAATTCCAGCCACCTTAACACCGCCGCCCAATGAAAGGGGTGCCTGAGTATTCCCTAAAGAGTAACTCCCGCGGATTTTAGCCATGCCAGCCACGGTCATTTCACCATTAAAGGAAAAACGCTGGGCAGCATCTGCAAGCTTTGTCACATTCAACCCTGCGATTAATCCCATATTGGCGTCGCCGAATGCCTGACCCACAATTCCAAATTGAAATGTCATGGGCAGGGAGACATCGGGTTCTTCTTCCTCTTCAACCGGTGAGATATCACCGCCAAAATTAGAAATGACGGCGCCAAGCCTGATATTTTTATACCCAACATTAAACTGAGTACCAATATCAAATCCCATACCACCGATTTCGAAGCCGTCAATTGTTTCTGATACCTTTTTGGCTGTACCACCAATGGAGAATTTATCTGATAGGTTTTTGGCATAACTCACTTGGAGCGCCATATCCTGTGCAGAAAACGTTCCTTGATTGGCTTCGAAAATAAACTCGTCATCACCGGACCACCCAGAACGCATCAAGTCGCCATAATCCACACTCAAGAGGGATGCGCCAAACACACCACCTGCGAGGGGCATGGCAAAACCGAAGTTATTATAACTGGTTTCAACCAGCCATTGGGTTTGTCCGGCCGTAATACCGATACTAGTGACATTTGCAAGACCGGCAGGATTCCAGAACATGGCTTCTGCACCCTCAGCTTGGGCCGCCAAACCGCCCAAAGCAGTTCCACGTGCACCATAGCTCAAATTCAGAAATTTGAACCCTACGGATCCGGCTTTATCGTTTTCATTCTCTTTCTGAGCCACCAACAACGTTCCTGGCAAAACCAATGCAATTAGAAGAGCCGTTGCGATTTTTCTTATTTTATATAATTGTCTCATTTTTGCTCTCCTTTACCGTATCACGGCAAGTTTGCCGGTGGTTGCACCGACTTTCCAAAAATAAACACCTGTTGAAACCTGGTTTCTTGTTCGAGACAATAAGTTCCAGTCCCAGGAGCCACTTGATGCGATGGCATCTGATGCGTAGACCAGATTACCGGTTACATCGTAAATTTTAACAATGTCACCTGATTTCACATTGTAAAACCGCATGAAATATCCTGTGGGATTATCGGCACCATGGTATTTACTCATGATAGATAATTTCCACGGATTTGGAGATACAAATATAGATGTACTCTCCTTATCATCCAGATCTTTGTAAGTCAATGTTTCCAGTGAAACCACAGTCGCCGGTGGCGCAGTTGGAATCATATTTCCACTGCCATCAGGAGCCGCCACCATTGGGTAACACATGGTATAGTAACTTTCTAACGAAGGAACTGTCCCGTGGGTTGCACTTGAACCACCTTTATCATACGCTGCGACGTAATACCAATACATAAGACCAATGGCTACTTTTTCATCTGTATAAGAAAAAGAAGAGCCGGAACCAAAATCAGACGCTGATCCTTCTGCAATCATTTTATAAGGTCCAGCTGCATGGCCTGGGAAATCAGCTCCATTCCCTAATGCTTCAGGATCTTCTGCAGTTACACCCTCTGCCGCGAATAGTGCGGCTGTATTTGAGGCAGGTGCTGCAACTGTCCGATACACCCGAAAACCGGCAAAATCGGCTGACCCAATATCCGGGTCCACGGCTGCTTGCTGGGCTGCTGTATAAGCCCAATCAATTTTTACTGCTCCTGTAGAAGTTGTCGCTACACTGGTAACAGAAGGAGCTGAAGGTGGTTTCGGTAGATTGTAATTCCAATCATAAGCTTGTTTCGCTGCAGCGGCCGCATTACGCACATTATCCATTCCTGAACCAGCAATAACAGCAAACGTAAGTTTAACCGTATCTCCAGCTGCCAAAGGAAATGGGCCATAGGCCTGTAAATAACGCATATCCATTGGACTCGGATTTATACCTTTTTTGTCACCTCCGGAAAAGCCAAGGCTTGCCATGGCATGGCGAGCAGAAGGGGTTTGAGGATCTTCGTCCCCTGTCCACCACATATGTGTTATGTCTGTGGGTGTTAATGCATCATGGTTTTTACCATTCAGGTTCACAGCCACTTGCCCGACACGGACATTACGATAATCACGACCATCATCATCGATGCCAAAATCATTTGCCGCTGAACCTTGATTGTCCCCATCTATGAAGTGGGTTGCCATTGATACCTCATCGTAATCCACCTGATCATCGGTCCAGAAAGGAAAATCCCAATCTGGGAATGGAACATTCCAAGCAGCATCATGATCTGCTTTACCGCCCAAAATCAGGTCAGTCACATCAGAAGTTCCTGTATTAATGAGTAAAACATCCTCCAAGACAAAATCATTAAAATCGAAGTCGGTGGTCGGTGCACCCACTTTAAAGTAATGATTTTTAACTCCAGGGAAACTCCAGGAACGTCGCGTTGCCTGGACCGTAACATTCATATCTTTAATGGTCCATTCGGTGACACTCACCCAAGGCTCTTTGTTATAGTCACTGTCAGTTCCGGCCCAACCCATGGTGGTTAAGCCCGGTTCTGTGCCTCTTGTTACAACATATTCACCCGTGGTTCCTTCTACAAATTCACCGCCTACCTTACCCACAATCCAATAGCCTGCACGGCAATTGTAGTTCAAGAATCCCTTTCCACCTTCCGTGGTAAAACACCCGGGATAAACCCAGCCTGGGATGATGGCAGAACAAGTTTGGTCACCCGTATTCCCGTAAGAATCCCAACCCATCCATAGGTTATTGTTGGTGTGGAAAACATAGGTTTGATCCAAGACAGGTGAAAACTCTTTATAGAACATTCCCTGCCTGAGTTTCAAAATATCCAGTTTATCTTTTGCGCCCAATTCAGCTACGAAGCCAAACATCAATATGCCTGCTATAGCTATCTGGGAGATTTGATTCATTGTTTTTTTCATTTTTAATTCTCCTGTTTTTGCTTGACTTAATAGTTAATGGAAACGCCGAAATGGAAGGTCATGGGCGCGCCATAGGCCAGCAGGTTATTTCGAGGTCCACCTGCCACATTATAATAAGCAGAAGATTTGTCGAAATAAGACGCCGGGTCTGCAATGGCCACCACATTAGTTCGATTCAATACATTTTCAATTAAGAAAAATATGGTTGGTTTTACGGTCCCTAAATTCAATGTTGCATCGATGCGAGCGTTCACATCTACGGTCATGGGGGCCCGTTCTTTTAGAGCAGCACCTGCAGCGCCAGCTCTGGCGGATAAGGGCAATCCACTTTGAGCATTGAAAGTAAAGTTTCCGCCAATACGGTTAATCATCCCACGCATTGATGTATGGTAATCTACGTAACCATTAATTACATGAGGCCTATGCCAATCCAGCGTTGTCATGGTCATAATACCCTTTCGGCGTGCTTCAGATTGACTGATATTTCCGGCACCTGCATTCATTTTATCTGATGCGGTACCTTTTGCAATTGAATACGTGTAGGAAGCTCTACCTGTTAATCCGGACGCACCGGATTTGGATAGGCTCATTTCTACCCCTTTTACATTCCCAAAGTGATCACTTGTTTTGTAGATATAGTGCGTCGCCTGATAGGGGTCATCTGTTGACCAACCACTGGGGTTATCGTAGCCTTTTCCTTCATCCACATAGGCTAAGTTTGTCACTTCCTGAGCAGCTACCAAGTTTGAAATATCTTTGTAATAACCGGCCACATCCAGCTTAAGACTGGGTGAAAGACTATACTGAAGACCCATTTCATAAATATTCGTTTCCATGGGGTCTAGATTTGGGTTACCAATGTAAACAAAATATCCTGATTCGGTTCCGCCATCCATCTGAACCATATAGTTTTCCAGCAGATCATAAAATGTTGGCCGCTGGAAAAAAGTGCCATATGCATAACGAAAAGCCATTTGATCACCTACGGGGAAGGAAATTCCCAGCCTGGGGCTGAGTTTGGATTTCATTTCGGTGGCACGACGCTGGGTTGGGTCAAATGGATTGATGTTGGTGTTTTCCCACATCTTTTTTCCATCCTTGTCAATGTCCCAAACACCTTTGTCTGTACCAGCATTAAAACCGTCAAAGCGGAAACCAACATTCACAATCATATCGTTGAATTCCATTTGATCCTGGACAAAAGCAACAATTTCAGTCGGAGTTGCGCCCTGGATATTCTGGGATTGAATTCGTGGTTTTTCATCGGAATAACCAACTGTTCTACCAAACCACGTATCACTTCCTTGTCGATCGATTGAATAGTTACGGAATTCAAATCCTGTTTTTAATAAATGGCGGGAATTCATTTGGCTCGTGCCAAAAACCCCAAAAGTCATATGAGATTGTTTCGCATCGAAATAATGACCATAGACATTTGACAGACCAAACCATGCATTGCTATGCTGGGTGTCACTGAGAACTTTCGTATGGTTCGGGCCATCTGCACCACTATATTGACCACCACTTGATGTTACCGTTTTCACATTCACGAAATCAATAAATTTACCGTCAGATGTTTTTGCACCATCGGTTTGATTTTTTGAAAGATTATCCACACGAACGGTAATATTCGTATTTGGGGAAACAACATAATTCGCTGTTAAACCAAATTGCGTGGTTGATTCTTGAGTTCTGGGGTATTGACCCAGGGCATATTTCCAATCCCAGATCATTTGTTCACCTGCAGCGCCTTGAACTTTCATCCCATCATAAGTGGGATCATAAAAAGAGTTCTTTGTATGATTCATAAATTCAAGTCCCAACTTCAGATTACCCATGGCTTGATAGGTAAACTTCCCTTGAATACTTTGAAAATCTTCCGCAAGTCCCGGAAGGCGACCGGGATCATTATACATTCTGGTGGTGATAAAGATACCCATTTTATCTGCGCCAAACCCAGCACTGATATCTGTAATGGATTTATTACCACCGAAACTGGTTGTTTTAAAATCTGACCCTTGTGAGGCCGCTACCGGATTTTCACCCCCTACATTCTTAAAAACGCTTTTATCAACTTCTCCGTAAACATCCCATCCATCAAAACCAACTTTATTAGCATCTTTCGATCCAATTATACCTTTAAAATAGGGTTGGCCAAGAGAGGTGCGATATGATACGGTGGCATGGACACCATCATCTGCATCTTTCAGGATCTGGTTAAAAAGACCAGACATGGCTTGACCGTATTCAGCATTGAAGGTTCCGGTAATAACCTGGAGTTCTTTAATCATTGAGGGGTTCACCGGAATTGCATTCCCGCCCATAATGGGGTTAATAACCGATGCACCATCCACCAAGTACATTTCTTCTCCCGTTCGTCCACCACGGAGGTGAATGTCACCACCTTCTTCCGTAACGCCTGGTAATGTTTTTACAATATCATTTATGGTGGCAACGGCTAAGTCCGTGGCCAGGTTTCCTGCTATAATATGTTTTGATGACGTGAGTGTATTTTCAATCGCCGGTCGTTCTGCAGTAACCTGAACGCCGGACATTTGCAATGCTTCTGTTTGCAGTGCTGCATTCACCGGAGTAGTTACATCTGCATTAACAGCTACACCTGCAATAGAATGCTTGGCATACCCGATCATAGAAAAATCCAAATCGTAAGATCCGGGATCGAGGTTGATGATGAAATACTCACCGTTGGCATCAGTGGATGCACCTTGAGATGTACCAACTACAATGACATTACAGCCGATGAGTGGTTCACCATTTGCATCTGTGACGCGTCCTGCTATTTTACCGGTCAAGCCGGCAAACAGAAATCCGATGAGAGAGATTAAAATTAGGGGAATACGAAATAAGCGCATAATATGCCCTCCTTGATTGTAATTAACCCTCTGCCAATGTCCTACTTCTCCAAGACAAAAGCGACTTTTTACCTATTACTAAAAATAAAGCTTAGAGGCTCTTGGAAGTTCAGAAAACATAATCTCAATGTCAATAATAAAATAAATTTGGAAGTATTGGGTAAAAATTATTTTTTACGGCTAACTCTTTCCTTCCTTAATAATAAATTTATCTATTAAAAGCGAAGATATTTATGGATGAAACCATTTATCCATCCTTAATTTAATATCATATTTTAATCCAATTTATTTAAAAGAATCATAAAGATAATTCATTGTTAAAAGATATTACCCAAGATTTTTCACAGCGGCATATTGGTCCCAACTTGGCAGAGCAGCAGGAAATGCTTTCCCAATTGGGATTGAAGTCCATTGATGCGTTAATTGATAAAACAATCCCCAAAACAATCCAGACTAAAATCGGACTCCATATTGGACAAGGGATGGATGAATTTTCTCTCCTGAAAAAAATAAAGGGGATTGCATCAAAAAATATTGTAGCCAGATCTTATATTGGGATGGGATATTACGGCACCATTACACCGCCGGTTATTCAACGAAATATTTTAGAAAATCCTGGTTGGTACACGGCTTATACCCCCTATCAGGCTGAAATTTCTCAAGGGCGCCTGGAAGCGTTGGTGAACTTTCAGACCATGGTGACAGATATGACTGGTTTAGATATTGCCAATGGTTCACTTTTGGACGAAGCCACAGCCGCGGCAGAAGCCATGATTATGCTTTTTCATTCAGCCCAAAAAAGAAATCGATTTCTCGTAGCCGAAAATTGCCATCCCCAAACCATTGATGTCCTGAAAACACGGGCGAACCCCATTGGCATTGAAC
>Ga0257113_1000365_pt1 | contig 14869 bp, 17 predicted proteins | sample LP_taG_4_FD_191568 | JGI IMG/M metagenome (GOLD analysis project Ga0257113, IMG submission 191568) | Marine microbial communities from Northeast Subartic Pacific Ocean, Canada - LP_J_2015_P26_2000m | ecosystem: Environmental > Aquatic > Marine > Oceanic | place: Canada: Northeast Subartic... | reverse complement strand
CAATAACTGCAAGCATAAAAAGACAACCTTGTATAATTCGTTGATTAAAAAATAGTTTATGATTTTCAGTCATACAAAAGTCCTTATTTAGATAATTATAATTTAAATAATAAAAAAGCCTCTAATTAGAGGCTTTCGAATTTTAAGTTGAGGTAGCAGGATTCGAACCTGCAATCATAAATTTATATGAACAACAAATATAGTTCGCTGAGCGTAACGTTCTCCCTGCACCAGCGAGGTTTTTGTTTATAGACATTTAGGACTGGCAAGGTGTAATATTGGTTATATGAAACGATTCCTACCACTATTAATCATTCTACCATTACTTATCTGGGTTGCTTGTGAGGATGAAAAATTATCTAATTCAGATGAGGATACCTTAGAGACAGCATATGAGTATGAATTACATTCGAATAATAGAGTTTCGTCATTACTTATGACAGAAAGCGAGTATAGTAATTGGGTAAGCAACGATGGATTCTCAGATGGTAGTATAAGATTACCACTTATTAAGGATGTTTATAAAAAGTTTCCAGATAAATATGATTTTATTTTTTTTGTATTAAATGAGCCATCAATACCTTCAAGTCTATTTTATTATGGTAAGTTGATTGGGGTTTCTAATAATGTTCAGGGCATAGGAAGTAATAGTTATGATTATACTTCTGACTATGGATCTTCAGGTAAACTAAAAGCTGTAATGCAACTGACTGGTTTGGAATATTTAAAATATGGACCAGCTCTTCATGAGTTAGCACATCAATGGGCAAATTATGCACTTCCAACTCACTCTGTTGATGGTGTAGGGTCAAATCTAACTTCATATCCTTATTGGGGTCATTGGGGATTTACAGGAGGAAGCACAAAGGGACAACTAGGTGGTTTTAAACAAAGTTCTTTAATAGAAAATGGGAGCAATTCCTACACTGTTGATGAATTTGGTCCATTTGCGAACGGTGGTAATGGAATTCCATATAATGAATTAGAATTATACCTAATGGGTATGATACCTATCTCCTCTGTTTCAAACTTTGATATGTTTACGGATATAACATCTCTAACAGTTAATTCGTCAACTTTCGATTTTACTGCTTCTACTAGGACTACTTATACTCCTCAATCTTTAGAAGATCTTTTAGGGGAAAGAGTTCCTTCTATAGGTAATTCACAAAAAGATTTTAAGTTATTAATAGTTGTAATAACGGATGCACCTTTATCAGATGATGAATGGAATAAGGTGGATGCTACTGCTGAATGGTTTTCTATTAAAGGAGATGATGGTACAAGTCTTTATAATTTTTGGGAGGCTACAAATGGTGTAGGTTCCATTACAATAGAAAATTGAATACAATAGCAATAAGAAGATGGTGCTGTTGAAATAAACATCAAGCCCCGCCCAGTAGCGGGGTTTTTGTTTGTAAAGATGATGATGGGTATTATAAATGAATCAAAACTGCGAAGTCATTATAATTTATTTTATCTAACTACCTGCAAATGGTGTTCCAAATATACCCACCGCAAGCTCTGCCCATGTTAATAGGAATATTATAGCAACAACTACATAAAGAGCCACCCTATGCTTATACTTTTTAACCTTTTTGAATATTATTTCTCCCAAAAGACCTGTTATTGTGAGCATTGCCCCCATAATAATAAAATCAAATAAAGACCAATTAACCTCGTTTGTTAATTGCATTGCTATAAATGGAATTAAAAGTATTGTCCCCACTATATATAAGATTCTAATCATCAAATCAAAAAATAAATAAAGCAACTTATCTCTTAATACTTACATTCCCATAAATCAGTTCCACATTCGTGGGGTTTTTTGTTTATAGACATTTAGGATTGGCGGTGCTTACATTTACTCTGCTGGAAGATTCTTTATGGCTTATACAGTAACAGTAGAACCCACTGATTTACAAATATTTTTAAGAGGGTGCTATGAAACGATTAATTATCTATTACTAGCAAGGGAGACTAGAATGAAACAATACTTTACAGGTTTTTTTACAGCAGCTTGTTTAACTGCAAGTGTGTTTATGTTTATAGGTGCAGAGAGTAAAAATTTGGGTGATATAGAGGTGAACTCAATAAAAGTTGTGGACAAAAATGACAGAATAACCGTCCATATTGGGACTAATATAATTGGTGGTGGTTGGCTTGGAACCTACAACGCAGATGGTAAAAAAACTTCCTATCTTGGGACAGGTGAAGGTGGTGCTGGTATTCTTGTAACATACAATGCTAACGGTAAAGAGACAATTATTTTGCGGGACTGATACAAAAGGTGCTGGTATCTATCTATACCATATACAGGCTGTGGAATAAATTAGCACTAAGAAGATGGTGCTGTTAAAATAACATCAAGCCCCATCTATTAGCGGGGTTTTTTGTTTATAGACATTTAGGACTGGCGGTAAATTGATATATGGTAAATACCGTAAAAAACATTATTTTATTATTTTTCTTCTTAGGAATACTAATAGCACAGGATAATTCAAGAATTGATTATTATGGTAAAGAGATACCGTTATATCCTGTTCCTGAAGAAATGACGTTTGAAGAGTATCAAGACTTGAATAGGGATATTGGTGTAGCATTTTTAAAAATGGCACTTATGCCAATTCCTGGTACGATACATAGCTATGCGAATGAACCAAAGACTGCAAAAAAATTAAGAAGATTATTTGCAGGGGGATTGTTAAGTATTTTAGTTGGTGCCTCAATGATGGAAGAAGAAGATTGGAGAGAATCATCTTATCCAATCACAATTATCAATGAAAATACAAGTAACGAAAGAAGATATGAGATGATACCAGTAGAAATTACTGGGACAGACACCACCTACATATTGATGGAATTAGATAAACATTATACAGGTGGTGGTAATATTCTTATACCGCTTGGTATTGGAATGCTGATATATAGTTATTTTTATGATTCTTACAATGGAGTTAAAATAATTGAACAAAAAAGACATGCAGTAAGATTTAAATATGGAAAGCAATTAAATTTTTCATTAAGACCACAGGTTGATTTATTTTCACATAAGGCTGCAATAAATTTTTCATTGTATTTTTAGTTACTTGTATTGCCCCGCCTAGTAGCGGGGTATTTTGTCTGTGGGATTCTGGGTAGATTTGAATATGAATAGATATATCACATTACTACTATTTATTGGGTTGGCTCTTTGGAGTTGTGCAACTGTGCATCACCCGGTTGGTATGTATTTAAGTAAGACAAATAAGTTTAGTATTGGGGAATTGAATAAATATAGAACAGATGATTCAAAAACTAAGTTCTATTTTCAGTTATCACTTGAACAAGCATTTGATGTCATTACATCAACCTGTTTTGATTTAGATATTCCGTTATATTATCCTCAAAAAGACGATTCTCAGCAAATAATAAAAATAAAATCGGGCGAATTCGTTGCGAAATTGGGGCTTGATTGCGGTAAGGAGGGTACAGCTGGCGCCTTTGGGCATGGTTCTGATTTAGCAAGTGGAATATTGGAAATCTATTTGGAGAAGGTAGATAATGAAAATATAAGTGTGGAAATAAAAACTATTTTTTCAAGAACTCAAACTTCTGGAGGAGAAGGTAGTTATACAACAAATCTATATTTTGATTCAACTGGTAGAAATGAAATTATTGTTCTTGACAATTTATTAGAATATGAAAAGTCAAAATAGAAAGCCTCGCCAAGTAGCGGGTTTTTTTGTTTAGGCATTTTCGCTTATATTTATACCATTAGTTAACTATATAAAACCTAAAGGAGCTACTATGAATCTTAAACTCGTATTTCGTATTTATTTCGGTATCGGCGCATTGATGACGGTGATGATGTTGGTTGCACCGGCAGCTATGATGGAAAGCTATGGCATGACACTCACTGATGAAATCAAACTGTTTACGCAGTTTATGATTGTGGCCTATGCATCTTTGCTCATTGTGACCTGGATGCTGCCTGGCTGGCTGGGCGATGACCTGTCCAAGGCCGGGTGCGCCTATGTCATAATTGCCTTAATTCCGGTAACCATGAATATCTACCACGTGGCCACCGGTGCGTTACCGGCATCAACGGCCCAATTAGTAGAATCCGGTGTATGGGTTGTATTTGCTATTTTGTTTTATGTATATAGCAAACAAGACAATAGTGTAATTACTTCAGAAGAAGAAACAGAAACAAAATAATTATTTTATGTAAGTTTGTGACATCAAGCCCCGCCCATTAGCGGGGTTTTTTGTTTGTAAAGAAGATGATGGGTAGATTTGGATTTGATTAACCGCATTAAACCACTTTTATTGTTGATTGGGTTAGCTTAGGGATAAAATCATATGTGGAAGAAGGGGAAACCTAATTATGGATTTTATGTATATGGCTAGAAAATCTGCTCAGGAAATGATTGACTATTCAAATAAATTAGCCGGAATAGAAGTGGAAAGTATCCTTGAAAGAGAAAGAAACTGGTATGGAAAAACGAAACAAGTTGAATACCGATTAATTAATGGTGATATAAAGTCAGAAATGTTTTTTACCAGTAAAAGTATTTATTATAAAAGAGATGCTGAATACTATTTTGACATTCATTACCATAAGAATGGAAATATTAGCAGTATAGTTGAGGGATTCATTGATGAACCAGCGAGTGGAACAACACATTTACAAGGTACTAATATACACTTTTTCAAAAATGGAAATATAGAACTTGATAGATACTATAAGCCTGCAGGCTGTTTATCAGGGTATTACAAGTTTTACCATTCAAATGGTAAAATTGCTATAACTGGACGATTTGTTAATGATGGATACCCAGATACACAATCGCCAGATGGAAAATGGGTTTGGTATTATGAAAATGGAATTATTGGGAAAAAAATATATTTTAAGAGAGGGTTTTGCGTCGGTGAGTTCCTTTGGTATGATAAAGATGGTTATATAGTTAAAAGGAAAAGATATAGAGAAGAGGATGCAGTTGGTGTTAAAGATATTTCCGGGGATTTCTCTGTGAAATTTGGTGGTATTGTTTCCAATTATTCATATAGATAAAGTAGAAATTAAATCTACCTGGGCACTTATCTAAAGCTCAAAACTCCATTATCCACCGCCCAGTAGCGAGATTTTTTGTTTATAGACATTTAGGACTGTCGCGGTGTAATATTGCTTTAATGAAGCAATTATTATTATCAACTGTGACTATCATTTTTACAATCCTATCTGCGGTAACTCTTAGGGGATTTATTTATGGAAGCCAGCAGGGCGACCCTGAGTACTACATACTACTGTTCAGTATGTTATGTGGTGTGCTATCTACCCTGAGTCTTTGGAGAATATTTCAATCAACTATTAGTTAATCCATCCATTAAATGAAAAGCATCCGACTCAAATAACAATGAAAAAAAATTAATAATAAGAATGTGGGGATTTATGTTTCCACATATTGACATTAGGTTAAGCAAATTAGGGGGTTTGGCTTTTGGACTAATGATTGCTAAACTATGGGAACCAATACTTATATTAGATTGGTATTGGTATTTGATTATTGCATTATTGGCTTGGATAAAACCTGCAATGACATTTTGGAAACAGGTTTAAATAATTAACCGCAGCAAGCCCCGCCGAGTAGCGGGGTTTTTTGTTTCTAGGCATTTAGGACTGGTGTGATGTAATATTTATTTCAATAGGAGGATATAATGGCAAAATCAGAACAATTTACCTTTGATGGAGGTGCTGCTACATATATTGGCACAGCAATTCTTGGTTGGATAATTACTGTTGTAACATTTGGTATTGGTTATCCATGGTCTTTGTGCATGTTTCATAAATGGCGTTCCAAACATACTATGATTAATGGGAGAAGATTAATATTTACTGGTGGAGGATTTTCTCTAATAGGATTATGGATAAAGTGGTTGATTCTTACCTTTTTAACTTTTGGTATTTACTTTTTTTGGGTAATTCCTAGCTTAAATAAATGGGTTGTGGAACATACAGATTTCGAAGATGAAGCTAAACCTGAGAGTGATTTGGTATAATATTGCTATTATGAAGCACTTCCTACCACTATTAATCCTTACTGGCTTGTTGTTTGGGAAAGAATCTCTTTTAATTGAATCATTTTTTTAAAAGAATTGCCTGAAGAGATAAGATTACCCAAAGGAAAATTCGTTACTGAAAAGGAATGCAAATAATATATGAATAATAATAAAATATTCAACTTTCTTTTGAGATTTATTTATAATCAATAAAGCGAGTTTACTCGTTGCATTAAATTGTAAATAACTTATTTTGACAGAAGATATACTATACAGCTTAGTTTGGGAAGACACAGATGTCGTTAAAGAAATTTCTAAGGATGGTGATCGAAATATCTTAATAGGATCTGCTGGTTGCTTAGCATTATCAACACTAGCATATCATAACGTCAATTTAAAAATCGTTGATATTAACGAAGAGCAGTTAAAACTTATTCGTTTAAAAATAAATGCTTATAAATATTTGAATTATAATGATTGCATGTTTTTTCTTGGTGTATTTACAGCACCAAATAAAGATGATGGACGTTTAGAACTTTTCAATCAAATTTCCAATTACCTTCCTATAAAAGATTTTCAATACTGGAAAAATAGATTATCTTATATTTCAAATGGAATCATACATATTGGCAAATTTGAAAAATATCTAAGACTGTTCGGTCAATATTTACTTCCTTTGGCTGTGAGAAAAAAAACAATAAAGCATTTTCTTGGTTCTAGTGGATTGATAGATCAGGAAAATATATATTATAATAAAATAGATAATTGGCGATATCGATTAATTTTCAAGACTTTTTTTGGTAAAATGATCATGAAGCGAAGAGGTCGGCACCCTGATCTATTAAAATACATTGATGAGAAACCCAATGAAGTTTTTTACAATAGGAGTAAAAGGGCATGGTATAAACTTCCTATTGATAAAAATTATTACTTACGATACATATTAGAAGGGTATTTTAACCCATCACTCAACCTTCCTCCATGGGCAATGGAAACAAATTATGATAAAATAAAGAAAAGAACTTCAAATCTTGAATATTATCACTCTAATCTTGTAGATCTTCTTAAAGATTTTGAATCTTATTTTGATATGATTTATGTTTCAAACATTGCTGAAACAATGAATAAAAAAGAATCAAGTTTATTATTCGATCTATGTGCCAAACGATTAAATAAAGGTGGAAAACTTGTCGTTTGGAATAATATGGTTGAAAGGAAACCAGATGTTCTATGGCAATTGGAAGAAAATCTGTCTCGTGAACTATGGGAAAAAAGGTTGAGTAGTTTTTATGGGCACTTTGGAGTATACAGCCTAAAGTGAAAAGTAATAAAATTTATATCAAGTACCTTTTGGAACGATTTCAAATTATACCACTATCACTTTTGGTTGCATCAGATATATTGGTTATCTATCGAATTACATCTGACAAAAACATTGTCATATGGAAGTATTTTATTTCCTTTTTATTTGTAATCTTATACCTCTTTCATAACAGATTAGCAGATGATCGAAGAGACTTTGATTTTGATAACAAATTTCATCCCGACCGCGCTGTTCAGAGAGGTTTAATAAGTTTAAACCAGCTAGAGATTTTATCGTTCATTTCAATTGTTTTGATGATCCTGATTTCAGGAAGCTTCAATTTTCTTTCCTTAACTATATTTATTCCCCTTATTCTATATGCACTTTTTGCAAAAAAAGACTTTTTCCTCGCCCACGATTTTAAAGAAAAACATTTATTTGGTTATAACTTCCTTAATATGCTTCAGATATTGAGCCTTCAGGTCTTCATCTATGCTTCAATGATTGATAGCCTTGATTTTAACAGTTTTATCCGTTTCCATATCTTGTTTGTATTTGTTTTATCCCTTCAGGTAGAAGTCACTCGTAAGATAAAACCTGGAACAAGTCTTGGAAAGGATCTTTACTCGGATCGCATGGGAATGGGAGGGTCGATCATTTTATGGGGTTCCTTCGGTATACTTTCTATCCTTATTTCAGCATATCTAGCTTACATGCTGAACATTGATCTTAATACTATTTTTCTTTTTGAATTGGTGATGCTACTTCTTTTCTTTATTGGAGGGACGTTATATTATTTAAAAAAATCACTTACTTACGAAAACTATTTTTGGGCGATAATGTTTCTAACTTATATTGGACAAAATCTATTCTTGGCCTATGCCCAATAACATTGGAAATAAAGCTAAAACACTTGTTGAATTGAGATCGGCTGGTTTTAATATTCCACGTTTTTTATCTTTTGATTGTTCCGAGAAATTGGAAGAAGTAGAAAGGCAAGTTCGATTAACATACCATCCTCGGCAGCTTTTGGCGATACGCTCAAGTTCCGCCCTAGAAGATACCAAGGAACAATCTTTCGCAGGCGCATTTAACACTGAACTTGCAATTCGATTGGATGCTTTAAGAGAGTCTTGGATAAATGTTAAAGAAAGTCTTCCCGTTGGTCATGCAGGAGGAATTGTTATTCAGGAATTTATTCCGGGTGAATATAGCGGGGTAGCCTTCATTGATTCAAAAATGAAACGAGCAAGTATTAATGCATTACCTGGGTTGTGTAAAGCTGTTGTAGAAGGATGGGACTGCGAACATTACGATTTCTACGAAGAAGACATTTTGGAACGTAAAACTGAAGATTCGTACAATTGTCTTCATTTTGAAAATGAAGAGATCATCCAAAAACATTCAGCTTATACAGATAGGTCCAAAATTGTTAATGATGTTTTTCAATTAGCAAAAAAAGTTGAAGAACATTTCGAAACCCCACAAGATATTGAATGGACCTACCATAAAGGTGATCTCTATTTACTGCAAAGCCGGCCTATAAGTCGATCCCCATGGCATAGTGGTTCTGAAAATATGTACTTTGACAGTGCCAATGTTGGGGAAAGCTATGGTGGAATGATATGTCCTCTTACCTCATCTTTTGTAAGGAGATTATACGAAACTTTATATACTGATCTTCTCCGGCACTCGGGGGTTGAAAAAAGAAAGCTTGAACACAATCGTAAGGTTTTTGAAGACCTTGTGGATTTAGTCTACGGAAGAATGTACTATCGCATGGATAATTGGTATCGAATGATGGCCATGCTTCCAGGTTATGAAAGAAATAAAAAGAACCTTGAAAATATGCTGTCGCTGAACCTAAGAGAGCAGGCTAATGTAAGCAAATTCCAACCTTCTGTATTTGTCCGACTGAGCTATTTCCCGAGAGTTATATGGAAACTTCTTTTTTTCAATAGAACGATGAGGCGCTTTAAAAGGGAACTAAAAACGATGATCAAAGATTCAAGAAATTGGTCTATTGAAGACTTCAATGTATTCGAATGTCAAAAGAAGATTCAATTTATCTTCAATGGCCTTCTTCGAAAAGCATATTTAACAGTAGAGAATGACACCGTAATGATGACTCTTTTTGCGAAACTTTCAAAGGATCGATCGAATGAAGAGGTTATGAATCTACTCAATTTCCCCAGTGTTAGTGCAGAACAAGTGAATGCACTAAGTATACTGAGTCGCAGTCTTTGTGATATTAAAAAAGTAAAAAATAGTCTAAAGAAGAAAGACCGCTTAACATTTATGATGCTGTTGGAAACATTGCCTGATCAAAGGAAACAGTATTTTGATTATCTTCAATCATATGGGGGAAGATTCGCTAATGAATTGAAGCTTGAAACACCTGATATAAATGAGGACTTTGAAACATTCTCTGATCTAGTTTTGGCGTATGCATCCAAGAAAACAGAACTATCAGATAGGCAACCAAATAATGGAAATTACCTCGAAAATTTATTTAAAAAGTTTGCAACTCGCCGTGAAGAATTTCGGTTACTGCGAGCAAATATGTTTGCCATAATTCGTCGACTTGTTTTGAGGATTGCTGACCAATGGGTTGAAAAAGGTTACATCCAGGATCGCAATGATATATTTTTTATGGATTGGGATGAGGTATGCGGAAAAACCCCAGTGGATCAAATTGATACATTAAAAATTATTTATTACCAAAAAGAATATGAATTCTTCAAATCACTTAATCCCCCAGCATATTTCAAGGTGCAGAATGGCCAATGGCCTACCATTGCAAATGCGAAGAGCCAGAACGAAAAGAATGGAATGGGAGTTTCCGCTGGTCATGCCACGGGACGAGCTATAGTCCTTAAGGAATTCACAATACCTGAACCTGAAAGTTTTGAAATCTTGGTCACCAAAAGAACGGATCCAGGTTGGACAGCACTTATGGCTTTATCCAAAGGAATTGTTGTTGAGCATGGAGGTATTTTATCACATGCCTCAATCGTAGCAAGAGAACTGGGCATACCTGCCGTAATTGGTGTGAAAGGTGCCTGTTCAACATATAATTCCGGTGACCTGCTTTATGTAGATGGGGATAAAGGATTGGTCCATCGTATGGAAAATTAATGGAGAAAAATACTACAGATATTCACCAATACTATAAACACTTTGAGGACATCATTAGGCACCGGTTTTTGAAAGAAGAACACCTCAATTACTTTTTTAAGGAAATGAAGGCCGCATTTAGATGGACCGTTCAAAACTTTATCAATTATCCTATCTATCATGATGATGGTTGCGCTTTGGTTTTTCACTCCGAAAAAGAAACTCAAAGGGGATATTTTGGTTTTATTATCCTTCCCAAGGATTTAAAGATGCGAGGCGACTTCTGGGAAACCATTACAAGCACAGCAAATGAAATAGGTGCTAAATTTTTAATAGGTCCAATTCAGGGTTCTACCTTTTTTCCTTATCGCTTTATAAGTCAGTCCGATGGTAGCGCTTTCTTTAAGGGTGAATATTTTTGTCATTCTTCCGATCATGATTTTCTAGTATCAAAGAAACCAGAAAGTATTCTTACCTATCAATCCGGCTACAGGACTCGCTTTGATAAAATCATGACAATGTCTAAACCATATTTCGACGAATTAAGTAATAAAGGACTAGAATTCAAACTTCGTTCTAAAATAGATCAAGATTTATTTCGTCAAATACTTGAATTGGTTGAAATAATTTTTAAGAACAATTGGTCATTTCAACACTTGTCTGAGGATGAGTTTACAAAGTTTTATTCAAGCGAGATTCTGAACCCCTCCAAAATGATGTTACATACTCTTCATTTTCAAGGGAACCTCATTGGGTTTTGTAGATACATTGAAAATGATGATAAGACCATTATATGTAAAACGTTGGGTATCCTACCTGAATACCAGAAAATGGGTGTTGGCGCTGCTGCAGTTTACCAAATTCATGCTGAAGCTATAAATCATGGTTATTCAAAGATAATATATGCACTTGTATCTGATTTAAACCGTGTAAAAAATTTGCCTCAAGGTGACGAGATCATTTTTAGAAAGTATGCATCATATGAGTTTAATTTATGATTTGGGGTGTATTTGCTTATAGCATCATAGGTTTGATATTCTTTTTCACCGTAGAATTCATTAAAAAATTCTTTTCACTTCGTGCAGAAAATACTCGAAAGTTGGTTCATGTAGGGAGTAGTCTGATTGTGTGTACGATGCCATTTTTTATCGATAAGATTGGAATTATTATTCTATCGGGTCTATTCATTATAATATTTAGTCTCAGTAGAAATTTTGGAATACTCTCATCAATTCACGCAGTTTCAAGAAAAACGATTGGTGAATTTGCCATGGCCGCTGGTGTAGGAATTTCGGCCTTGGTTTTACTTCCTTCAAGTACAGTTGCTTTTATATATGGAATGCTTATTATGGGTTTTTCGGATACATCAGCTAATATAATTGGAAATCAGTGGAAGCTTTGGGAGTTCAAAATTATGTCTCAAAGCAAATCAATAAGTGGAAGTGCAGCTTTTTTTCTCTGTAGTGTAATCATTAGCTATTCCACAGCTTATTATGTTGGATTAGATATAAAACTGGATATGCTTTTAGTTCTCTGCTCAACTCTGACACTAATTGAAGCAGTGCATATTTTTGGGTTAGATAACCTGACGCTCCCCTTGTTATCGGGAATTTCTTGGAATTACTTTACAATCTAAGAATAAGTGCTTAAATCCCCCTAGCTACTCATTGACTCTTTTATAAATTAACAAAGCAATGTAAATGTTGCGTCTTTAAGCATATGTCTTTTAAAGTAGCTGCTTTTATAATTTATGATCTACAGAAACAGTTTTGCGCCATTTCTTATACCAACTTGAGAACTTCCACCAAGATAAAAAACTATTTTTCTGCATTGCTGAAAATATTTTTCGCTGGTATTCGATTGAGTCATCAGGGGTCATTCGGTATGTACGGCGAGGATTACCATACAACCCTTCTAAGACCAGCCATTGTCCTTTGACATAAATTAGGGTGTGCTTGGATGCTTCACCACCAGATGGATTTAAAAGATACACATGGGTTAAATCCTCCACTCCAGCTAATTTTCTCCTCCAATTAATTGAGAGGACAGGTGTTTGTAGTGTTGCTCGTGTTAATGGTGTAAACAAAACATCTAAAATCCGCCAGGATTCTTCAGCATTTATTTTACCGTCTTTGGAATGAGCGATCATATTTTGAATATTCTGTAACTTGACCGGTACAACAAAATCAACCTTTTCCTCATTAATTCCTATCTCAAAATCATAACCATCGCCGGTATGCTGAACCGTAAACTCTTCACCAGTTTCTTCTACGGTAACACCCAAATAATTAAATATTCCCCGAAAATATTCCACAAGCTCAGGCGTTTGCAGAACATTTTCCCAGGCTTGTAATGATGATGTTACCTGGGCATATGAAATATTTAATAAAATGAATATGATTACAAACAATTTTCTCATATCATGCCCTTTATATTTATATTAAAAAATAAGTCTTTTTTAGCTGCCTAACTACTAATATGGATTTACCAAGCCAAATAGATGACTGATTTTATTAAATAATGAATAACAAAATATACAAGATGGTTATTACATTAGAACTAAGAAGATGGTACTGTTGAAAAATATTCATTAATTAGTAGAACATCAAGCCCCGCCAAGTAGCGGGGTTTCTTGTTTATAGACATTTAGGACTAGTGGGGTGTACATTAATTCATTAGAAATAATTCCATATTATTTATTTAATACCAATATTTAATAAAATCAACGGAGGTTACAATGAAATTAGGGTGGCTATTTTTACTTTTACCTGTAATATGGTTAGGATGTGACGAAGCTGAGGATGAAGCAGAAAGTCAATTGTGCACATCCGAAGTTGAAGCAGTGAATGCTGCAAGTGAAGGATTGGAAAATGCAGAAGGAGTAGCAGAAATAGCTGCTGCCATTGTAACAGCCTGTGAAAGTATCGATGAGGCCATTCAATGTATGTCTGAAAGTTCCCTATTCACACAGGAAGATGTGGACGAATTACAAGTAAGCTATGATGAAATATGTGGTGGATAATATCCTTAGATGAACAAAATCACTTTTAAAATTAGTTTGCTTTTTGCACCGCTTGCTTATGCATTTCATCACTATGAGGAATCCATCATTTTTAATTTTAGAGCCTGGCGTTCTCTATATTTCCCTGATAATAAACTGCCTTCAACAGAATTGATGTTACTCATTCTCATGGTAATATCGTTGGTGTATATTATTCTACATTTCATCATCGAAAACAAAGCCACTGCACAATCGGTAATTATTTTCTTAATGGCAACTCAAGTGAACAATATGATTTTTCATACCGGCGGAACTATTGTGTTTCAAGACTTCAGTCCCGGTTTAATTACTGCCATCTTATTATACATTCCTGTAAATATTATTATTGCACAAAAGGCGCTTCAGGAGGGGTGGATATCTAAACGTTCGTTGACAGTGTTCTTCTTTTTGGGAGGTCTCATTTTCTGGTCATTTGTAAAGTTAGGTCTATTACTTATGGTAACAATGCTATTCACATCCTATCTATGGATTGCTTATGAAACATTTAGACTTAAGCGTGCTACTTAAATCATTCAGTAATTGGTATTCTATCAATATCATCAAGCCCCGCCCATTAGCGAGGGTTTTTGTTTCTAGACATTTAGGACTGGCGTGGTGTAATATCGTCTTAATGCATCAAATTGATATTGTCGCTTATTAAAAGTAAATCCATGATATCAACCTCGTCATTATAATCCATATCACCAGCATAGCTGTTATACATATTATAAAATGTATTATTCATTATTATTTGTATTTCAGTCATTGTATCCATTGGCGTAATAATTCCATCACCATTTAAATCACCCAGGATATAAGCAGGATCACCAAACGCATTGTTGTGATGTATCAAAGAGAAAGCATATCTACTATCAATGTCAGTCCAATGGTCTCCTGAATAAATATGGTATTCATGATCAAAGTTGAAACTATCCAGGTATGCATGAAAATCCATAGCATGCTCTTGCAAATAATATTCATCCTGGTCGCCGCAGTCTAAATAATAATCCAATAGGGGTAACACATTTATGCTATCCTGGGCTATCCGCTGTGGATCATGAGGCATCCACAGATCCCACACAGATTGGATGACATCACCATTATAATCTACAGGCAGGTCAACATACCAAGGTGGTAGGTCAAGATTAGGGCTAAACGCTCCAGAAGCACCAAACATGAATAATGAAACAAAACCATTCGTCGGCATGAATAAATTCAATGGACTCCAGGATGTTTCATCCATTAAATCGGGTATTAAATCTGTTAGGTTGTCAAACACCAACGCACCGCTGTGAGAAGAGATTGATCCAAATAGATCATAATATTTTATACCAAGTTTTGTTGCACCATATCCTCCCATGGAATGG
>Ga0257113_1000364_pt1 | contig 14911 bp, 15 predicted proteins | sample LP_taG_4_FD_191568 | JGI IMG/M metagenome (GOLD analysis project Ga0257113, IMG submission 191568) | Marine microbial communities from Northeast Subartic Pacific Ocean, Canada - LP_J_2015_P26_2000m | ecosystem: Environmental > Aquatic > Marine > Oceanic | place: Canada: Northeast Subartic... | reverse complement strand
TCTCTGGTTTTGATTTAGAGATTGTGGGGTTTGAGCAATGAGCAAAGAGGGATTTAAATTTACATCAACTAAAATTAATCCATCTTTAAAGATTGTGATAGTGGCATCAAAGTGGAATGCTGATCTGGTAAATCCTATGGTGCAATCTGCTTCAAAGCATTTAAAAGAATTGGGTTTCAAAAATTTAACTGTTAATTATGTTCCCGGGGCCTGGGAATTAGTCCACGCTTCTCAAAAAGCAATACAAGAAGCTGATGGAGTAATTAGTTTTGGGGTTCTTATTAGAGGAGAAACAACTCATTACGAATTAATCTCTGAATCTGTAGCTCAAGGATTAATGAAAGTGAGTATAGAGACAAAAAAACCTCTTGCATTTGGTCTGATTGCGACAGAAAACCAAGCTCAAGCTGAACAACGCACTAACCCAAAACAGTTAGACAAGGGGAAGGAAATTGCACAATCTCTTGTAGAAATGTTGAGTTAAGAAATTGTGAGCAAAAATCTTAGCAAATATAAAAAAGAGCTGAAGACTCGAGAATGTTTAGTTCAAGCTATTTATCAATTTATTTTTCAAAGTACGCCCTCACATTTTTTAATTGAGCAATTCTTAAATGAAAACTCGTCAAAAAATATCAACTATGAATACTTTAAAGAAAGACTAGAGCATATCTATGCTCAATCTGATAGCCTAAAAAAAATTACCAGGAATGCAAAAAATCTAAAAGAAGAAAGCATTGAAATGATTGATGAAGCAATTATTTGGCTGGGTATTGTTGAAATTAAAGCAGATAATTTACCTCAAGCAGTCGTCATGGATGAATGTATACGATTAGCAAAAAAGTTTTCAAACCCAAACTCATTTAAGTTCATAAATGCAAAACTTGATGGCTGGCTCAAAGAAAATGCATGATTATCCCTTAAGAAGAATAATTTAGGAATATTGGGCTAGACCAAGCCCTATGTTCTGCAGGTGCTATACACTCTCCACGATTTTTATGAACCCCTACCCTGCATATTTCTGCACTTATACATTGACCATTTTCATCAAATTCACAACCTAATGGATCAGCAGAAAGCGTTGAAGATTGCTCTTCAATTGCTCGCACATAATATATTGCATCACGACGACCAGTTGAAAAATCTTCATCTTCAAAAGAAATTTCACAAGTAGTTTTGTTGCATGCGAAGGATTTCCACACATCTTTAACTAAATCCTGAACGGGCTCATTCTCAAACCGTTGAGGCAAAATCTTAATAACTTCAATGCGAGAAATTAAACGCCTTTCATTGCTTGGGTTGTAGCATTCTGAATTACAAATTTTCTCTAGTCTCTCTTTAGAAAGGCTATCGTTACTATAATCAGGACATCCAGGTATTTGTTTCAAAGATCCAGCAGCCCTTACTATAAATACAGGAGATTGTTTTGAACTAAGCTCCGAACCCATTGGTAATATATCTGATCTCGTTTTGGCATCAAACCATAATAAAATTCTTGGACCAGAAGTAGCATATACTTCTTTCCTTTCAAGAGCGTCCCAAATAGACTGCCTGTCTCGTGAAGTTGCATGGGTTGCAACTAAACCACCTGACATAAAATATGCACTTTGTCTTTCTGAATCGGTTGCGATATTTAAATCCATAATGCTTGTAAGAGTTCTTTGGCCTAAATCTAAATAAGTTGAGGTTAGCTTTCCTTTCTCTCTACTTAGAGCGCTTAGTGAATCAAAAAACTTACTATTAAAACCATTTGCCTCAGTATTATAAAGACGATCAATTTCTTTATATCCTGTACCAGGTCTGGCTCCATGATTATCACTAGATCCAATAAAACCAAATTTAAAACTCTTAGGATTCTCTTTATTTGCAAAATCTCTCAAGGCTAAAACATATTGGGCGGAACCAAGAGGTCTATAATTAAATGACGGTAAAAAGCAATCGTTACATTGACCAGCATTTAAAAACTCATTTGGATGAGCTTCATTAACTGAAAGATGTGCAGAGCTACCCATGTTTACTGCATTGGACTTAACTAAGTTTACTAAGTCATTGCAGGCATCGGCATCCATACCAGAATCTTGGCATCTTAAAGCCATAATCTTTCCTGCTTGCTGACATGTGGGTAAGAAATCCTCTGTAGCTTTTGGGCAAAATAAATTACCACTTTGATCAATTGCTGCATCATTCCAAGAGCGATATTCTTCAGAGTTTCCATGACCTGAATAAATTTCAAATAAAAATTGTGAATCATCATCTTGAAAATTTTGAAGTTGTTTTTTCCAATCTGAGGTTGCAGGAGTGTAATAACCCCACGTAGTTCCATGAGGTATGACCATGTATGGAGTCTCCCATGCTTTCAATTTCTTAAATAAAATATTTGGGTCTTCTGCCTCTTCATAACAATTTATAGGTAAATCTTTCGTTTCAACATCCTTAGAGCAGATGGGGGTATCTTTTATCTCTTCAAAAAATTTATTAAATGCAAAAAATCTGTCTCTATTTTTTAGATCTAAAGTTGCTGGTAAAGCAGACATAGTCCAAGGCAATCCAAGACGCATAACAAGCGGAGCCAATCCCCCTGAACCAATAGCTCTGGGAGGAACTAAAACATCATCTGTCTCTAAAAACATTACATTTTTATGGCCAAAATGAGTTTCTGGATTTCTGTCAACTTGGGTCCACTCCCAACCCAAAAAGCTAACTAAATCATTACTCCCCAGAGATAAATTATTACATTGTTGGATGCTCTCTTTAGTATCGAGCCATTTTCTAGGAGTACTAGCTTCTGCGTGATCATTAATAGACCAAAAATCTAACGAAGAACAAAATCTTGCAAAATCACATGCATCAGCTATAGGGGACGCTCCTTTGCCATTTAAAAATGGAAGTGACCACATAAAAGCATCTGTTGAATAAGTAGTATGCACATGCAGGTCGCCAAAAAGGATCTGCTTTTCATCTAGAATACTTAATTTATCTTTAACTAAATTTATTTTTGAAGCTTTATCTTTTAAAACCTCCACGGGCAATGCCTTTCCTTTAATAATTCCAGGACCATCCAAAGCCCCGAATTGCTTGAAAAGCGCTCCTACAAAAAAAATAGAAAAACTAAAAATAAATAATAATAAAATTGAAAGTATAAATTTTTTCATCATCCCCCCCGGGGTTAAAACTTTTAGCTCTTATAAATGGTCTGATCTCTAGACGGTCCAACAGAAATAATATCTACCGGGCATCTCAAATAAATTTCAATGAATAGTATATATTCCTGAGCTTCTTTGGGTAAATCTACAAAAGTTTTAATCTTAGAAATTTGCGTTTTCCAACCTGGAAATGTTTTATAAATTGGATCCTGGTTTTCATCATAATCAATACAAATTTTTATTTCTTTAAATCCATCCAACACATCCAGTTTTGTAATACAAAGGCTGGTAACAGAGTTTATAAAAATAATTTTTTCTAATGCTTTTAAATCTAGCCATCCACATCTTCTAGGTCTTCCAGTAGTGGTGCCAAACTCATGTCCTATTTTTGAAAGTTGTTTAGCATTTTCATCAGATAATTCTGTTGGAAAGGGGCCCTCGCCCACTCTTGTTGTATAAGCTTTAGTAATTCCTAAAATAGAATCTATATATTTTGGACCTATCCCTAGACCCGTTGAAAGACCTCCAGCTGTTGTACTCGAAGAAGTAACATATGGGTATGTTCCATGATCTATGTCTAGCATTGATCCCTGAGCGCCTTCAAAAATAATTTTTTTATTATCTTGAACCCATTCACTTAACAGTTCTTGGGTTCGAGTATGAAATTTATCATACAATTTTTGATGCTCAACTAACTCCTCTTCAACGTCTTTAAATGGCACGGGATCTGAATCATATAAATGTACTAAGATTTTATTATGATACTCAACTAATGTTTTTAATTTAGGTTTAAGCAATGCAAGGTCTTTTAAAGCGCCAAAGCGAATTGCCCTTCTAGCAACTTTATCCTCATATGCTGGACCTATACCTTTACCCGTGGTGCCAATTCCCTCGGACTTATCCCTAACTTTATCAATTTGAATATGTGTTGGTAGAATGAGACAGCAATCATTACTAATATAAAAACGATCTTCAAAATTAATTCCGCTCTTTTCTAGCTCTAATATTTCCTCTGATAATGCTCTTAGAGATAAGACAAGCCCATTACCCAAGACACAATCAATTGATGGATGAAGGATACCTGATGGCACTAGATGTAAGACTTTCTCCTCACCGTCAACTTTTATTGTATGCCCTGCATTGTGACCACCCTGAAATCTACAAACTATTTCAGAATTTTCAGCAAGAACATCTACAATTTTTCCCTTTCCTTCATCCCCCCACTGCAAACCTAGAACAAGGGTATTTTGAGCCATTTTATTTAAGGATTTGTTCCCTTAGATTTATTAAGGTACTTAAAGAAATCTGATTTAGGGTCAATCAATAAAATATCTGATTTATTATTAAAAGTTGCTCCATAACCCCTTAAGCTTCTTGTAAATGCATAAAACTCCGAGTCTTTAGAAAAAGCTGCTGCGTAAATAGCTGCCGCTCTAGCATCTCCATCGCCTTTAATTTGTTCTGCTTTTTTATAGGCTTCTGCAAGAATAATAACTTTTTCTTTATCAGCTGTAGAACGAATTTCATTTGAAAGCTCATTACCCTCGGCACGCAGCTCTTCAGCCAATCGATTTCTTTCTGATCTCATTCTTTCATGCACTGAATTACTCAATTCTGGGGGAAGATCGATTCTCTTCACTCTGAAATCTATAATTTCAATTCCAAGATCAGATACTGAATTACCCAAATTTTCTCTCATATTACTCATTAACTGGTCTCGCTCTCCGGAAACAAGCTCTGTTACAGTTCTTCTTCCAAACTGGTTTTTTAACTCAAATGCGGTTCGTTGCCCAAGTAGGTTATTTAAATTTATAAAACTTCCATTTGTTGCATCATAAAAAGTTCTAACATTTGTAATGCGATATTTAACAAATGAATCGACAATTAAATATTTACTCTCTATTGTAAGAATTCTATTTGGTTCTTCATCTAATGTTTGGATCCTAGAATCATATTTTTTAACATTCTGAATTATTGGAAGTTTAAAGCTTAGCCCCGTAGGAATATTTGAATTAATTACCTCTCCAAATTGAAAAACGATACCGTCTTGTTTTTCATCAATTACATATAAACTATTCAGTATTAGGGCAATAATAAGCCCAGCTAAAATAAAAAGGTTAAGGCGTTTATTCATTCTTCATCCTCCTGAGATTTGTTTTGTTCAAGTATTTTATCTAATGGTAAATACATTAAATTATTACCGCCCTCTACATCTACCAAAACTTTGCTTGAATTACTGTATAAAGATTGCATAGCATCTATATAAAGTCGATCTCGAGTTACTTTAGGTGCTTTTTTATATTCAATGAGTAATTTATCAAACCTACTAGCCTCTCCTTCTGCATTTGCAACAACCTCTGCTCGATATGCTTCAGCCGATTTAATGCGAGCATAAGCTTCACCTCTTGCTTCTGGAACAATTGACAAACCGTAGCGCTCAGCTTCATTCTGAAGTTTAACTTTATCCTCTCTAGCTGCCACCACATCATCGAAGGCTTCCTTAACCGCAGATGGTGGATCAGTTTTTTCAATATTAACTTGTTGGACAACTAGTCCTGTTTGATACAAATCAAGGTAACTTTGTAATCTTGAATTAACATCTTGTGCAATTCTTTCACGACCAATTGTTAAAGTCTCTTCCAAGGTGTTATCTCCAACAACATGTCTTAATGCGCTCTCTGTTGCCTCCCTTAAACTGCTCTCAGGGTCTCTTACATTTAATACAAAGTCTTTTAAATTTTTAATTCTATATTGCACCGACACAGTAACGTCAACAAGATTCTCATCCTTAGTTAACATATTAGCTGTTTGCGAATGTCGTCGAGTAATAGCTACATTTTCTTGATATTTTTCATCTATGCCAGCCAGCATAAAATTAAGGCCCTCACCTGTTTCCGTGTGATATTCTCCGAACCTCAAAATAACTGCTCTTTCTGGTGAATCTAAGACATAGACACACATCCATCCATAAAAAACTAAAAACCCAAAAAGAATATATAACAAAGTTTTTTTACTCGGAAAATTAAATCCTCTACCCCCCGATGAGCCGTTAGCACCAGAACCTTGACCCCTACCACCAAAAAACAATGAAAACTTCTTAACTAGATCATCAAATGATATATCTTCTTGATCTTTTCTACCCCAAGGGTCTTGATTTTTTTGATTGTCCCTATTCACATATATACCTTCTAATAAGAAAATTTAATTATAAATACAATTTGGGGTTAAATCCTGATAATTAAACTATTTTATCTAAATTAAGTTGATTTTTTAGTTGTATAGTTGCCATATCTAAATCATTAAGATCAAAATGATTTAGATTTTTCCAACCTCTCATCCAAGTAAATTGTCGTTTTGCAAGTTGGCGAGTTGCATACAATGATTTCTTGAAGAGATTTTCTCCTTTCAACTTACCATTTAGAACCTGTAAAGCCTGTCTGTAATTAATTGCCTTCATGGCTGGATGTTCTTCAGGTACATTATATTTATCAATTAAAGATTTAGTCTCATCAATCAAGCCACCACTAATTAATTCATACTGTCTTTGCTCTATTCTTGAATGAAGCTCAGCTCTATTTGTAGGAAAAATTCCATATTCAAATAAATTATATTTATTTACCAAGGGTTCTAATTCTGATTGCTTGGTATTTTCTTCATACTTATCCCTTGAAAAATGAGCTATTTCTAGCGCTCTAACAATCCTTTGAGTATCTTTTTTCTGAATTTTTATTGCTGCTTTCTTATCAATCTCATAAAGCTCCTTGTACAACTTTTCAATACCCTCATTATTTAATCGAGCATATAACTTCTCTCTAAAATTTTTGTTTGAAGAAGGTAATTTATTTATCCCTTTTTTTAGTACATTAAAATACATCATGCTTCCGCCTACCAATAAAGGAATCTTTTTTCGTTTATGAATATTAGAAATTAAATTATTAGCTTGTTGGCAAAAATCACTAACCGAAAATATCTCACCTAGAGTTACTATATCTATTAAATGGTGTGGATGATTTGTTAAGACTTCTATCGAAGGTTTCGCTGAACCAATATTACAACCCTTATACACCATTACAGAATCAACGCTTATAATCTCAATTTCAGGAAATGTCTTATGCCAATGGATCGCCCAATTGGTCTTTCCTGAGGCTGTTGGGCCAAGGAGAAAAATAACTAAAGGCTTGTTTACTTCCAATTAAATATAGTTAAATAGCATCTTGGTCTACTTCACCAGTACGAATGCGAATTACTTTTTCAAGATTAGAAATAAATATCTTTCCATCTCCAATTTTTCCTGTATTAGCGCTTTTTGAAATAGCTTCTACAGCTATTTCAACTTGCTCAGAAGAAACGGCAATCTCAACTTTAATCTTAGGTAAGAGATCAATTACATACTCAGCCCCTCTATACAGCTCAGTATGACCTTTCTGCCGGCCAAAGCCCTTAACTTCTGTAATAGTCATACCAGCAACTCCTATCTTATCAAGAGCTTGGCGAACTTCCTCTAACTTGAATGGTTTGATAATTGCTGTAATAAGTTTCAATTTCTTTCTCCTAATTGCTCCATTATATAAGAGACTTGAATGTGAGTTGACCCCTTATTCATTTCAACAACTTTTAAAGCGTTTTTAGATAAATTTCTTGAAGCCTCTTTATCTGTTAAAAGTAATTGAATGCTCAGAAATAATTGTTCTTGATTATTAACAACTATGCATGCATTTGAATTTACGAATTTTTCTACTATCTCTTCAAAATTATATGTATAAGGACCTATAAGGATTGGGGTTTCAAGAACTGCGGGTTCAATTAAATTATGTCCACCTCGCTTTACAAGACTACCTCCAACAAATGCAACCTCTGCATTAGCATATAAATTTGTTAATAGACCAATACTGTCAACAATGCATACATCATAGTTATTATCACTTAATTCCGAAAACAACTTTACATTAAGATTCATTTGAGTTGCTAGATTGTATATTTGTAAGGATCTATCTGGATGCCGGGGACAAATAAATAATTTAACTTGAATATTTTCTTGAATTTTTTGATATGCATTAAGCATGATCTCATCCTCACCATAATGTGTGCTTGCAGCCAAAATATATGGCAACTTAAGTGGATCAGGTAATGAAACAGTCTCTAAATTAATAAGATCAAATTTCACAGACCCTGCAATCTTTATTTTCTGCTCACTCATCCCAAGTTCAATAAATCTTTTCTTATGGTTAGCAGTCTGAACAAAAGAGTAAGTTATCTTTTCTATAGTCTCTTTAAAAAACCATGAAACCCATTCATATGCATTAAAAGATTTTTCACTTAATCGACCATTTAAAAGATAAATGGGAATTTTCCTGGCAGAAGACAAAGATATCATAGAAGGCCATATCTCAGTTTCAAAGATTAAAAGTGCATCAGGTTTATAAAAATCTATAAACCTCTTAACAGAAGGATGGAAATCCCAAGGCGCATAATTAATCATAATTTCTTGGTTAAATAATTCCTTAGCCTGCCTAAATCCAGTTGGTGTAGTTGTAGTTAATACCACATCGAATTCTTTAAGTAATAACTGTATGATATTTTGAGATCCAATAACCTCGCCTAAACTAACCGCATGAAACCAGATAATTTTTCTTTTTTTTCTTACGGAAGTACCAAATTTATAACCAAATCTATTTAATATATTTATTCGATAATCAATATCAGAAAAGCTTTTAAGCAAAATGCGTATTAAAAAAACAGGTATTAGTAATAAAACTAATAAATTGTATATTGCTAACTTCATAACATTGAAATATTTAAATTAATGTAATAATACCTTCTTTAATTTTTATATAATTATAATTTTGATGCAATTAATTATTATATTTTGGAAAGCTCTATGTTCTTTTCCTAGAAAGCAACACCCTGTTATTGCAATACTGTTAGGAAAAATCTTATATTTTACAGCTGTAAAAAGAAGGAAAATTGCAAATGCAAATATTCAACTTTGCTTTCCTGGCTCACCATCTGAAGAAAAAATAAGACTATTAAAAGATAATTTTTATTTTTTGGGTTCCTCTGTATTTGATACTGGGATAGCTTGGTTTTGGTCTGATGAAAGAATTCAAAAATCATTAAGCTATGAAATTAAAGGTCTAGATAATCTAAAGTTAAATAAAGGTGGAGTTGGAAATTTAATTTTATTTAAACACTCGCAACATCTTGAGTTAGATGCAAGAATTTTGGCCTTAAATGCTCCAATATATGGGGTTGAACGATCTCATAATTCTAATTTTATGAATAATCTTCAGACAAAAGGTAGGCTATCAAGTATGAAAGAAACGGCAGATAAAAATAATCCAAGAAGTTTTATTAAATGGCTAAAAGAAGGAAAAAATGTTTTGTATGCGATAGATCAAGATTATGGTTGGGAAAACTCAATCAAATTAAAATTCTTTGATCAAGATGTTGCAACTATAACAACAACTTCAAAAATTATAGACATTACCAAATGTAATCTTTTATTTATAAACTCTTACTATAGGAGCAAAAAACTTCTTCTTGAATTAGAGTTAACTAATGTTAAGGGGTTGAATTCCAAAGAACTAGCACAGATGATCAATAATCTTATGGAAGATAAAATCCTCAAACATCCTGCAGAATATCTCTGGGCTCATAGAAGATTTAAATCAACCCTTGGAAAGGGGTTTTATACATAGAGAATAAAAAAAATATGGATTTTGATAAGCTTGATAAGCTAAAAGGCTTTATGCCAAAGCACGAAGGCGCAGCCCTTATAAAATGGGCTCAAGAATTTTCATTACTTGGTCCAGCTCTTGAAATTGGAACATTTGGAGGCAAATCTTCTCTTTACCTTGCTTGCGGGACAAGTAAAAATAATCAACTAGTATTTACGATAGACCACCATCAAGGCTCGGAAGAACATCAGGCTGATGAGGAGTATTTTGACCCAGCTATTTTTGATAAGAAATTAAACCGCGTGAATACCATTCCTCTTATGCAATTAAATCTTAATAAATTTAAAGAAAGCGAATGGATTATTCCTATCATTGCGAATTCAAACAAAATTGCCTCAATATGGACAATTCCTTTAGGATTATTATTTATTGATGGCAGTCATACTGAAGTATCAGTAAAAAGTGATTATGATAATTGGAAATCAAAAATTCTTAAAGGCGGTGCCTTGATTATCCATGATATTTATGAAAATCCAAATGAAGGAGGTCAAGCACCGCATCTTATTTATAAACAAGCATTGTTAGAAGGCTTTTCTCTTCATGAAAGAATAGACACAACTGTATGTCTAATTAAGAGCTAAACTGGGTCTTAAGAAGTAAATTAGATCCTTGGGTAAGGTTATAGTTTGCATCTGCCGCTAGAATACATGCTGCTGCAGTCCATGAAGGCCTCTCCTTTGGCCAATAAATTCTTTCTTTGAATTGCCACCCCATATATGGAATATCATTTTGGTCAACAATAGAAATAGCATTTTGAAGTAGCTCCTTAGCAAATACATCATCGCCCAATTTTTTGAACGCAATTGAGCATTCACTAGTTTCTGCAACTGTTATCCAAGGTTCATCTGAAACACATTTAATGCCTTTTCCATCAATCCAAAAATCATTTTTAATCTTTGAAGTAAGTATAATTATTTTATCTCCTAAATCTGCGCCTGAAAGGATCGGATAATACCAATCCATAGAGAATCTACTTCTATCTTTTTTTAAATCAAAAATTCCTTTAGGATTCTCAATTGCATGAATTAATTTTAAATGGGCCCGTCTAAATTCATTTTCAAGCTTTTGATCATTAAGAACTTGACTAATTGCAATTGCACATTCAATGCTCTTAGCGATTGAACTGCAACCAGTTAATAAATAATCTTTGTCTATCTTGCCTAAATTATCAACGTTCCAAGCTATGGCTCCACTTTTATTCTGAAGAGATAAAGCAAAAAAAACTGCTCTTTTAACAGATTCCCAATAAGAATTTAAAAATGTCTGATCCTTATTCATTAAATAAAAATGCCAAACAGCAACAGCAATATAACTCGAAAAATTAGACTGCTTACCTAGTTCAATAGCTTGGTTATTTTGGTATAAATTATGCCAGCTACCATCAGAATTTTGATTAAACTTCATCCACTCAAGCCCTTTTATAGCTTCTTGATTAAAACCTAAGGTTGTAAGTCCCATTACTGCTTCTAAATGATCCCATGGATCATGACTGCCATCCTTATTAGAGGGTATGGCTCCTGAATCAAATTGCAGCCTAGTTATAAATTCTCCTAAATGCTTTATCCCATCAAGACTTGTTGGTTCTATTGAAGATGAGTTAGGAAAAGTCATGGGTGTTTATTGTTTTTGAAAATAAAAAGCTATGCTTTTCCCAAAAATAGGGTTAATACATTTTTCAAGTAATTGAAGCCAAAATGGATTTTTAAGAATCTGGTATTCAAGAAACTTCTTATAAACCCCCACTACAGGGTTGGAATCTTGACTTTTCCAAAAAATGCATCTACACCACCAATAAGCGCTGTGAAAACCATGAAACCTCTCTGATTGTTCATACTTAAATCCATGATTTGTAATATCTTTAATAATTTGTTGTTTTTTAAAAATCCTTAAATGGCCACCAGGCATCTCTTGATAATCTTTGGAAAGAGTCCAACAAATTTTCTCTGGCCAAAATGATGGGACGCTTGATAAAAACTTTCCACCAGATTTCAACACTCTATAAATCTCTTTGATTGCTGCATGATAATCCTCTAAATGCTCTAAGACTTCTGAGCAAAAAATTAAATCAAAACTATTATCTTCAAATGGTAGACTGTATACAGATCCCCGCATAAAAGTTGTTGACCTAGAATTTAGTTCATTAAAAAGATTCAGACCTTCCTTGCAAGCATCCAACAAAAGCAGATCTTGATCAAGACCAATGCAATAAACATTTTGAAATTTTTGTAAAGATCCAAATATATGCCTACCTTCTCCACATCCAACATCTAGTATTTTGGATTCATTTGGAAGTGAGAGTTTATTTAAATTAAAGGTCAGCATTAAAGTCTTTGATAGTTTTCAACATTAAATCTTCATATCTTTTAGAAATCTTAGCCCAATTAAAATTACTTATTATATGCTCCCTACCTTGTTCGGCTTGTAAATTATATTTACGAGGATTTACAAAAATATTTTTTATGGATTGGACAATTGCATCTGAATTTTCTGAAGGTATAAGTTGCGCATAAGAGCTAGCAATCTCTGGAATTGAAGCAACATTGCTTGCAATCAAGGGTATTCCACAAGCCATAGCCTCTCCTACTGGAAAGCCGAATCCCTCATAAAGAGAGCTCACTATTGCAATAGAGCTATGGGCATATTCATATGCAATTTCACTCTTTGATAAGTTCGTTTTAAATGATACGTGTCCTTCTATTTTTAGATCATGAATCAATCTTTCTGTATGTCCGTCTGTTCTTGGATTACCAATAACCACTAATTTAATATCAGGATATTCATCTTTAAGCTGTGCAACTGCTTGTAAAGAAAAATCTAAACCCTTTAATGGCACGTCAGCACTAGCAGTTGTAATTAATTGTTTAGAGATCCTATTAATTTTTAGCATTGGGGTAAAAGTATTAAAATCTATTCCATTGGGAATCACTGATATTCTTTCTGATAAAACCTTAAAATCTTCAGTAATATCTTTTTTTGAGCTCATAGAGGGAGTTGAAATTACTTTTAACTGTTTTGCTACTCTCTTCTGCATCTTCAAGAAAGAGAACCATCGCCACTTTGAAAGTCGCTGCATTATTCCCTTAGAAAATTGAATATCATATTTATAATCCATTGTTATGGGGTGATGAATAATTTCGATTAAAGGAATCTCTTCTTGTATTTTAAGCATTCCATAACTTACAGATTGATTATCAATAATTACATCATAATTACTATTTTTTAATAAATTATAGGCTCTGCTTCCAAAAGTCTTAATCTCAGGAAAGCCTCCAAATAACGTTGATGCAAATTCATACCAATCATTAAATGATTTATTTCTCTTTGAAAGAAATATCTTATATCTCTCTTTAAAAACAAAAGTACTAAAAAGATCTAAGCCAGGTAATTTTACTAAGTTAATACTATCTTCAAGGGATGGGTAAGGGGGACCCGAAACAACATCAACATCATGCCCTAATGCTTGTAATGATTTTGATAGTTCATAAACAAATATTCCCTGACCACCGCTAAAAGGAGCGCTTCGATAGCTTAATATAGCAATTTTTAATTTATTCAAAATAATTTGATTAATTTTATAGTCGAGTCAACCAATGATCATAGTTAGAATCTTGGCCTGATACTATTTCAGAATATTTTGATTGGAGTTTTTCTGTTATTTTTCCTCTTAAACCATTTCCAATAGGCTTTTTATCAAGAATTGTAATTGGTGTTATTTCAACAGCTGTGCCCGAAAAGAATGCTTCATCTGCATCCAACATATCATCATAAGTTAAATCTTTTTCTTGAATGGGTATATCCATTCTTCCAGCAATTTCTATAACACTTTGACGCGTAATACCATTTAAGCAAAAATCCGTTCTAGGTGTATATAAAATAGAATCTTTTACTATAAAAATATTTTCTCCGCTCCCTTCTGAAATAAAACCATTCTTATCGAGAAGTAATGCTTCATCAGCTTCCTTATCAATAGCGTCATGAAGTGCCAATATGGAATTAACATAAGTGCCTATAATTTTATTATTTGAATATAAAGGATTTTCATATTGCTTGAATGGAGACTTAACGATAGAAACGCCTTCTTTCTTTGCTTCAGGGTCCATATATGATGGCCATTCCCAACATGCTATAGCAACGTTTACTGAAACTAAATCTTTAGCCCTTAAACCCATAGATTCATTACCTAAAAAAATAATTGGTCTGATATAACCCTCTTTAAGATTGTTCTTAATCATTGTATCGATCTGAATTTGATTGACTTCTTTTGCAGAGAAAGGAATATCTAAATTAATTTTTTTGGCTGCATTAAACAATCTTGAAGTATGTTCCTGGAGTCTAAAAATTGCTCCTCCATCATTTGTCTCATAAGCCCTAAGACCTTCAAATACTCCAAGGCCATAATGCAAAGTATGAGATAAAAGATGAATATTGGTGTCATTAAAGGGCTGAAATTTGCCATTTAACCAAATATATTTTGTGTCAGTGTTTAGGAACATGTTGTTTATAGTTTGTAGTCTCAGCTATTATGACAAATCGGTTAATATAATGAAATCTAAATCATCATGATTGATAAATCTATATTTAGAGAATATGACATAAGAGGTCTAGTGCCCAACCAGCTTAATGAAAAAATTATTAAGCAAATAGCCCATGCAATTGCAAAGAAATGTTACGAAGAAGATGTAGATGAAATTAGTCTTGGAAGAGACGGTCGATTATCAGGAAAAACTTTATTAAATGCTCTTTCAAATGAACTTCAAAAAGTCGGACTTAATGTTATTAATGTTGGTCTTGTTACTAGCCCTCTTCTATATTTTGCAGCTAAAAAAACGGCTTCAAAAAGCGGTATCATGTTAACCGGTAGTCATAATCCAAAAAATTATAATGGATTAAAAATAGTCATAAATGATGCGCCTGTTTCAGGAACAGAAATACTTGGTCACATCTCATCGGGGCTCCCTGAAACAAGGGTTCGGGGTCAGGAATATATAAAAAACAATTTAGTTGAGGATTATATAGATGCAGTCTTAGCTCAAA
>Ga0257113_1000357_pt1 | contig 14982 bp, 11 predicted proteins | sample LP_taG_4_FD_191568 | JGI IMG/M metagenome (GOLD analysis project Ga0257113, IMG submission 191568) | Marine microbial communities from Northeast Subartic Pacific Ocean, Canada - LP_J_2015_P26_2000m | ecosystem: Environmental > Aquatic > Marine > Oceanic | place: Canada: Northeast Subartic... | reverse complement strand
GCTACATATGGGTGCTTTGTATGCAAACTCTGATAATCATAAGATACCAGTTTTAGAGGCTATGAGAGTGGTATCGCTGATGCAGGACGGCTTACGTGATAAAGCTAATCTTAGGCTGCTACAGCTTCAAAGAAAATATTGATTTTTAACTTATTCAATGAGAATGGGTCTAAGATTATAACCAGAATATTAAGGATTAAAGATGCGATATATAAAAATTATATTATTTTTGGCTGTTTCGATGTCTTTTTTATTTCCACATCATGGTAGACGTAAGGCATGGAAACATAAAAAAAGGCACCATATCAGAAAGGTGCATAAGAAACCAAAATTTAATATACGTCTTGGATATAATTATATATGGCCAACATGGAGGTGGAATTATCAGTGGTGTCATCGTCATAACAACAGAGATGTCGTAGTTGTTCATAATAGCAATGGTTCTAATAAAGAAGAAAGCTACAGCGTTGATGAAATCATCGCGCAAATTGAAAAATTAGCTGTCCTTAAAGAAAAAGGTATAATCAGTGAAAAAGAATATGAAAAAAAGAAGAAAGACCTATTAAAGCGTATATAAGTAAAAGGTTTTACCATTTTATGGCTTCAACATCTTTTTTTTTCTGATATTATTAAAAAAATAATTTATATATAAATTTATTTTCATAATAATTCTGCGTCTCAGATCCGTAATTTTAGGGGATGAATAAAGATTTATTAAGAAATTTTTCAATTATAGCTCATATCGATCATGGTAAATCTACTTTAGCGGATAGACTGTTAGAAGAAACTAAGACCTTATCAGCGAAGCAGATGAAAAATCAGGTCTTAGACAGTATGGACCTTGAGAGAGAGCGAGGGATAACGATTAAAAGTCATCCAATTCAAATGCATTATAATCATAAGGATGATAAGTCATATATATTTAATCTGATTGACACACCGGGACATGTCGACTTTACCTATGAAGTAAGTAGGTCTTTGGCTGCTTGCGAGGGTGCTTTATTACTCGTAGATGCTGCACAGGGGGTTGAGGCCCAGACAGTGTCCAATGCATATTTGGCAATAGAAAATGATTTGGCAATAATTCCAGTCATTAATAAGGTTGATCTTCCATCGGCGATGATAGAAGATGTAAAACAACAAATTATTGAACTAATTGGATGTATTGAGGATGATATTATACTAGCAAGTGCAAAAAGTGGTCAAGGTATTGACTTAATCTTTGATGCAATAATAAATCGAATACCACCGCCCTCTGATAATGATAAGGTGCCAACACGGGCATTAATTTTTGATTCTACCTATGATAATTATAGAGGTGTAATTCCATATGTTAGGGTGTACGATGGAGTTATCAAAAAGGGCATGTCAGCAAAATTCCATGCGCATAGTGAAATATATGAAATCACTGAGGTAGGGCACTTTGTTCTTAAAATGGTTGAGGCAGAAGAGTTAAAATCAGGTGACGTAGGTTACGTTGTAGCAAGCATCCGCGATATGGCTCATATACAGCCAGGTGATACAATCACTGTAAGCCAAGATCCATGTTTAAAACCATTACCAGGTTACAAAAAGATTAAACCTATGGTTTTCTCCGGCCTATATCCTGTAGATGGTGATGACTATGATCAGCTTCGAGTTGCTCTTGAAAAACTGAAACTTAATGATGCTTCATTAGAGTTTACCCCAGAAACTAGTGAGGCACTTGGATTTGGATTTAGGTGTGGTTTTCTAGGACTATTGCACATGGAGATCATACAAGAAAGACTTGAAAGAGAATTTGACTTGAATCTTATAACCACAATGCCAAATGTTATTTACGAAATCCTGCTTAGAAATGGTACTAACATAAAGGTTAATACACCTTCACAGATGCCAAGCTCAGGTGATATCGATAAGATATTAGAGCCAATGGTTTCGGCAGAGATACTATCGCCCAAAGAATACATCGGTGCGATAATGACCTTATGTCAAAAAAAACGAGGTATCTATAAAAATACAAATTATTTATCTCCTGAAAAGGCTCAGATATATTATGACCTCCCGCTAGGGGAGATTATATTTGATTTTTATGATAAGCTAAAGTCATTATCTAGAGGCTATGCATCATTAGACTATGATTTTAAAGAATTTGCTCCGGCTGATCTTAAAAAGCTTGAAATCCTAATGCACGGTGATGCGGTAGATGCGCTTTCATCAATATGTTATTCTGATGATGCTTATCACAGAGGTGTCGCTATGTGTAGTAAGCTAAAAGAGCTCATACCCAGGCAGATGTTTGAGGTTGTAATTCAGGCATCATTAAACGGAAGGATTATTGCTAGGACCACGGTAAAGGCCTTAAGAAAGAACGTAACAGCAAAATGTTATGGTGGAGATATTACTAGGAAGAGAAAGCTCTGGGAAAAACAAAAAAAAGGCAAAAAAAGGATGAAAATGATTGGGAAGATTGAAATTCCTCAAGAAGCATTATTAGCAGCATTGCAAATAGGCGAAGAGTGATATTTATTATTTAGTTAGATGTCATATCTGTTACAAACCCGGTCATCGTTTTACTCATTTTTATTTACAATCCCTCTTTTTTTTATTTATGAAATAGGTATTCTTTTCTTATCCAAAGATGATATACTAGTAGTCAGGAACGGTGCTGACTTTCTAATGAGATCAATCCTTGAGTCGTTTGGTATATTTGGCTTGTATGGATTAGGGGCAATTTTTCTAGTTGGTTTTATTGTCACATATATATTTTTTTTAAAGGAAAAAAATAATAACAATATTCGAGCAGACTATTTATTCATAATGATATTTGAGAGTGTATGCTGGGCTCTTGTTCTTTATTTTTTGTTATCAAAATTTATGTTGGTCCTAATGAACCCGATTGGTAAAACAATTACACAGAAGGTCACCCTAGCAGTAGGAGCCGGTATCTATGAAGAATTTTTGTTTAGAGTTATGTTGATTTCGGGCTTAACTGGAATAATTGGTTTTGTGTTTTTATGGAGGGAAAGAGCCAGAAAAGCAGCAGCGTTAATTATTGCAGCAGGGATATTTTCCGCTTTTCATTTCGTGGGTGAGTATGGAGATTACTTTTCAATAGAATTATTCCTCTTACGATTTTTCGCCGGTACTATACTTGGTGCTTTATACTTTGCAAGAGGATTTGGAATAACGGCATATGCTCATAGTATCTATGATTTAATAGTGCTGATTCAGATTACAATCCACACACCACTATAAAACAACAAATAGTAGATATAATAGGTTTTACTCCGCCAATAAATTAGGTTAGTTATGCATAATTATATCTTCTAATGCGGAACTATTAATGATACTCTTAGTATTATTAGTTATAACCATTTTTACAAAGATAGGGAGAAATAAAATTCCTACATTCAACATACTCTAATTCAAGAAAATTTATTATTTAAGATAAAAAACTAAATAATGCTTCCTGTAATACTCGAAATCGGTCCCATAAAAATTTATTCATTTGGGTTAATGCTAGTAACAGCATTTTACACTTGTTATTTCTTGCTCTATTCAGAAATGAAGAGATTGAAGTATGATACTGAGATTGCATCCGATATTATTTTTTGGGCCGCTGTAGGCGGAGTACTAGGTGCAAAAGTATATTATCTTCTAGAGAATCTTAATAGAACTTTGAGTGATCCGATAGGTATGATATTTAGTGGATCAGGATTAGTGTTTTTAGGAGGATTGATTGGAAGCACATTATGTGTATCAATGATCTTGAATAAACGCAAACTTTCTTGGTTTGTGTTTGCTGATATCATTGCACCTCTTATAATGATAGGCTATGCAATTGGTAGGATCGGTTGTTTCCTTGTCGGCGATGATTATGGATTACCGAGCACACTTCCTTGGGCAGTCTCTTTTCCAGATGGATTACCGCCAACCACTGCTTCGTCTTTTGCTTATTTTTATCCATGGGTAGATATTTCTGAATTTAAATCTGAAATAATTACTGTACATCCGACCCAATTGTATGAATCATTCGTTGGATTCTTAATTTTTCTATTATTATGGAAACTTAGAAATAAAATAAATAAACCAGGTAGTTTATTTTTTATTTATCTAATTATTTCGGGTATTGAAAGGTTTTTAATCGAGTTTATCAGGACTAATGATAAATACGTGCTCGATATATTTAGTAGTGCGCAAATAATAAGTATTATAATGATATTTATAGGTAGCTATTTTCTATTATCTCCCATAACACAAACTAGTGGTGATAAAAATCCATAGACTAATATTGTATATTTTTATTCTGGGTTGTGCTCTGAGATCTCAGTCTGTTTTAAATATAATTGATTATAAAACATTCCCGTCTGAGTTGAAAATTTTAGATATAAAGCCTGATATTTTCGAATGGGGTGTTGCTGGAAGCTTTTTGTTATTGGATAAGATGAACCACCAGCTTGTAAGTATCAGTTCATTAAATGATTTGCAGCTAGTGGGAGGATTTGGTAGAAAAACTGTTTCATTTTCTGAACCAATTTGGATGGGAGTTGCCCCGGATGGTATTTTTTTGATCGATCGATTAGATAATAAGGTTGTTTTATTAGACTATCGTTTAATATATATGAATGAGATCAGTCTAGAGCCTAGAATATATCCTGAACTTGCTGCTATTGATAAATGGGGCACTGTTTACATGTATTCTTCGCAGTATCATTGCATTTTTTCTTTTAAGCAGAGAAAGATGGGAAAAATCCCACATATTGATTTAAAAAGGTACGATAATATTGATTATTGTATCTCTCAAATTGTTATTAATCAAGAGGGCAATATTGGTTTGCTAGGATGTGATAATAGCGTTCATATTTTTTCAAGACATGGAGAGTATAAGAATTCATACTATCCTGATATAGTGTCTGCTGAATTTCTAGTGCCATTAAGAAATGACTGGCTTGTATTTAATAAGAATGGAGAAGGGTTATCTTTGTTTTTAAATAATATGCTAGAAATACCTGAGGTTAGTATTCCGATATTAGATATAAAAAGTATGAACAGATCTGTAGCTGTATTATCAAAAGACCATATTTTGATTTTAAATGCACAGTTTCAATAGTTGGATAATTTTAATAGGACTAACTATGGTCCAATTACTTTTTTCACAAACTATATCTGTTCAAGATACTTTACGTTTGCAAAAGAATAAAAATCGATATAATCTAACAAATAATTTTATTCCTCCAGTATCAATACAAATTACAATTAATGGTAAGCTGACAAATGCTGATAGTATTGATCATATTAATGGGATTGTGTACTGGGAAAATAATTATGAAAAACCGGTAAATGCAGTTATCTCATATAATGCAATTGAGAAAGATCTTCCTATATCAATCGGACCTAATTGGAAAAACCTTCCACCATTAGACTCACTAATCTACAAAAGTAAGGTTCTGGATAATTCGTTTCATCAAAAGACGAATATACAGGACCATGATTTATATACTTCTGGAACCTTTAATAGGCAGATCAATCTTTCTACCCAGGGCATGTCTGAGTTTTCTGGTGGTCTTCATTTAAATATAAGTGGTGAGTTGGACAACAATATTATGCTCAGTGCTGTATTAAGCGACCAAGACATGGTTATACAGCCTGATGGGAATACTCGAAATCTAGAAGACCTAGAACAAGTATACATTACAATTCAACATCCCAACTTTTCCATAGATGCTGGCGATATTGAATATAAGAATGAAACTGATAAATTAATTAATATAGAGCGTAAAGTAATTGGCATAAACAATAACTTTAAATATAATAATGTTACAGGAAATGCTCTTATTGCCTCAACTAGAGGAAAGTATATGTTTCTAGAGGTAGATGGTTTAGATGGCGTTCAGGGGCCATATAGGCTAACATCAAATGAAAGTAGTAAAGATATATCTTTAATCTCTGGCTCAGAGAAGGTTTGGCTTGATGGGGAGATGATGATTAGGGGTGCAAATTATGATTATGTCGTTGACTATTCATTAGCTGAGATTACCTTCACACCAAAACATCTTATCCATTTTGACTCAGATATCTTTGTAGAGTATGAATATATTGATGGACAATATTCTCAAAAAATTATTAGCGGCTCCTATAAAACAAATATATCAGAAAACTTTAACATTATTGCTGGTGCTATAAGAGAAAAAGATAATACTAATAATTTGTCTGCTGAGAGCGATCTGTATCAAAATATTGCAGGAGGAGGTGCTAGTACACTATATATTAATGGTGCCGTTGAAGATTCTTCTGGAAGTTACTATCTTGATGGTGATGTGTATAGATATGATCCTGATTATTTACAGACTGACTATGAGCGATATAGAGTAGCCTTTACCTATGATGCAATGGGAGAATATGAGAGGATAATATCGAACACTGGAAAAGTTTATTATCAATACTTTGATCACGGTAATAGTGTAGTAAACAAGGACCTGTATAGTCCATATCAAAAGATAAATGCTCCTAGAGCAAAAGATCTGGTCTATGTCAAAGCCAACTATCACCTTGGTGATAAACTTTCCATTTCAACCCTTTTTTCTAGGTCTGACCTTGATAATAATGTTTTATCTGATTTAACTGCCTCTGATAAAGGTGGATTATATGAGGTTAGTTTTAGGATAGACTCAATAGAAGCTGGTAGGATAACATATGGTATATCGGGGAGTAATCTAGTTAGAGAAAAAAATTATTCATCTTTTGGACTAGATCGTAGCGTTCGTTTTAAACGTTTTTGGGACTTGGATAGCATTGGTCCGTTAAACGAGCGGGAGTCTGCATTAAGATTTTTTATTGATATTGATAAGCTAAGTAATTCATCTATTGAGTTCTCTAGTCTAAATATAGGGGCACTTGAAAAAGGTAGGTTTAAAATAGATCATATGATCGATGATGGAATACTTCAGGGTACAAGCCTCATACATCAACAAGTAACTTCCTTGTCTGGAATATACAAATTCACTGATGCCATCATAAAATTACAATCCGGATATGTGAGTCCATTCTTTCATTTTCAGGAAGAAAAAAAGTCTGGATTTTCACGCTATTCTGTTATTGGAGGAGGAGTTGGGTACCAGAAAGAAAAGAAATCAATTAAAGTTGGAATAGATAGAAGACAGGATAGTTACCCAGCTTCTTTAGAAAATGAGTCCATGGATAAAAAAAGTGAAGACCTTATAGCATCTATTCAGTATCTAAATCAAAGTAGAATAGGTTGGAGAAATAATTTAATTTTAAAACAGCGTTTGAAAAAATTGGATAACAGCACAACCAGTTTAAGTTATCTTCTTGGCAGAATAAAACTATCCTATAAAAAACCAGACAGACCGGTCCAGCTCGAAATGAATGCGTCAACTGAAAGAACGCAAAATGAGAGTTATTCTATTGTCTATGATTCTTTGGGAATCGGTCTAGGAGAGTTCAGGTTTGACGAGAACTTCAATACATTTATTAGTGACCCCAACGGAGCATACATTGCCTATTCAGTTCCAACTGGAGATAGGGTAGATATGATAAATATAAATGGTTTTCAGCGAGTGCTATTTGATTTTGAAAAACTAAAAGGTTATCCTAGCTTGAAGTTTCGAATGGAAACAAGCTACGATTATAGTGGAACCAATTTTAGTCTTGATGGTTTTTTTTCTCCGATTATTTCGGATACAACCTTATTTAGATCTTATATGCATAATATTATAGAAATAGATTGGAAACAAAAGAGATCGATGAATCGAGTCAGAACCTACAATATTTTTTCTTATGATTTGCAAGGATATGACCCGCGTGGGAATGAACTATTAAAACATCTAGAATCAGGGATTGACTATCACTCCAACATTAGTACAAACGCTAACATTAAAATAACAGGTTTTTACCATCATAAAGACATTGAATCAAATTTTACGAACTTTAGAAATCGAAACATATATGGTAGCTGGTATGAGATGAGTTTATATACAAAAAACAGGTATAATATAGACTCAGAAATATCAATTAAATATGGTGGCGATAAAGGAAAATATTATCACAATAATTTCAGTGCCTATGGTATAGGGATCGAATACAATTGCAGATTATATCTTGGTGAATTTGGTAGCCTGAACTCAAACATATCATGGCAACATAACAAAGAGGAATCTGATATTATAATATTGCCACCTGAGGCCTTGAATGGGCTTACCATAGGAGAAAATATAAATGCCAGTACACGTGTAAATTATTTTTTTAATAAGGATATGTCTATATCATTCTCTGTTAGTTTTATCAATAATTACAGATATAATAATCTGATTACAGTATTAGGTGAATTCCGTGCGTATCTATAAAATATTTTTTGCCTATTACCTAATGAACCAGATAATATTTTGCAGTGATACAATCGAGTTTGATCAGCCGGACAGCCTTTATATTAAGAATACATTAGACTCAATTATACAAAACAGAAAAATGTTGAACATGGAATATAAGCTGCAATCTTATGACGAGATGTTTGAACATATTATTTATCAGACACGTTATGTTGAAAAAATAATAGACACCATAGTAATTGTACCTGAGAAAAATATATTACCAAAATTTTTAAATCGACTAGTATTTCAGATATCAAAAAGTACCATAGATCATAACCTTATTGATGACATAGAAAAGAAAAAAGATTTAATCACAAATAAGTACTATTTTATTAACAACAAACCACATATCAATATAGGCACATACCTCAATGATAAAGTGGGGATGTTAATTGATTTAGATCCAGAATTTAATAGCCATCTATCCGGTTTATTTGGTGCTACAAGAAATATGAATAATAGATGGAATGTAAATGGAGAATTAGATATACAATTAGAAAACGTATGGAACACAATGGAGAGTGTTAACTTTTTTTGGAAAAAACTTGATTCCATTAATCAGACCATTAGTCTAGACATCAATAGTCCACATATTTTTGATAATGGATTCGGGGTCAGTACATCTTATAATTATGAGTTGGTGAATGGGCTGTATACAGATAGACAGACACGGATATCATTTGAAATTACCAATATGTCCTTCGGTTCATTTTTCGTTGGATATAATACTGGAAGGATAAATACCACAAGTTTTGGGGAAAACTATGAATATGAAAGGTCTAGTTTCAAAGGTCTATTATTAACATTTAATCATAATAGTCTAAACAGAAGATTATTGCCAGATAAGGGGACAATATTCAATATAGAAACTAATCTCGGTACTGATACTTATCAGGATCAATTATATATTAAAAATAATATAATTCTAGAACATATTTTTTTGTTAAACGGGAATGTTGATTTTTGTTTTAAATCATTGAACAGAGAAATTAGATCATTGAATGGTCGTATAAATCCAGCAAGGGAAATAAGGTATGGAGGTATGAATAGTGTAAGAGGCTACATGGATAATCAATTTAGGTCGAGCGCTGTTTCTGTACAGTCCCTAGAGCTTCGTTTCCAAAAAAGTCCTTTTTGGAGGACACTTTTATTTTTTGATTTTGGGATGGCATTAGATACATCGCCAAAAAAAGGTATAGGGATAGGTATGTTGAAGTTAACGGATAAAGCACTTTTTGAAATACAATATGCTATTCCAGAAAAAAGTTCTTTCCTTGATGGGAAGATACATTTTAAATGGACCTCGAGGTTATAGTTAATAATTCTAGTACGTACTAACTTGTAATATGAGATCTTTTTACTTTATTAATTCACTATTCTTATTTTTACTGTGTTTATTGATTTTCGGGTGTGCTGGAAAGAAAGATTCACTTGGTACGGATGATGAGATTAGAGTAATATGCTCAAAAATAGATGAACCAGTTATAAAAGATTATTTAGCATCTGTTTTTGATGATTCCATATACACACCAGCGCCTGAACCCTTATTCAAGCTAATCTTCTCTAGGCCTGAGCGCTACGAAGACTTAAAAGAATATGCACAGGTTATTATAGCAGCTGTCAATAGAGACAGTACAAACCCTGGGTATAGATTGCTTAAAAAATTATTGCCTGAAGGTCAGTTAAATAATTCGGAAGATGATAATCCAGTATTATTAACTAGGGATTTACATGCAAAAGATCAGGTATACGCGGTCATCAATGCTTCTAATAAAGAACATTTATTTAATTATTTGGATAAAAATAAGGGTCTATTACGTAAACACTATGATGAACAATTTAAATTAAGAGGTAGTAGATTTCTCTTCAATGATAATCAAACTCAGATTGAAGAGAAAATTAAAGAAGACTATGGATGGTTTTTAAAAATACCCTGGGGCTGGGAAGTATTGAGAAATGAGGATAAAATGAACTTCTTTTGGATGGGTTCTGAATATCCTTACCGCTGGATGTCCATAAAATGGGATAGTGGTAATAATATTAATGATGAGTTATCACTTGGTAAACAAATCTGGAATTTTCCTATTAATCATTATAAAAGTATTAGATTTAATGAAAATAGATTTAAACTAGACAGGATTTATTTCAATGATTACAAGGGTTGGCAATGTTCTGGAATTTGGGAGTCCATGGATTCTTTAGATGCAAAAGGTGGTCCTTTTTATTCATATATATTCTATGATCATCATTCGGATCGAACTTTTCATATTAATACTTTAGTACACAACCCTGGAAAATCAAAAGCAGTATATATCAGACAAATGGAACTTATTGCAAAATCGTTTAGATCTATTGTAAGGGAAAAAATATGATTCCCATACTCGTTACAGGTGGTTCTGGTCAGCTGGGAATGTCGCTAAAGAAAATATTTAATTCAAAATACGAAATTATTTGTGCAACAAGAGATATGAAGCTTGCAGGATCAGGTATTTATCTTGATGTTACTAATCCAATGTTATTTAGAGAAGTATTAAACACAACTAATCCAGACTTAGTTATCAATCTTGCGGCCTTAACCAACGTTGATTTTTGTGAGAGAAATCCTGCGTTGGCTTATTCTGTTAATCTGGGGGGAGTAGATAATCTAATTAATGCATTTAAAGGACCTATCATTCATCTTTCGACGGATTATGTTTTTGATGGAAATAATGGGCCATACAAGGAAGATGATTCTACAAACCCGTTGAATGTGTATGGTTCATCAAAGCTTGCATCAGAAAACTTGTTATTGGATCATTCAGAGAATAGTCTTGTAATTCGTACTAATGTTTTGTACGATTATTCTAGCAGCTCACCCGCTAGTTTTTTGAACTGGGTAATTGATTCCTTAGGCCAAGAAAAGGAGATTAATGTTGTTGAGGATCAGTGGAATAATCCGACTTGGACAAGCTCACTTGCCGTTGTAATAGATAGAGCGATTGATATAGGACTAAGTGGTTTAGTTCATTGGGGTGATAATGATTTGGTTAGTAGGTATGATTTTGCTAATAAAATAGCAGACATATTTGATTTGAAGAGATCTTTGATTAAACCCATCTCTACATCTGAATTAAAGCAGGATGCTATTAGACCTCTGAAAAGTGGTCTAAAAACTGACTATGCTCAAAATGCACTGAATTTGGAACCGCCAACAATTGAAGAATGTTTAAACGCTATAATGAAACAAAAATAAGACATGAAAACTTTAGTTATATCCCCAACTTACAATGAAAGAAAAAATATAAAACTGCTGGTTGATATGGTACTAGGTAATTATCCAGATTTTGATTTATTAATTATAGATGATAATTCACCGGATGGAACTAGTGAAAAAGTAAAAGATCTCCAGTCTAAATATGAAAATCTATATCTAGAAATACGGGCAAAGAAATCAGGATTAGGCACTGCATATATTTATGGATTTAAATGGGCATTAGATCATAATTATGATCGTATTGTTCAGATGGATGCTGATCTTTCTCACAACCCAAAGGACCTTCCTATGTTGGTTAAAAACTTGAATGAATATGATTTAGTCATTGGCAGTAGATATATCAAGGGGATTAGCGTGGTCAACTGGCCACTAAGAAGGTTGATTCTTAGTTATGGTGCAAACACATATTCAAGGATAATTACTGGAATGCCTATTATGGATGGCACAGGTGGATTTAAAGCATGGAAATCAGAGGTATTATCTGATATTGATCTTGATTCAGTAAGATCGCAAGGATATTCCTTCCAGATTGAAATGAATTTTAGGGCATGGATAAAGGATTATAAAATCAAAGAAGTTCCAATTATTTTTTCAGATAGAACTATTGGACAATCTAAAATGTCTAAAAAAATTGTTTATGAAGCTGTTTTTATGGTTTGGAGGCTACGGATTTGGAAAATTTTTGGTTGGCACAGCTAAAATGGAAAAAGTTTCCATAATAATTATTTCGTACAATGTTCGTTCATATCTAGCTCATGCTATTGATGCTATTATAAAATCAGAATACAAGGAATTAGAAATTATAGTAGTGGATAATAATTCGTATGATGGAACTTGCGAATACTTGAAAGAGCATTATGATAATATTTCATCAATAAATATTATTTCAAATAAAGAAAATATTGGTTTTGGTAAAGCCGTAAACCAGGCTGCAAAGATTGCAACTGGAAAATATTTCCTTATTCTTAATCCTGATACAATTATAGAAGAAGAAACAATCTCTGAACTAGTTTATTATTTATATAATAACAAAAATGTAGGAATGGTTGGACCAAAAATTCTTAATTCCGATGGAACTCTGCAGCTAGCATGTAAAAGATCTTTCCCTACTATAAAAGTTGCCCTACCAAAAATCCTAGGCTTAGATCGAATTTTTCCAAATTCTAAGTGGGCTGGAAAATATAACCTTACATATTTAGACCCTGAAGAAATCCATGCGGTTGATGCAATCAGTGGTTCTTGTATGCTCATAAAAGAAGAAACATTTAATAAGCTTAACGGTTTTGATGAACAGTTTTTCATGTATGGAGAGGATTTAGATTTATGCGCAAGGATTTGGGAAAATGGTCTAGAAGTTCACTATATGCCAAAAACAAAGATCATACACTATAAAGGGCAGTCTGTTAAGGCCGCGCCATATGATAGTAGAGAAGCATTTTATGATTCAATGAATCTTTATGTAAATAAACATTATTCTTCAACAATAGGTTTATTAACACGGTTATTTATTGTCACTGGAATTGGTATGAAAAAATTTATATCTGCGGTTAATGAAAAACAGTCTTTGTTTGTTTCTATGATGCTGGACATCCTCGTTATCATATTTGCATTTATTATAGCAATAAATTTTAGATTCTCTAATCTAAGCCCTATAATTGTTAGTAAAGGTCTTGTGCCTTTTATATATGTATTATTATGGGTATCTGTTGGATCGTTTTTTCAACTTTATTCAAGATATATTTTATCATATTCTAGAGCACTAATTGCATCAGTATCAGGTTTTTTAATTGCAGTTCTTTTCACTTATTTTTTCAAACAATATGCATACTCTAGGCTAGTCATAATTATGGCCTCATCAATCATTATTTTGCTTATCCCTGGTTGGCGGGTGTTCCTTCATTATCTGATTTCTAGAGGTTATTTTCGTAGTGTAAAGCATTCTAAATCAATATTGTTTTCTAGAAAATCGATTATAGCTGGAGCAGATTCAGAAGGGATAAGGATTGCTGAAAACATTATTAAGCGTTTCGATAGTGGTCTAGACTTAGTTGGCTTTGTTGACTATGAGTTTCCATCAAATAATAAAAATTTGCCAATACCATTTATAGGAAATATTACCGAATTAAGACAGATTACAGATAGTAATAATATTTGTGAGGTCATTTTTTCTACTTCTGCGTTCACAAATAAACAGATACTTAATTTTATGGATAGTACAAGAGACTTAAGGCTGATATACAGAATGGTACCGCGTGAACAGGATATTTTATTAGGAAAAACAAATATTGAGGATATAGGTGGTATCTCTTTTGTAAATATTGAATATAATCTTTTTTACAGACTACATCGTATTTCAAAGAGAACATTTGATTTTATAACTTCTTCGTTACTGTTAATTGTTTTATCCCCAATTCTTTTTGGTTATTACATTATGGGAAAAGTAATTCATATGAAGTTTTGGGGTGAAAATGGCTCTAGAATAGATACTATAGTTTTTGATTCAAAAAGTAAATTCATAAGAGACATACCTCTCTTATTTAGTGTTTTTATTGGTGATATTAGTCTGGTTGGTTCATCTATGATAGATATTAGTGAAAAAAATCCTAACTTGTTATGTCAGCCGGGTATAACAGGACTTGAAAGAATACGAAATATTAAGTTTGACTCAGATATAAGACGAGCTGTTGAACATTATTATATTCAAAATCAAAACCTAAAATTAGATCTTGAAATAATAATTAAAACTTTATTAAACGGATAGTTATCTGTAACCTGAAAGCATTAAAACAGTTTAGGAATTAAGTTGAAGTATTATCTAGAGTTTGAAGAGCCAATTAAATTATTAGATGAAGAAATTTCTTCTAAAGAATCTATCACCGAACCCTCATCAGAGGTTGCCAAAGATATTGCAAATCTTCATGAGAAAAGGCTGCAACAAATAAATAAAATTCATTCTGGATTAAGCCGTTGGCAGCGTGTACAACTTGCGAGGCACCCCCAGCGCCCATATTCCTTGGACTATATAGATGATATTTTTTATGATTTTATTGAAATGCATGGGGATAGACTTTATGGTGATGACCCGGCCGTGATTGCTGGATTTGCAAAAATAAGTCAATACAAAATAGCAATTATTGCCCAGCAGAAGGGTAGAAATACTAAAGAGAATCTATATAGAAATTTTGGCATGATGAGGCCGGAAGGATATAGGAAAGCAATGCGCATAATGAAGCTTGCTGAAAAATTTAAGTTACCTGTAATTACATTTATGGATACCCCGGGTGCATTCCCAGGAATTGGTGCCGAAGAACGCGGACAGGGAGAGGCTATAGCAAAAAATCTTATGAACATGTCATCCTT
>Ga0257113_1000353_pt1 | contig 14996 bp, 20 predicted proteins | sample LP_taG_4_FD_191568 | JGI IMG/M metagenome (GOLD analysis project Ga0257113, IMG submission 191568) | Marine microbial communities from Northeast Subartic Pacific Ocean, Canada - LP_J_2015_P26_2000m | ecosystem: Environmental > Aquatic > Marine > Oceanic | place: Canada: Northeast Subartic... | reverse complement strand
TACATTTGGTTCAGTAATTTCACCAGATTCTAATTGAACGATTGCATTTGGCTCTTCACTTCCCGAACTAATTATCCCTCTTGGTCTATGGTATTTGAAGCTTCTTCCAACAAAAAAAATGCCATTTCTAATCAAAGCACTAGCAAGCGTGTCTCCTTGATAGCCAGAATATTTTTTATCATCAAAAGTGAAAGAAATTTTTTTATCAAAATACATATTTATTTTTTTGTATATGTGGTTGAGATATTGCCTGAACCTATTTCTGGTTCTCCAGACGGAGTATCAAGAGCATCACCTCTTATATTAGGGGGTTTTTCTCCCATATTATAGATTTTTAAAATTTCATCAGTTGTAGTGTTTCTTGCAACATTAAACCATCTGCGACATCCATTGGAATGATTCCATCTTTCAAATTGTATTCCTTTTATATTTTTACGCATAAAAAGATATTCGGACCATTGGTCATCGGTCAAGTCTGGTGGATTTTTTGGACGAACTATATGTGCTTCTCCACCACAGGAAAACTCAGCTTGCTCTCTTTCACCGCAGTAAGGACAATTGATTAAAAACATATCTAATGAGCAACAGCAGCAGCGCCGTGTTCATCCACCAACTCTCCACTAGAAAATCGATTGATGTTAAATGGAGCATTGAGGGTATGCGGCTGGTCATTGGCAATTGTATGGGCAAACACCCATCCAGATCCAGGAGTGGCTTTGAAACCACCAGTTCCCCAGCCGCAATTGAAATACAATCCCTTAATATGTGTTTTGCTAATAATTGGACTTGCATCAGGACATATATCAACAATGCCACCCCAATGCCTCAGCATTTTCATTCTTGAAAAGAGTGGAAATAATTCAACAACTGCCATTATTGTATCTTCTACGATGTTAAAACCTCCTCTTTGTGTATAAGATGTGTATCCGTCAGTTCCAGCTCCAATAACTAATTCTCCCTTATCTGATTGTGAAACATAAGCATGAATTGTATTTGACATTACAACTGTATCGAGAATTGGTTTAACTGGCTCTGAAACAAGAGCTTGCAAAGGCCTGCTTTCTATAGGCAGTCTAATACCGACCATATTTGCAATAACGCTTGAATGACCTGCGGCTGCGACACCTATACGATTTGAATTTATCCGACCTTTTGTTGTTTCAATTCCTGTGACATTTCCATTTTGAACATTAATTCCTGTAACTTCGCAGTTTTGAATGATATCGACACCCATTGCATCCGCGCCTCTTGCATAACCCCATGCAACGGCGTCATGTCTAGCGGTTCCAGCCCGTCGTTGAAGAGTAGCTCCTAGAACTGGATAGCGAATGTTTGGAGATGTATTAATTATAGGACAGAATTCTTTTACTTGTTTTGTATTTAACCATTCGCAGTCAATATCATTCAGTCGATTTGCGTGCCATCGTCTTTTTAGTTCACGAACATCGTGAAGGTTATGAGCAACATTCATCACACCACGTTGCGAAAACATTACATTGAAATTTAATTCCTGAGACATTCCTTCCCAAAGTTTAAGAGCGTGCTCATATAATCCTGCACTTTGATCCCATAAATAGTTTGACCGAATAATGGTTGTGTTTCTTCCTGTGTTGCCTCCGCCAATCCAACCTTTTTCAACAACTGCTATTTTCGTAAGGCCATGATTTTTGGCGAGATAGTAAGCAGTTGTTAAGCCATGGCCTCCACCGCCTATGATTATAGCATCATATTCTGTTTTTGGCGCGGGTGAGCGCCAAACTGGCTGCCAATTTTCATGATAGGATAAAGCGTTTTTAAAGAGCGAAAATACCGAATATTTTATTGGCTTCTTGTGCATATGTTATAGAATTATGAAGATCTATAACAGTTTTAGAAAAGACCTTCAATTTCTCCCTCGTTATTAAGAAAAATAGAATTTGCCGCAGGAACGCTTGGCAACCCAGGCATGGTCATTATTTCTCCACACACAACTACAATAAATTCTGCTCCACTTGATAAACGTACTTCTCTGATTGGTATACTGTGATTAGAAGGCGCTCCTTTTAAAGTTGGGTCTGTAGAGAAACTATATTGAGTTTTAGCAATGCAGATAGGAAAATCCCCATACCCATTTTCTTCAAACTGTTTTAATTGATCACGTATTTTTGAATCTGCAATAACATCATCAGCATCATAAATTTCTGTTGCAATCGTTTTGATTTTTTCAAGTAAAGAAATTTTATCTTCGTACAGATATTTAAAAGTATTGATACCATTGGCAATCTTAACAACTTTTTTTGCAAGCTCAACAGTACCTTCACCACCTTTTGCCCAGTGATAACAAGGAACAGCTTCAACACCAATACTTTTACATTCTTCTTGAAGTGCTTGCATTTCATTTTCTGTGTCAGCAACAAAATGATTGATAGCAATCACCACAGGAAGACCAAATTTTTTAATATTAGAAACATGACGTTTTAAATTAGATATACCAGATTTTACTGCCTCTACATTTTCGTTACTCAAGTCTGCTTTTGCAACACCCCCATGCATTTTAAGAGCACGAATGGTAGCAACTAATACAACAGCGCTTGGTGTAAGACCAGATTTTCGACATTTAATATCAAAAAATTTTTCTGCCCCAAGGTCTGCTCCAAAACCAGCTTCAGTAACTACGTAATCTGATAATTGAAGACTCGTTTTTGTTGCAATTACACTGTTACAACCGTGCGCAATATTTGCAAACGGACCTCCATGAATAATTGCGGGATTATTCTCCAAAGTTTGTACTAAATTAGGCATTAAAGCTTGTTTTAATAAAACAGTCATAGGGCCTTCTGCTTTTAGATCTTTTGCAAATATAGCTTTCTTTTCTCTTGTGTAGGCAACAGTAATATTTCCAAGACGTCTTTCTAAATCTTTTAAATCATTAGCTAAACAAAAAATAGCCATAACTTCAGAAGCAACAGTTATATTAAAACCATCTTGGCGAGGATATCCATTTGCAACACCACCTAAATTTACCGTAATTTCCCGGAGTGCTCTATCATTTAAATCTAAACATCTTTTCCAAGATACACGACGAACATCAATACCAAGTTTATTTCCCCAATAAATATGGTTATCAATTAGAGACGCTAAAAGATTATTCGCAGATGTAATTGCATGAAAATCACCAGTAAAATGTAAATTTATATGTTCCATTGGTACAACCTGAGCATATCCCCCTCCCGCAGCACCACCTTTCATGCCAAAGCTAGGGCCAAGACTTGGTTCACGCAAACACACAATGCTTTGTTTTCCAATTTTACAGAGACCATCACTGAGACCAACAGAAGTTGTAGTTTTACCTTCTCCTGCAGGAGTTGGTGAAATAGCAGTAACTAAGATAAGTTTTGATTCTTTTTTAGGGAGTCTTTGAGTTGAATTATTATCTATTTTCGCAATATGATGACCATAAGGACGAAGATCATTTTCTTCTAAATTTAGTTTTATGGCAATTTCTTTAATATTTTTTTTATTAGCTTTACGTGCGATCTCAATATCAGACATATGGAATTTTCCTTAAATTTTTATTTCTTCTATAGATGAATTTTGTTTGAAAATAATATTAATTTCACTACTGGTAATAAAAAAAAAGTGGACAATTTAATTTTTTATTTCTCTATAATTTTAAATTCATTTTTACTATTAATTTCTAAATTAGAATTAATAACGTCATATAACCATTCAGAGGTTGTTTTGATTCCTCCAAAGGCATAGAAATGTAATTTTACTAATTTTGAGTTTGGGTGCTCTTCTTTATAATCAGCAAGATCAGCAATCAACTTATCTGGAGTTCTAGTCCTCATTATTTTTGTAATATTTATGGCTTGTTTAGATAAAAAACGTATTGAATTTCCGATACCACATGATTTGGCATATGCAATTAAAGTTTTAAGAGTTGCTGGACCTGGTATGCCAGCATGAATTTCTAATTTATTGTTGTGTAAATTTAATTTTTGCTCCCAAATCTCTAAAGAAGAAACTTCAAAGAAAAATTGTGTTGCTAAATATGCTTTATAATCTACATTTTTAACAAATTCATTTTTTTCTATGATAGCTTTGTCTAACTCTTCTTCAGAAATGTCAGGGTTACCATCGGGATGCCCTGCTAAGCCTACTTCTTTAAATTGGTATTTTGATAATAGATCAGTCTTAAGAATATCTAGACTTGATGTAATTTTACCTTTTTGATTTGACCCACCACCAATAACCAAAATTTTATTACAACCTGCTTTTTCAGATAAATCACCTATGTATTTTTCAAGTTCATTATTATCTTTTATTGTCCTTGCAGGAAGATGTGGAATAACATCAAATCCTTCATTAGTAAGTTTTTTTGCTGTATTAATTACACGTGATGAATTTTCATCTGGTAAGTAAGTAACATAAACAGCATTATCAGTGGAAATTAAATCCGCAAATTTACCATATTTTTCATAAACATTTGGCGTTGTTTCTATTGAATAATTATTTAAAAGCTTTTTAATATTGAATTCTTTTTGATTTCTATTCATATATATTTTATTGATTTTTATATTTTTAAATTGGATTTAAATGAAAAATTTAAAATTTACTATTATTACTTTTTATCAATTTAAGAAAAATCGTAATCTTGAAAAATTACAAAATTTACTAAAGCATTTTTGCTCATTTCATAAAATTAAAGGCACAATTTTACTTGCAGATGAAGGAATTAATGGAACGGTTGCTGGGTTAATAAAGCCCATTAAACTGTTAGAATTAGAGATACAGAAACTAGGATTCACAAGATTGGAATTAAAACGATCTTTTTATGAACTCATGCCTTTTAATCGTTTAAAAATAAAAATTAAAAATGAAATTGTTACTTTTGATGGATCACAATTAGATGTTGAAAATCATTCTGGCAAGCATGTTGTTTCTAATGAATGGAATACATTAATTGAAGATAAAAAGACAATAGTGATTGATGTGCGTAATAATTTTGAAGTAGAAATTGGTTCATTTGAAAGATCAATTAATCCTAAGACTAAAAATTTTTCAGAATTTAAAAAATATGTAGATAAAAACTTATCAGAAAATAAAAATATGAAGATTGCTATGTATTGTACAGGAGGAATAAGATGTGAAAAAGCATCATCTTATATGCTTAACAAGGGCTTTAAAAATATTTTTCAATTAAAGGGCGGTATACTTCAATATCTTGAAGATATATCAATCAAAAAATCAAAGTGGCAAGGAGAATGTTTTGTTTTTGACAACAGGGTATCTATTAAAAATGAAATAGCATCAGGTACGTATGAATTATGTCATGCTTGCCGCAATCTTCTTGGTCTTGAAGATCGTTTATCAAAAAATTATGTTAAAGGAATTTCCTGCTCCAAATGTATTAACAAAATATCAAAAGATAAGATATTGAAACTTAAAGAAAGAAATAAACAAATAGAAATTTCTAAAAAGAAAGGTCTTTATAATCCTTATATTAAGTATACTCCCTCTGATTTTTCATAAAAAAACTTTATTTCATTATTATTTGAATATATAGGCACTTTATGGCTAAAAAATCATATGCTTTAAAACAACTTCTTCCCGAAGAAAATCCAAAAACAGGAACAAAGTATATAGTTCGAAAACCAACAAAAGGTTTAAAAGCTTCTGAAAAACTACGTGTTAAAAAATATGATCCAGTTTTAAAAAAACATGTTTGGTTTGTTGAAAAAAAAATGCCTCCTCATAGTAAATAACTTATTTATATTTTTTAAAAAAACTTTTCTATGAAAAGAAATAAATAAAATTACTCTGTTGGAGTAGTTATCTGTTTTCGAGATCGATTAAGTGATTTTTCCAGTTCTTCATATGTACACAAACCAATATCCATTGGACTTTTTGATTCCAAAACAGCTTCCCGATAAGTACCTGCACGAATTGCATCCACGGTATTTTTTGTTGAGCCAGTAAGTTTTGCAATTTGTGAACTACTCAGTTCTGTTGGATATCGCTTAATTAGCCAAAGGATTGCATATGGTTTTTCTTGACGAAGAGAAATGGGTGTATACTTTGTATCTTTTTTTCTTGGAGGTAAATTGTCAATTGTTGTTGATGAAATTAATTTCAATTGAGCATTTGAATCATTTTCGCAACGTGTAATCTCTTCTTTAGTTAACTGATTATTATCAATTGGGTCATAACCTAGCATTCCTGAAGCAACATCTCCATCAGCAATACCTTGAACTTCAAGTTCATGCAGGCCACAGAATTCTGCAACTTGTGTAAAAGTTAGCCTTGTTTTTTCAATTAACCATACAGCAGTAGCTTTTGGCATAAGGGGTAGTGTCATAATTTATCCTTTAAATTAAAATCTTGTATATAAATAGAAACATTAAAAATATATATAAAATTATTATTTTATGAACAGTTTTTTAGAATTTGAAGAAGATAAAAAAACAATTAAATCAATAAATTTAGATAATTTTAGTATAGAAGATTTGGAAGAATATATTGATGGTTTAAGGTTGGAAGTTAAGAAAGCAGAAGAAGAAATTAAGCAGAGAATAAAAACAAAGGGGGAAGCTCAGAAATTCTTTAAATAATTACTTAGTTAATTTTAAGCCCTTAAATCTTTTTTCAAAACGAGCAACCTGACCTTCAGAGTCATTAATATTGGCTTTTCCACCTGTCCATGCTGGATGTGATTTTGGGTCAATTTCTAATTTTAATGTATCAGAAGCCTTTCCCCAAGTTGAACGTGTTTTAAAGGTTGAGCCATCAGTCATGACAACTTCAATTTCATGATAATCTGGATGTATATTTTTTTTCATTAATTGAACCTTATAGTTATTAATATTTGAAAGTAAAGTTAGATTATTTCAAGTTTTTCTTGAATTATTTCATGAATATTTGAGTTTGAAACTAGGATATCTTTGGAGTGTATATCCCAAGATTCTCCATTTGGTTGAGATACTCTCCCTCCTGCTTCTTTAACAAGCAGTACCCCGGCAGATACATCCCAGATATTCAGATTGCGTTCCCAATATGCATCTAGTTTACCAGCTGCTACATATGCTAGATCGATAGATGCTGCCCCCATCCTCCTTAATCCTGAGCAATTTTTAGTTATTGCGTCAATCTCTTTTAAATATTGAGGATAAATTCTATCCATATGAGGAATACCAGTGCCTATAATGCAATCTATAATATCTTGCCTTTTAGATACACGCAATCTGTTATTGTTGCACCAAGACCCTTTTCCTTTTGAAGCCCAGAAAAAATCATCTAAAATTGGATTATAAATTACACCATCAGTAATTTCTTCATTTATGATTTTAGCAATAACGATGCCAACAAGGGGTATGCCGTGAATAAAATTTGTTGTGCCATCAATTGGATCGATGACAATTATTTCTTCATTGCCTATTATTTTTTCACTTTCCTCAGTAATGTATGTAGCTTCAGGATAGTAATATTTTAATGTGTCTGTAAGGATTTGTTCAGTTTTCAAATCTGCATTGGTTACAAAATCACCAAGGCCCTTTGATTGTATTTGTAAATTTTCAATTTCACCAAAATCACGTAATAAGTACTTTCCAGCCTTTCTAACTGCTTTTTCAAAAATATTTATAACAGGGGGTTGAATTTGCATTTTTATTTTTTCGCCTTTTCGACATAGCTTGAGTTAAGTGTATTAATCACTACAATATCACCAACTTCAATAAAAGGAGGAACAGAGGTTTTGATATTTCTCTCAAGAACAGCAGGTTTGTAGGATGAAGCAGCAGTTTGACCTTTAATAACAGTTTCAGTCTCTACAACTGCAAAACTAACATGATCAGGGAGAATAATTGAAACAGGTTGTGACCCATATAATTGAATAGTAATAATGTCATTTTCTTTTAAAAATTTTGATTGCATTTCAGTAATAATGTCTGCTCCAATTTCAATTTGATCAAAATTTTTTTTATCCATAAAATAATATTTATCATCAGCACTGTATAAATATTGGCATTTTTTTTCATCTAGAATTGCTCGCTCTATACTTTCTGAAGAACGAAAACGTTCATTTGTTTTTGTTCCTTCTGTTAGCCCTTTCATTTCAACTTGAAGATATGCACCCCCTTTACCTGGTTGTGTATGTTGTGTTTTTATTACTCGCCAGAGTTTGTTATGAATTTCCAAAATGTTTCCAACTTTAATTTGATTGCCTTCAATTTTCATTTTGTTCCTCTCCGATAAAATAATACTTTATTAATGCAATTTATTTTATATTTTTTTCTATTTTTAATTGTAAATTTTTTGTTTTGGAAAGGTCTACTATACTAAATTTAGGATTTATTAAGACTTTATTTAATTGGGCAATTTGTTTTAATCTTTTTAATGTTTCGTTATTTGCATTAACTTTTATATAGCTAACTTGATTTTCTACTAAATCTATAAATAAACCATAATTTTTTTTGCTATCCACATATATTTTGTAATTTTTTGATGTAAATCGTGTAAGCAACAATCGCTGCAGTTCTTGCAACCAATGAATTCCAAAACCATTTATCAAAAAATACTTTATGAATAAAATTGGAACTTTATTATTCTTTTTACAAATTGAAATAATTTCTGATGCTTGGTTGTAGGAGTTAATATTAAAGCAATTGTTTTTTAGAGGCACTTACAATAATTTTTTAAAATCTTTGAGTGTATCAATCATTCTATTAGAAAACCCCCATTCGTTATCATACCAAGAGAGAATACGACAAAATTTTTGGTTCAGTACTTGTGTTTGGGTTAAATCAAAAATAGAACTGCTTTCATTATGATTAAAGTCAATAGACACTAACGGCAAATTATTTACTGTAAGGATATTTTTAAGATTTGATGATTTAGATGCTGCAACCATAGCGTTGTTGATTGCTTCAATAGAAGTTTTCTTTTTGCTAACAAAAGTAAAATCAATTAGAGATACATTTGGAGTAGGAACTCTTATAGCTGTTCCATCAAGTTTACCTTCTAACTGTGGCAAAACCAAACTTAAAGCTTTTGCGGCACCAGTTGATGTGGGTATCAGAGAACTAGATGCTGTTCTAGCTCTTCGTAAATCGCTATGAGCTTGATCAACAGTACGTTGATCACCCGTGAAACTATGTATAGTAGTCATGAATCCTGTTTCAATGCCTACAACCTTATCTAAAACCATCGCAACTGGCGCTAGGCAATTTGTTGTGCAGGAGCCATTAGATATAATAGAATGTTTTTTATTCAGAATTTTATTATTTACTCCTTGAACAATTGTTGCGTCAACATTTGAAGCTGGTGCGGATATAATTACTTTTTTAGCGCCCGCATTGATATGTGCTTGTGCCTTTTCTTTAGATGTAAAAACACCACTGCACTCTAGTACAACATCAATATTCATTTTTTTCCATGGAAGTTTATTCGGATCACCTTCGGAGCAAAATATTATATTTTTGTTATTATATTTTAGCCCATTTTTTGTTTTGCTAATTTTAATAGGTAATTTTCCGTGTATGCTATCATATTGCAGTAGATGATGACTAGATTCCAAGTTTCCTAATTCATTAATAGCAACAATGTCGATATTTTTAATTTTTTTTTCAAGAAAGGCTCTAAATACTAATTTACCAATTCTCCCAAAACCATTTATAGCCACTTTCATATTTAATTTTTCTCCATTTTCTCTTTTATTAATTCAACCAAAGCATTGGATGTAATGGCAAAATGCTCATATAGTTTTTTATATGGGCCACTTGCCCCAAATGTTTTCATTCCTATAAAGTTTTCACTAGGAATGTATCTCTCCCAACCATTTATCACGCCTGCTTCAATAGCAAATCTTGGCTTATTACCTAATATATTTAATTTATCTTCATCAGTTTGTTTTTCAAAAATTTCCCAACTCGGAAAGGAAACAACTCTTATGTTTATTTTTTCTTTTGCTAAAATAACTGAGCTTTGACAAGCAATTTCAACTTCAGAGCCAGTAGCCAATATAGTTGCTGCATATTGTTGATGATTAATAATTGGAAAAGCACCTTGTTGAACAATATTTACATTATTTTTTTTTCGAAGCATTGGAAGATTTTGTCTTGTTAGAACTAATAATGTGGGAGCCGATGATTGTAATGCGTACTCCCATGCCTCCATAGTTTCAATAATATCACTTGGACGAATCACGGTTAAATTTGGCATAGCTCTTAATGAAGCAAGATGTTCAACAGGTTGGTGAGTCGGCCCATCTTCTCCAAGACCAATTGAATCATGCGTCATGACGTAAATTACAGGAAGTTTCATTAATGCTGCCAATCTTATTGATGGCCTGCAATAATCTGTAAAAACTAAAAAAGTACCTCCATATGGTTTGATTCCACCATGCAAAGCCATACCATTCATTATAGATGCCATGCCGTGTTCTCTGACCCCGTAATGAATATATGTACCCGAAAATTTTTTTTTGCTAATAATTTCCATATTTTTAGTTTTTGTATTGTTGGATCCTGTTAAATCAGCCGAACCACCAATTAAATTTTTCATCAAAGGAGTAATTATTTCAAGAGATAGTTCACTAGCTTTTCTTGTTGCACAGTTTGTTTGATTTTTGAAATGATTATCTTTGAATTTTACTATGACTTCTTTTACATTGGTTCCCAATAATGTGGAGAAAAATTCTTTGTACTGAGGTGATGACGTTAGCCGATGATTATGTTTATCCCAAGCAGATTTATGACTTGCAGTCCTTTTATAAAAATTTCTCCACGTTTCAACCAAGTCATCAGGAAGTTCAAAAGTTCCATAAGGCCAATTTAAATTCTTTCTAGTTAATTCTATTTCTTCCTCTCCAAGTGGAGATCCATGAGAGGATGAATTGGATTCTTTGTTGGGTGATCCAAAACCAATTTTGGTTTTACATGATATTAACGTAGGAGAAAAATTTTTTTTAGCTAAAGAAATAGCATTAGAAATTTCTTCATGATTATGGCCATTAATACTCAGCGTATTCCAGCCATATGATTCATATCGTTTTATAGTATCTTCTGAAACAGATAGATCAGTAGATCCATCAATTGAAATTGAGTTGTCATCAAAGAAAACAATTAGTTTTGATAAACTTAAATGACCTGCCAAACTACATGCTTCATGGCTTAAGCCTTCCATTAAACATCCATCACCGACAAAAACGTAAGTATAGTGATCAATTGTTTTTATTCCAAAATTACTAGAAAGGATTTGCTCCGCTAAAGCAAAACCCACACCGTTAGCAAGACCTTGCGCTAATGGACCGGTTGTTGTCTCTATACCTTCAAGTTCACCATATTCAGGATGGCCCGCCGTAGGTGATCCAACCTGACGAAATTTTTTTAAATCTTTTAAAGAGATATCCTTGTAGCCTGTTAGGTATAATGCTGCATATAAAAGCATAGACCCATGCCCATTAGAAATAATTAGTCTATCACGATCTAACCATCTAGGATCATTCGGGTCAAATTTTAGATGATCCTTATATAAGACTGTGGCTATATCAGCCATGCCCATGGGCATGCCAGGATGGCCCGAATTGGCTTGTTGAACAGCATCCATGGCAAGAAACCTTATACAATTTGATAATTGTGATAGATTCGAAGAATTTGATTGATTAAATGACAAAATACCTCTTTAAAAATTAGCTTTTACACTAATATTTGCTCTCATTAAAGTGACATTTTAAATAAATGAAACTATAAATAATAATGGACATTTTAAAGAGAATTGAAATTTTAAAAAATAAAATGATTCAAGTGGAAGAATTAGTGGATGATTTACTTCTGACTTTGGAAGCAAAGCAAAATAAAATATATATTAAAGAAAATAAAATTTTACAATTGAAAGAAGTGGTAAAAAAAAATGTTGATAAAATTGATTCAATCATAGATGAGTACAATGCCAACTCTTAAGACTGAAATTCTTGGTTCTATTATTGAAATTAATTACCAAGAAGCTGAAAAAGAAAAATTAGAGCGCCTAATCAGTAAACTTAGAGGGAGGATAAGTGAGTTTAATCATAATATTGGACAAATAAGTGATAGTAAAATCATTTTTCTTGCAGCACTAAAAGCTGAAGATCATCTTGAGGAGATTGAAAACCTTTTAGAAAAAAAAGATAAAGAAAAAAAAATAAGCAATGATCAAAAAAATATAATTAATAACTTAACAAAAGAAATTATATCGCTCAAAGATCAGATTAGTAAATTGGAATCACATAAATCATCTTATGAAGAGATAGATTTTAAAACTTTAAAAAATATTAATACAATTGAAGATCATTTAGATAAAATATTGCACAAAATTTTAGCCACTAATAAGAATGGATCTTAGTATTGAAAAAAAAAACCAACGCAAATTAGCAGCAAAAAAAAGATTACTTATCCATCAATCGTTCAATAATCGTTTTGTAGATTTTAATAGATTATTGCAAAAAATTAAATGGTTTAAAGAAGGAAAAATTATAGCTAGTTTTTTATCTATCAAAACTGAAATTTCCACTAAATCTCTTAATCAACTTATTTGGAGATCAAAAAAAACATTATGCTTGCCTGTTATTAAACATGATAGTGATTTACTATCTTTTCATAGATACAAAAAAACAGATAAATTAATTGTTGGTAGATTTGACGTCATGGAACCTGATAACAATTATGAGTGTTTGCCCGATGTTATATTTGTTCCTTGTTTGGCTTTTGATTTATTTGGATATCGGCTTGGTTACGGCGGAGGCTATTATGATAAAACACTTGCATATTTTAATTCACTTAAAAACACATTTACAGTTGTTGGTTTGGCATATGATAATCAAAAAGTGGATGAAGTAATTCATGATGATTTAGATCAAAAATTAAACTATATTTTGACTGAAAAACAATTATACAAAATATTGTGAAAATAGTGTTTATAGGAGATATCGTCGGACGGTCTGGAAGAGATGCAGTTAAAGAGAATATTTCTCAATTAAAAAAAAAATATGTACCTGATGTAATAGTGGCGAATGCAGAAAATGCAGCTTCTGGATACGGATTAACCAAGAAAATTGCATTGGAGTTATTTCAATTAGGCGTGAATGTAATCACACTTGGTAACCATGCTTGGGATCAAAGAGAGATGCTGTCTTATATTGAAGAATGTCCAAAAATTATAAGACCTATAAATTATCCTAAAAATGTTCCTGGGAGAGGGGAATATAAATTTGTATTAGAAGACGGAAGATCAATAATAGTTATACAAGTTATGTTGAGGTTATTTATGAATATGTCTCTTGATGACCCATTTGCATTAGCTAAAGGAAGGCTGCAGTCAGAATTTATAGGATCAACTTGTAATGGAATACTAATTGATATGCATGGAGAAGCAACATCAGAAAAAAATGCTTTTGGTCATTATGTTGATGGCAAAGTAACAGCTGTGCTGGGTACTCATACTCACATTCCAACTGCTGATGCAAAAATACTACAAAATGGGACAGCATATCAAACTGATGTAGGTATGTCGGGTGACTATAATTCCGTCATTGGAATGGATAAGGAAAATCCTATACATGGCTTTACCAAAGGCTACCGTTCTGAAGGAAGATTTACGCCCGCGAATGGTAAAGGAAAATTGTGTGGAGTATATATTAAGAGTAATGATACAACTGGATTAGCTGAAAAAATTGAGATGTTTCAGTTATAAATTTACACATATTCGACACAATATTGGTTTAAATCATTTCTCTAATTAAATTGCTTTACTGGTAACGACTAAGATATTTATATAGATAGGTTATGGCAGGCCACTCGAAGTTTAAAAATATTATGCATCGGAAAGGTGCACAAGATAAAAAGAGAGCAAAAGTTTTTTCACGCTTGGGAAGAGAAATATCTGTTTCATCGAAGACAGGAGGCGTTGATCCAGAAAGTAACATACGACTTCGTTCTGCTATAAATGCTGCAAAAGCACTTAATATGCCCAAAGATAATATAGAAAGAGCTATCAAAAAAGGCGAAGGTAATGATCCAGATTCTAATTATGAAGAAGTTAGATATGAAGGATATGGACCAGATGGTATAGCAATAATAGTAGAGGCAATGACAAATAATAAAAATAGAACTGCAGCTGAAATTCGATCAATCTTTAGTAAATCTGGTGGTAATTTAGGTGAGAATGGAAGTGTAAGTTTTAGCTTTAAAAGATTAGGGGCGATAACACTTGAGAAAAAATTTTCTTCTGAAGAAAATCTTTTTGATTTTGTAGTAGAAAATGGTTCTGAAGACTTAGAGTCAAACGAAGAAGAGCATATAATTTATTGTGATCAATCAATCTTACATATTTTAAATGAAAAAATTATATCTCGATTTGGTCAAACAACTTCTGCTGAACTAATTTGGAAAAGTGACACTACAATTGAATTACAAAAAGATTCTGCAGAAAAATTATTTAAGTTATTAAATACGTTAGAAGACAACGATGATGTTCAAGGAGTATCTTCTAATTTTGAGGTCTCTGAAGAAGTTATGCAAGAACTAACCTTGCAGGAAGGAGTTTGATTATGACTGCAAGGAGAACGTGGAAAAAAAGAGAAAGTAACGTAGCAGATTTTTTTCAGGGTCAAAGGACACCTTTGAGTGGGGGTAATTCCAAAATTACAAGATCCGATGTTATACATGAAGATCTTTTTATTGAATGTAAATTGAAAAAAAAACATACAGTTATAACATTATGGGATGCAACAAAAAAACTTGCTGTTAAGGAAGGAAAAACACCTGTTATTGCATTATGTGAAAAAGAACGTCCTGGTTTTTGGATAATGGTACATAGTAGTGATTTGGAAAAATTAAATAAAATCAAAAGTGATGAGGCATAATTTTATATGGAAGAATTATTAATTTCAGGGAATTTGACAGCAGGAGTAATAGACTTTTCTTTATTATCTCTTTTTTTAAGAGCAGATTTGGTCGTCAAGTCTGTTATAATTATATTAATTA
>Ga0257113_1000342_pt1 | contig 15269 bp, 17 predicted proteins | sample LP_taG_4_FD_191568 | JGI IMG/M metagenome (GOLD analysis project Ga0257113, IMG submission 191568) | Marine microbial communities from Northeast Subartic Pacific Ocean, Canada - LP_J_2015_P26_2000m | ecosystem: Environmental > Aquatic > Marine > Oceanic | place: Canada: Northeast Subartic... | reverse complement strand
TCCGTCCCTGCAAGAACCTCAACAGGAAGCTCCTAAGAAACTGCTTTTTCTTACGCATGCTGGGCTCTATAAACACACGAGCCTTCAGCCGGCCGAGGAAGCGCTTGCTTCTTGGGCCCCTGCTGCAGGGTATGAACTCACTACCCTCCAGGGTTATCTGCAGGACCAGCAAGCGCTCGACTTGTCGATGATCACACCCGATTACTTGGCGCAATTTGATGGGTTGATGATGATGACGAATGGGAATCTCCCACTCGAAGACTCACAGAAGAAGGCACTGATAGATTTCGTAAGGAATGGAGGTGGTTTTGTTGGTGTCCATAACGCTTCCTTAACCCTCTACAACTATCCTGAATTCGGCGAGATGCTGGGTGCGTATTTTCGTAGGACGGTTAGCCAGAACCACATCGTCGTGCTAACGGTAGAAGACTTAGAGCATCCAGCGACGAAAATGTTGGGTGCGAGTTGGCCGATCATGGATGAGTTTTACCAGTTCGGTACTTCCGCTTGGCATGAAGATCGGCCGCAGGAAAATGTGGATATACTCTTCGGTAATCGCATACCGCTCGGCTTCTCGCGTAACCGGGTACGTGTACTACTTAGCATTGATACTGAGGCTACTGACATCTCCGGGTTAGAAGAGATCGAATTAGGGGGTGATTATCCTCAGTCGTGGGTTCAAGACTTTGGGAAAGGGCGCTCGTTCTACACCTCACTTGGTCACCGCGACGATATTTGGAGCAATGACCCCGTATTCCGCGCACATCTCATAGGTGGTATACGATGGGCTCTTGGCCTAGAAGATGGTGATGCTACCCCACTTGGCCGTTAACTCTTTTTGTTAAGGTCAGCAAATTGAACGTTCCTGGGCTATGTCAGGCGCGATGTACTTGAGTGTTAGATCGCAAGAGATTCTGGAACGTTGGTCCGTCTGTCCATGCTCACATACTTTCAGGTGCCTGACTGAAAATGAGCGATAACGAACAAATGGAGGTTTAGTGGCTGGCCATAACAAGTGGTCAAAGATTAAGCGGAAGAAAGGCGTCAATGATGCAAAACGCGGCGCACTTTTCACCAAGCTCATACGTGAGATCACGGTGGCAGCACGAGATGGGGGAGGAGAGCCGGATTACAACGCCCGCCTTAGGCTTGCGGTCGATACGGCCCGGGCTGCGAGCATGCCGGCTGAGAATATCGAGCGAGCAATCAAGAAGGGCACGGGCGAACTCGAAGGTGTCAATTATGAAGAGGTCGCTTACGAAGGATATGGGCCCGGTGGGGTGGCGCTTTTCATCGAGTGCCTTACGGACAATACAAATCGCACTGTAGCAGCGGTACGTCACGCACTAACTAAATACGATGGTAGCCTGGGGACAGACGGCTCGGTTGCGTGGCAGTTTGACCGTAAAGGCCAAATCGTGATTGATGCGGGACAGTACGATGAGGATTCCTTATTTGAAGTAGCCATAGAAGCGGGTGCGGAAGATGTGATTGCAGATGAGGATGAATTCATATTGACTACGGAAGCTTCTGATTTCGTGTCTGTTCAGAATGGAATTAAGGAAGCAGGAATTAAGCCAACTTCGGTTGAACTCACTCGCATTGCTAAGAATGAAGTTGCGGTAACGGGGCGGGACGCGGAGAAGATGCTCAAGCTTCTTGAAATGTTAGAGGAGTTGGATGACGTGCAGAAGGTTCACTCGAATGCAGATATTGATGAGGACATCATCGCAGAGGCGATGTGACGGAGAAATCCAACGAAGTCCTGGTCTTGGGGGTTGATCCTGGGACTGCGGTTACTGGCTATGGCTTAGTCGCGCGCGGGGAAGGTGGTGCGGTTACCCTTGTAGAATGCGGTGTTATTCGAACGTCACCTGATCATGTTCTCGCGGACCGGATCCGAGAGATCTATGAAGGGATTGTGGCCTTGATCGTACGTCACCAACCTTTCGTAATGTCTGTCGAGGATGTTTTCCACGGTAAGAACGCCCAGAGTGCTCTCAAGCTGGGACACGCTCGAGGGGCTATTCTTTTGGCTGCGGCGCTCCACGAGCTTGCTGTTGCAGAGTACGCTCCTCGGCAGATCAAGAAAGCTGTCGTCGGGAGTGGTAATGCGACCAAAGACCAGGTTGGTTTCATGGTGAAGCAGCAGCTTAAACTCAAGGAACCCCCGAAGCCTGCAGATGCCGCGGACGGGGTCGCAACGGCGCTCTGCCATTGCCTGATCGGCAGCTTTCCCGGAGAACTCTGTCTATGATCTCACGTCTTCAAGGAAAACTCCTATCCCGAGATGCGGCATGTGTAGAGGTCGAGACTTCGGGAGGAGTCGTCTACGAGGTGGAGGTCCCAATCACGGTTTTGCAGGGGCTTCCATCTCCGGGTGGCTCGGTTGAATTGCGTACCCTACAGGTCGTGACTGAAAATTCTATCGCTCTGTACGGGTTTTCCAACGCTCACGAGCGACTGCTTTTCCAGAGACTGCTGACTGCTACAGGGGTGGGTGCGAAGCTCGCTCTCGCGATGATGTCAACCTATTCGGCTGAGCGTCTTGCAAGGGCCCTAGTCGAGAAAGACTCCACTGCGCTTCAGCAGGTGAGCGGCATAGGAAAGAAGAAGGCAGAGAAAATCGCACTCGATCTTGCAGATAAGGTCGCAGACCTTGCAATTGTGACCCCTGTAATGGATGGCGTGACCGGTGGCGCGCGAGGCGCTGTGCAGGCCTTAGTAAACCTGGGTTACTCATTTTCAGTGGCTGATACCGCGGTCCGCGCGGTATTGGAGGAGGATGGGGTTCCGGACTCGACTGAAGAGTTGGTTCGGCGAGCTCTTTCAGCTACCTGAACTTATAGCAACTTGATTATGAGCATCTTGAGTCGAGCAACCTCTGATGTTACAGGACATTCCTACAATGCCGTAACAGAGCGACTAGGGGGTGTAGGTCTTGAGTGCTCGGTCTATGTCTTGCATGAGGTGTTGGACTTCGGGGAGATTTCCGTATGACTGAGCACACCCATATAACAACACCCGAGTCACTCACCGAAGACTCAGCAAGTGAACCAACTCTGCGACCCATACAGCTAGAGGAGTTCATCGGGCAGGGTAAGGTCAAGGAAGCGCTGTCAATTTCGATTGAAGCCGCAAAACAGAGGCGTGAGCCTCTTGATCACATCCTGTTCCATGGACCTCCAGGTCTTGGCAAGACGACTATGGCCGCGCTCCTTGCTCGGGAGATGGGTGTCAACATAAAGACGACGTCAGGCCCCATACTCGAGAAACCAGCCGACTTAGTTGGCATTCTGACTAACCAACGGGAAGGGGATATCCTTTTCATCGATGAGATTCACCGGCTACGTCCGGTCATTGAAGAGTTTCTCTATCCTGCGATGGAGGACTGGCAGGTCGATATACGCCTCTCAGACGGGCCAAAAGCTCAAACGATGACGATGAAGGTGGAACCCTTCACCCTAGTAGGAGCCACTACTCGTTTCGGATTATTGACTGCTCCAATGCGTGCCCGCTTTGGTATCGTGCATCGACTGAATTTTTATCCGCCTGAAGAGCTCGTGACCATCGTCCGTCGGAGTGCCGAGATCTTGGATGTAGAGACAGATGAAGAAGGAGCTATTGAGTTGGCGAGACGGGCTCGCGGTACCCCGCGAGTAGCAAATCGACTGCTAAAGAGGGTCCGAGACTTTGCTCAAGTTCGTGCCCAAGGGAAGATTGATGGGCAAGTCGCGCAGGATGCACTAGAGATGCTCGATGTCGATGAGTACGGCTTGGATGAAATGGATGCACGTGTCCTCAAAACACTCATCGAGAAATTTGAGGGAGGACCTGTAGGACTGAATTCGTTAGCTGTTGCCATGGGTGAGGATTCGACCACCCTGGAAGAGGTCTATGAGCCTTTCTTGATTATGGAGGGGTTTCTGATGAGGACTCCTCAGGGACGTGTCGCGACCCCTCGAGCATTCCGCCGTTTTGGTTACACAATCCCAGACGGCAATCTAAATGCTCAGGAATCGTTCTTTACCGATGGGTCGTGAGACGGGACTTGGTTAGTTCGCTTCGGTGACGTTATTGCCTGACGGTTTGCACGTATCCGACTACCAATACGAACTTCCGCCCGGACGTGTGGCTAAATACCCTGTGCCAGTTCGGGATGCTAGTAAGCTACTTGTAGTGGAGCGTTTAATGGATGCTCTGTCACCGGGAGAAGACAACTTTCCTGAATTCCGCCACCTGCAGTGTAGGGATATGGTTGAGTTGTTCGAGTCAGGCGATGTGCTTGTCGTCAATGAAAGCAGAGTGCTACCGGCGAGGCTACTAGGAAGGAAATCAACTGGAGCCCCCTCGGAAGTTCTGCTCGTGAGGCCATCAGACGATTCAGGTGACCCTTATGTTTGGGAAGCTCTAGTACGACCGGGATCAAAGCTCAAGCCTGGCCGGACGGTAGTTGTCGCGCCTGACCTAACAGTGGAAATCTTAGATTCGGCACCGGAAAGTGGTCGGTTGGTCAGGCTTGTCTCGGACCTCACACCAGAGGATGTAATCAACAAACACGGCCACATGCCCCTGCCTCCCTACATTGGCCGGTCGGATGAGCCGATGGACCGAGAGCGATATCAGACCGTGTACGCTCGTAATCCTGGTTCGATAGCGGCACCCACGGCCGGGCTCCATTTCACGAAGGATTTACTAACACGCTTGCAGGAACACGGAGTCCGTCGAGTTGCTGTGACGCTTCACGTTGGGGTTGGGACTTTTCGCCCTGTAGCGGTTGACGATCCAGCAGAGCATGAATTGCACGAGGAACACTATCATATATCCAAGGAGGCCGCCGACGCGATCAATACGTCCGTCATGGCAGGCAGACGGATTTGGGCGATCGGGACGACCGTGGTCAGAACACTTGAATCGGCTGTGGACGCCGGAGGGCTTGTTCGACCTGGGTCAGGAACCACACAGCTTTTTATACGTCCCCCGTTCAATTTCCAGATCGTAAATTGTCTGCTGACTAATTTTCATCTCCCGCGGTCTACATTACTGATGCTTGTGGCTGCGTTCGCAGGGTATGGCAACACTATGGCAGCCTATCAACAGGCGATCGCGTTTGGTTACAGGTTCTATTCGTACGGAGACGCTATGGCGGTCGTGGATCACCATTAACCTTACTTCTTATACTCATCCTGTGGTCAACGATCGTGTCGGATGTTACTGCTGAAATAAGGTCAGACTGCATTCGAACGAGCAGCGGTTAGATTTTACTCACTATGTTCGACTTCAAGATCGAGAGCACTGAGGGTGCTGCCCGACAGGGAAAATTTTCCACACCCCACGGTGAGGTGCAAACGCCGGCGTTCATGCCGGTCGGAACGCTCGGTACTGTGAAGGGCCTCATTATGGATGAGGTCAGTGCACTTGGAGCAGAGATGGTACTCGCCAATACGTACCATCTCTACCTGCGGCCAGGGCATGAACTAGTTCATGATTTGGGAGGACTGCATGAGTTCATGCGATGGGATGGTCCGATTCTTACCGATTCGGGAGGTTATCAGGTATTCTCGTTGGCTAAGATTCGGGAATTGCACGACGATAGGGTAGAGTTCCAGAGTCACATTGATGGGTCCAAGCATGCATTTACTCCAGAATCCGTCATAGACATTCAGCGCATGCTTGGGGCCGATGTGATCATGGCGCTAGACGAATGTCCACCGGGTGGCGCAGATCATTCGCATGTGACCGTATCGAATATCCGGACAATGCAATGGCTCGACCGTTGTCGTTTGCGTTTCCAAGAACTTGAAAAACGGGGAAACTCCCCCCTCCAAACACTATTTCCAGTATTACAAGGGAACATTTACGACGATCTGCGCCGAGAACATGCTCGCCAGTTTATGGACGCTGAAGACTGGACTGGTTACGGAATTGGCGGCCTAAGCGTTGGGGAATCCAAGGACGACATGTGGCGAGTCCTGGAACTTCTTCATGACGAACTACCGATGCATCGGCCGAGATACCTTATGGGTGTTGGCTACCCTGATGATCTACTCGAAGCGGTTGCCCGTGGCTGTGATTTATTCGATTGCGTTGCACCAACCAGAAATGCTCGACATGGTACTGCCTGGACGAGCCAAGAAGGCCAGGTCAACTTGAAGATAGCTCGGTTTCGTGAAGATACCCGCCCACTCGATACTGAGTGTGACTGCTACACATGCTCATGCTACGACAGGGCTTACCTTCGCCATCTGGTTGTCGCCTCAGAGTGGCTCGCAGTGCGACTGCTCTCGATCCACAACCTTCGCTTTCTTGCAGCGTTGAGTGAGGAGTCACGACGTCGGATTGCTGAAGGCACGTTCCGGTCTTGGTCACGAGGGTGGCTTGAGCGATATAGGAGTTCCGGCGCTGAATCGTCGGACCACGTTTAACCCAGTACGGAGATCTTCAGTGAATTTTTCCTTTTATGCATTGATTGGTGTTCCACAGGGTGGATCCATGGCCCCCCTTTTGTTTCAGGTTGCCGCAATTTTCGCCATCTTTTACTTCTTTCTAATCAGGCCACAAGTAAAGGAACGAAAGCGACATGAGGAGATGTTGTCCTCCGTTAGGAAGGGGGACGACATCGTGACTACCGGTGGTATCATCGGGAAGGTCGTTCACGCTGAAGAGACCCAGCTCATAGTAAGGACCGGCGAAAGTACGAGGGTGACGGTGGATCGCACCCGCATTGCAACGGTGCTCGATCATAAAGGTAACGCGCTAGAGGAGTAAGGACTCACTTCGTGGCTGTACATCAAGTCGTCATAATGGGTGACCCGATCCTTCGGACCGCAGCGGCTGAGGTAGATGCGTTCGATCAGGACCTGAAGATGCTGGTGCGTGATATGTTCGAGACTATGTACCATGCAGAGGGCATTGGTCTCGCAGCTCCTCAAATCAGCATCTCTCAATGCGTGATTGTGATTGACTTAAGAAGTGAGGAACATCCTGAGGCCCGTTTAGCTCTGATCAACCCCAAGGTGGTGTGGGCGAGCACGGAGAGTGAAAAGACTCCAGAAGGTTGTCTGAGTATCCCGGGACTTGAAGAGGTGATAAAGAGATCCTCAGCTATCCGGGTGGAAGCAATAGATATTGATGGTGGGCGCATCGAAGTGGAAGCTGAGGGACTTTTAGCACGCGTGCTACAACATGAGATAGATCATCTCGATGGCATATTGTTTGTTGACCGGGTCAGTGCACTCAAGCGTCGTATCCTCATGAAAAAGTGGAAAAAGATTCAGGCTGAAGAGGATTGAGTGAGTGCGATGAGAATTCTCTTCTGGGGAACGCCTAATTTTGCGGTCCCGTCTCTGAAGGCGCTCGTGAAAGATGGTGCAGAAGTCGTGGGAGTTGTTACACAACCCGATCGACCTGCCGGACGTGGGCAACGCGTAAAGAGGTCACCGGTAAAGGAAGAAGCACTTGCTTTGGGCTATGAGGTGATAGCGCCTATTCGTCCTCAGGGAGAGGAATTTATTGAGCAAATCAGAGGGTTGAGACCCGATCTCTCAGTGGTGGTGGCTTACGGGCATATCTTGAAGCGTGAAGTGTTGGATCTTCCCTCTCTTGGATCGATCAACGTACATGCTTCGCTTCTTCCTCTGCTGAGAGGAGCAGCACCTGTAAACTGGGCGATTATACGCGGGCACGGGCAGACAGGAGTCACGGTCATGCGCATGGTTGAGGCCATGGACGCAGGGCCGATAATCCATCAGCTCTCTGAACCCATCTTCGATGAGGATAGCGCATCAGAACTGATGTCTAGGCTTTCTGAACTCGGAGCTCTAGCACTCAGAGAAGCGCTAGGATTTCTCGTGCATGGTAATGCGGACGATAGAGAGCAGTTGGAAGATGGTGTGAGCTATGCCCCCAAAGTAGATCGCAAAACTGCCAGAGTTGACTGGACCTTATCAGCCAGTGAGGTAGCACTCTTTATTCGTGGTATGGATGCCACTCCGGGAGCGTGGTCGGAGTTGGCCGGTATGCCGATCAAGTTTTTCAGGCCGAGACTCGTGCCTGAGTTGGAATCTTCCCAGGCTAGCGTACAGACATCATTTCAAATCCCATCTCCTGGCACTGTGGTTGGAGTTGACCCGGAACACGGACTAGTGATCTCCACGAGTTCAGGTGTTGTACTAGTCAGGGAAGTTCAGCCTGCGGGTCGCCAGCGGATGAGTGCGCTAGACTGGATTAATGGGCGGGGAGTTGAACTGGGCCAGCGTTTCGAGTGAAGAAGATCCCATACTTTCACTTGGTGACCGATGATGATGTACTTGCACGCCAGAACATCATAGGAGTCATGAAAACCGTGTTCGAAACGGGAGGTCCAGATGTGGCCCTGCATATTCGTGGTCCGTCTACGAATGGCCGTAAGATTCACGAATTGGTCACAAGAATGCGCCCAATAGCGGATGCAACAGGTGGAAGTCTCTTTCTGAATGACCGTTTGGACATCGCGTTGACCACAGGGGCTGACGGCGTGCATTTAGGGCAGAGATCTTTCCCCGTCAACGCTGTACATCGACTTGTTGGGCGCGATTTAACGGTCGGGGCCTCCGTTCATGATGAGAGCGAATCTGCTATCGCAAGAGAAGAGGGTGCAGACTACGCGTTTGTGGGTACACTTTTTATGACACCCAGTCATGATGGGATAGAGCCAGGGGGTGTATCGCTCATGTTGAGGGTGTGCCCTGTGGCTGGGGACATGCCGCTTTTGGGTATTGGTGGCATCACTCCGGAGCGAGTCGGTAGTGTCTTAGCCGCAGGAGCCAAGGGGGTTGCTGTCATACGGGGGGTCTGGAATGCTGAGAATCCACGTGATGCGGTTCGTGCTTATCTTTCTGAACTCAATTTGGGCGAAGGAGAACATAGTTGAGCAGCACTGAACGCATTCAAGTCCGATTAAATGGTAAGGATCGGGACATTACATTTGGTCATACAGTCCAGAGTCTACTCGAAGCCATTGAGATCAATCCCTTGGCGGTAGTTGTGGAGCTGAACAAGCAGATTTTGGACCGTGACAGATACTCCGATTTTGATATCCGCGAAGGGGATATGATCGAGGTTGTCCATTTCGTAGGTGGGGGTTAGCCCGATGACAACAACTGACCTTGGTGCGACTGCTGAAGTATCACAAGGACTCGATAGTCCCTTAGAAATAGCAGGAGTAACGTTTACGTCACGCCTTATTGTCGGTACTGGAAAGTATACCACTAACCAGATCATGGTTGATGCCATTAGGGCGAGTGGTGCTGAGATGGTGACAGTTGCGGTGCGTCGTGTAGATCTCGACCGGACAAGAGAGGAGGCAATTCTACATCACCTGAGCCCAGAAGAGTTTTTTTTATTGGCAAATACTGCCGGATGCCACACGGCAGAGGATGCCATCCGGTACGCAAGGCTGGCTCGGGCAGCTGGCTTCAACGAGTTCGTGAAGCTGGAGGTCATCGGTGATGACGAGACACTCTTACCGGACGTTCAGGCTACGATCGAAGCGGCGCAGACCCTTGCCGATGAAGGGTTCAAGGTAATGGCATATACCAACGATGATCTCATTAGCGCACTCCGACTTGAGGATGTGGGTTGTGTCGCGGTTATGCCGCTTGCAAGTCCAATTGGCAGTGGACTTGGTGTGGTGAACCCCTACTTCATTAGGGAGATCAAGCGGAGGCTTGAAGTCCCAATCATCGTAGACGCAGGGGTAGGAACTGCGTCCGACGCGTGCCTAACCATGGAACAAGGTGTGGATGGCGTCCTCATGAATACTGCATTGGCAGCAGCCAAGGACCCGGTCAGGATGGCTCATGCGATGAAGGCTGCCACGATTTCTGGGCGACTCGCCTTTTTAGCTGGGCGTATGAAATCTCGTGAAATCGCAGTTCCGTCATCTCCTGAGGTGGGAATGCTGGACTGAGCCGTGACAAGAGACGGATGCAGCCTTAGCCGACGGACCGCATTCAAAATACGTGAACAAGTTGAGCGCGGACGTCGGCTCGATAGAGCTCTGGAGTCATGCATTCAAGGTGTAGAAGCTCGAGAGCGAGCGTTCGCTCACGAACTCTCGTATGGCGTGACGAGACTTCGAGGTCGACTTGATCACCTACTTTCACCTCATGTGCACAGGGGTGTGGACACCCTCGATCCGAACGTACGAGAAGTCCTGAGGCTTGCTGCCTACCAGTTGCTTTATATGCATTCGGTGCCTGACTACGCGGCAGTCTCAGAGGCAGTAGCTCAGGTACGCGCACTAGCGGGCAAAGGCGCAGCTGGACTTGTGAACGCTGTGTTGCGAAGGTTGGCTGCAGCGGGGGCTGATACGGCGGAATTCCCAGATCTTGATTCTGATCCAGTAGGATTCTTTACGACATGGGGATCTCACCCAAGGTGGCTGGTCGACCGTTGGCTCAAGAGATGGGGTACTCAGAAGGTTTTCGACCTCATTGAAGCTAACAACACTCGTCCGTTAGCCTGTTTAACTCCTCTCCATGCACGAGCAGAAGAGGCCCTAAAAACCTTGAGGATGGCCGGACTGGATGGAGATCCTGTGGGCTATGGAACTGAATGCTTGAGGTTGAGACGGTCTTCAAGTCCGGCAGCTGCGTTGGTCGCATTCCCTGAAGCAGTCATTCAGGATCCAGCTTCACATCTTGTGACATGGTACGCAAATATATCACCAGGCATGGAAGTTGCTGATTTATGTGCGGCACCTGGTGGCAAGGCTCTCACAATTGCCACAGGGGTTCGGTCTACTTTAGCTGCCGACTGCTCGGAGTCACGCATGCGTATGGTTCAAGAGAATGCTAAGAGGACAGGTGTTGAGGTTAATTGTGTCGTTGCTGATGCACATAATCCACCGATCAAATCGGCAGATGCAATCTTACTGGATGTGCCATGCACAGGTACGGGTACTCTTGCGCGCCATCCCGATATACGCTGGCGTCTCAGCCCAGATTCAGTATCCAAGATCACTAGGGTCCAAGATCGACTGTTGGATTCTGCAGCACCCCTCGTCCGTGTGGGTGGGCTCCTTATTTACTCCACCTGTACTCTTGAGCCAGAAGAAAACCATGAGTTGGTGGAGGGCTTTCTTTTGAGGAATCCGGGTTTCGGTCTAGAACCGAGTGACACAGTAGACGGAGAATTTCTGGATGAGAGCGGCTACCTTTGTGTGCACCCTGACAAGGATGGGCGAGATGGATCGTTCGCGGCCCGGTTGAGGAGGATGCATTGAAGTTAGGGGGCTCGCTCGCCCGGCGAAGGCGCAGTCGACGCGATAAATCGCGTGGGCCAATCGCTGGGGCTAGCAACGAGAGACGGGGACAGGGTAGGTACTCTCGCCTGTGGTTTAGTGTGCTAATGCTCTCTCTACTTGGTTGGTTCGGTGGCTATCTGATAACCACACAATTCATCTTCCCACCTCCATCTCCTCCGGGGGATCTCTTCGAAGTACCGGATATTCGCGGAGGAGGGCTTGCAACCGCTCGTGAACGCCTAACGGGCGCAGGCTTGGTTTTAGGTGAGATTGACTCCCTGCTCCATCCATCTGTACCAGAGGCGTTGATCATCGGCCAGTCACCACTTCCAGGACAGGTACTCAGGCCGGAAAGCCAAGTGAGGGTTACGGTCAGCCTTGGTCCTCAATTACGATCTGTGCCCGATGTGTTAGGGCTGACTGAAGACCGTGCTCAAATCGTTCTTGAGAGCAGTGGATTTATCGTGTCTATGGATACGGCTGAGGCCGACTTACCTCGGGGTAGGGTGCTCGAAGTCTTTCCTCCTCCCGACACTATCATCCCACTACCGGCTGAGGTCGTTATGATCGTGAGTACTGGTCCAGCTTTAGTGGCAATGCCATTAGTCCTGGGACTGGATAGAGAAGAGGCGTTGGTTTTGCTTGATTCACTCGGGCTCGTGGTTTCTGAAATTGCGGAAGTCTTTCGCTTCGGTAGAGACCAGGGTGTTGTGGTTGAGCAGGAGCCTGCCTCTGAAATCGAGTTGGAGCGAGGAGCAGAGGTGCGCCTCAAGGTTGGTATGAGTGGAGGGGTCATGGAACAATGACTCCTATTGGCCGTAGGAACCGGAGGGCTTAAGTGAGCTCAGAATCATTATCCCAAAAGGGATTCGGAGACATCGCATGAAGCGAAGGTTCCTCCGGTCGCCCTATCTTTGGGCGATACTTATCACAGCAATGGTCGTTGGCTTTGCTTGGGTTAAACGGGAGAGCCTTCAGCCGGTGATCACGGGAGCGAGTGCACCGACCTTTTCTGCTAAATCCCTAGATGGCATCACCATGTCATTGGAAGACTTCGATGGACGGGTCATCCTTCTGAACATTTGGGCAACCTGGTGTGAGCCCTGTCTGGAGGAGATGCCCTCGATGCAACGCCTCTATGATGAACTTGACGACGAAGACTTTGAGATTCTTGCTGTTAGTATCGATGCGCCCCTGGGTCAGTCCGATGATTTCGGTAGAGCGGGAGGAGATCTTGATCTATTTGCTAAAGATTTGGATCTGACTTTCCGGATTCTCCATGATCCATCTGGAGATATACAGAGAACTTACCAGACTACAGGTGTCCCCGAGACATTCTTGATTGGGAAGGATGGGCTGATCTACAAGAAGGTTGCAGGCGGCACACGTTGGGATGCTCCTGTTAACCAAGATCTTGTCCGTCGCCTACTGGCGAGCAGATAACAGAATGCCTAGGAAAAGAAGTGTACGGATCCGTAACCGGAGGCTAAAGCTGGCGGCATTAGGCCTGTCCGTCTTCTTATGGGCTCTGGTTCAAACTGAGCCACGCACTTCTTCTGAAAGTTTCCAAAGAGTACCGGTTCGGGTTGAATTGGCTGACACGTTGTGGACCCTCGCTGGGCCTACCATTCCTACAGAGGTCGAACTGCAACTTAGTGGCTCATCCCGTGATATCATCAGACTGGATCGTGAAGGCACAGCTCTGAGGATCCCAATCAGTCAAGTTGGAACACCTGATACGAGCGTATTTCTCGACCGTGATTGGGTCGAACTTGGTCAGTCAACCGGCCTGACTGTAGAATTCATCTCACCGGCGATGATAGAGCTCATGTTTGAGCCTACGATGACGCGCATCCTTCCCATAGCAACCCGCGTCTATGGCGATTTACGTGACAATCTTGCTTTAGCCAGCGCTGTTGGGTTGGCTCCGCTGAACGTAAGAGTTCGTGGTTCGGAGAGTCAGGTTTCTCCATTAGACTCGGTCTGGTTGGAGCCTTTTGATCTTGCCACAGTCGAGAAATCCGGGGTTTTCTCTGTGGCTATCGACACGGCAAGCTTATCCGGCGCGTACGTCTCTCCTGATGTTGTCACCATGGGGCTCAACGTAGAAGACAACATTGAGCGGGTTTTACAAGGGTTCTCTGTACAGTTTGATGCTGAGAGGATCGGCGCTGATGTGACGATAGAACCGGTAGTGGTCGAGGTCCGGTTTTCTGGACCCAGAAGCCTGGTGAATGCACTAGACCCGAGCTTGCTCAGGGTCTGGGTATCGCCTGAGGATCTTGAGGGCATCCTGCCAGGTGAAGAGCGACGTGTTCCGTTGCGACTAGAAGGGATTCCCGAGTTTGTGACCGCTATTTCTGAGACTACTGCGGTGACTGCCAAAAAGGCTGCTGAGGGATCGACTGGGACTAATCAGGCACTCCGGTGAGCAATACCTTGCGCCCTTTGGTTTTAGGCCTAGAGACATCTTGCGACGAGACATCGGCTGCAGTTCTCGATGGAGAGAATACTATTCTCGGCCATGTGATCCTCTCTCAAGACGAGCATGAAGTATTCGGGGGAGTGGTGCCAGAACTCGCAGCACGAGCTCATTTGCAGAAGGTTGATTTAGTGGTGGAAGAAGCGCTCCGTCAGGCAGAGGTTTCACTGCGTGAAATCGATGTATTTGGAGTTACAGCGGGACCTGGGCTTATTGGTGCCCTGCTAGTCGGATTATCTTGGAGTAAAGCGGCTTCTTTCGCGTGTGATCGTCCTCTCGTTGCTGTTCATCATATGGAAGGGCACCTGTTTTCGCCTTCACTGGAAAACGGCGCTGCGCAACCGCCTTTCGTGGCTCTTCTCGTCTCAGGTGGGCATACACTCCTAGTCCATGCGGTAAAGTGGGGAGAATACCGATTATTGGGAGAGACCAGGGACGATGCAGCTGGTGAAGCCTTCGACAAGGTGGCTAAGCTTTTGGGATTAGGGTATCCCGGCGGACCCCTGATCGAGCGTCTCGCTTCTGAGGGTAAGGCCTCTCGTTATAAACTCCCCAGGCCGATGCTTCGCGGCAACCAAAAACCGGCTGACGCGGAATTTTATGACTTTTCATTTAGCGGCCTGAAGACAGCCGTCGCAGAATTGGTAAGAAGGCTTGAGTCGGACGGTGCATTGTCTTCAGAAATCGCTCACGTCGCCGCTGGTTTTCAGGAAGCTGCTGTAGATGTGCTCGCCTCCAAGACTATGAGGGCTGTTGGACAGACTAAGTGCGCCCGTGTCCTTGTCGGTGGCGGAGTTAGCGCTAATAGGAGGCTGTGTGACGAGCTTGCGAGCCGACTTGGTACTGAGGGAGAACTGTTCCATGCCTCAACACGCCTTTCTTTAGACAATGCTGCAATGATCGCTCGCGCAGCACGCTTCCGTTACGATCGGGGCGATGTAGCTGAACCTGATATTTCAGCCTCAGCGACCATGGCACTACCCGGGCTTGAGCAGAGTGTGGCGTGAACAGTAAGGCTATAGGTGGTTCCAGTGAATTCGTAGTCAGGCGAAGTTAGACTGGCATGTATCCCGTCATTTTTGAACTTCCAGGTTGGCTTCCAGGAGTAGGTGGAATGCCGATCACCTCATTCGGGGTGTTCATGCTCTTAGCGTTTCTGACCGGTGGCTGGATCATTCGGTCAGAGTTGGAACGGATGGGTGAGGATCCCGAAAGAGCTTGGGATCTGGTTTTCATGGGTGTCGTGGGCGGGATTCTCGGTGCCAAGGGCTATTACATCCTCCTTAACTATGAGAGACTCGCGAGTGCCCCCGCAGCGCTGATTTTTTCTCGCGGTGGCCTTGTTTGGTATGGCGGCTTCCTGCTCGCTACGGTATTGGTCATATGGGAGATTCGTCGGCGAAAACTTCCTTTAGGTCGGACTTTTGATGCTGGCGCCCCGGCTCTTGCGTTGGGCTATGCAGTAGGCCGTGTCGGCTGCTTCCTGGTTGGAGATGACTG
>Ga0257113_1000337_pt1 | contig 15350 bp, 13 predicted proteins | sample LP_taG_4_FD_191568 | JGI IMG/M metagenome (GOLD analysis project Ga0257113, IMG submission 191568) | Marine microbial communities from Northeast Subartic Pacific Ocean, Canada - LP_J_2015_P26_2000m | ecosystem: Environmental > Aquatic > Marine > Oceanic | place: Canada: Northeast Subartic... | reverse complement strand
CGCGGACCTCAACAACGACCTCACCCGGTTGTTCGTCGAACGACACGACCCTGGCGCCGTTGGCCCCTGCCAGGCGCACGGCCTGGGTCCGGGCGCTTTCCGGGGAAGCGGCGGCGGCCAGGGCCGCTGCGTCTGCGGCGGTCCGGGCCTGCGCCCGGTCCACGGCGACCTGGCCCAACTCGACGACCAGGATGGCGAGTCCGGCGGCCAGGACGAGCAGCAGCGTCGTGAACGGAAGGATCTGTCCACGATCGCCATGGTCTCGAAGTGGATGGTTCCCCACGGGGTCCTCCAACCGGCGTCTGCCGGTGGTAGGGGCCTGTGGGGGAAGCGGACCGGGAAAGCCCGTGGATCGGGGCAGGTGGGGAGCGGAGCCGGCGGGCAGTGCTCCGCGATCAGTCGTCGGCGCCGCTCTCCTCGACGGTCGACTCAGCGGGGGCACGCGACAAGGCCGCTACATGCTGGCCCTCATCCGGCGACATGACCCGCACGCCGGTGGCGGTCCGACCCTGGATGGAGATCTCGGCGACCGGAACCCGGATGATCACGCCCCCGGTGCTCACGATGAACACCTGGTCCTCCTCGGACACGACGACCGCACCAGCCACGGAGCCCCGGTCGTCGGTGGTGCGGATGCCCCGCACGCCGAGCCCGGCACGTCCCCTGATCGGGAACTCGTCGAGCAGCGTGCGCTTGCCGAATCCCGCGGAGCTGAGGTGGAGCACGGTGCAGCCCGGTCGGACCACCGCGCACGAGGCGAGTTCGTCGCCGTCCCGGAACCTCATGCCGATCACCCCGGCGACGTTCCGGCCCATCGACCGGACGACCTTCTCGGAGAAGCGCAGCGTCTGTCCGGAACGGGAGGTCAGGAGGAGCTGGTCATCACCGTTGGTGGGGACGACCTCGACGACCTCGTCGCCGTCGTTCAGCCTGATGGCGATCAGGCCGGCCCGTAGCGAGGAGTCATAGGCGGTGAACCTGGTCTTCTTGACCCGTCCGGAACGGGTGGCGAAGAAGAGGAACCGGTGGGTCTCGTAGTCGCGGGTGTCGATGACCGCCTGGATCCGCTCGTCGGGCTGGAGAGGGAGCAGGTTGACGACCGCCGTTCCCCTCGCCGTGCGACTGGCCATCGGCACCTGGTGGGCCTTGAGCCGGTAGACGCGCCCGCGGTTGGAGAACAGCAGCAGGTATGAGTGGGCCGAGGTGTGGATCAGGTGGGCGACGGCGTCCTCGTCCCTGAGGCGGGTGCCGGCGACACCGCGACCCCCGCGGCCCTGGATGCGGAACTCGGAGACCGCCGTGGTCTTCACGTAGCCCGCCGTGCTCATCGTGAAGACGAGTTCCTCGTCGTCGATCAGGTCCTCGATGTCGAGGTCGCCGGGGTCGTAGACGAACTCGCTGCGCCGCGGCGTGGCGAACCGGTCGCGCAACTCGGACAGTTCATCCTTGAGCACACCGAGGATTCGCTCCTCGTCGGCGAGGATGGCCTCGAGCTCGGTGATGTCTACGACCAGCTGTGCGAGCCGCTCCTCGAGGTTGGAGCGACCGAGGCGGGTGAGGCGCACGAGCTGCATGTCGAGGATGTGGTTGGCCTGGACCTCCGAGAACCCATGGGGCTCGGCCATGAGGCCCTCCCGGGCACCGGCCCGGTCGGTCGAACCGCGGATGAGGGCGATCACGTCGTCGATCGAACCCAATGCTGTGAGGAGGCCCTCGGTGATGTGGGCCTCGGCCCTGGCCTTCTCGAGGCGGTGCTCGCTGCGTCGTCGCAGCACGTCGACCTGATGGGATATGTAGGCGTCGAGCAGTCCGCGCAGGTTCAGCGTGCGGGGGATGCCGTCGACCAGCGCCACGGCGTTGACCGAGAACGTCGTCTGCAACGGCGTCCGCTTGAAGAGGTTGTTCAGGATGACGAGTGCCGGTGCGTCCCGTTTGAGGGTGATGACGATGCGGGTCATGCCCTGTGCCGACTCGTCGTTGACGTCGGCGATGCCCTCGATCTCGCGACTGTCCACGAGATCGCGGATCTTGGCCATGATCTGGTTGGGGCTGGCCTGGTAGGGCAGTTCCGACACGATGATGCGGCTGTTGCGCGGCCCCTCCTCGATGTCGGTGCGGGCTCGCATGCGAATCGTGCCGCGGCCTTCGCTGTAGGCGTCGACAATGCCGGATCGTCCGAGGATCAGCGCCCCGGTCGGGAAGTCGGGCCCCGGGAGGTGCTCCATCAGGTCGTGGACCGTGGCCTCCGGGTGGTCGACGAGGTGCAGGGTGGCGTCGATCACCTCACCCAGGTTGTGGGTGGGGATGTTGGTGGCCATGCCGACCGCTATGCCCTGGCTGCCGTTGACGAGGAGGTTGGGGAACCGGGCCGGGAGGACCTCGGGTTCGGTGAACTCACCCGAGTAGTTGTCGGCGAAGTCGACGGTCTCCTCGTCGATGCCGTCGAGGAGGGCGAGGGCGATGGGGTCGAGCCGACACTCGGTGTAGCGGGCGGCGGCCGGTGAGTCGTCGGGCGAGTAGCCGAAGTTGCCCTTCGGGTGCACCAGGGGATGCCGTGTGCTGAAGTTCTGGGCCATGCGCACCAGGGCGTCGTAGATGGCCTGGTCTCCGTGCGGGTGGTACTTGCCCATGACCTCGCCGGTCACCCGTGCGCACTTCATGGTGGGCCGGTCTGGACGGGCCCCGAGGTCGTACATGCCCCAGAGGATCCGGCGATGGACGGGCTTGAGGCCGTCGCGGGCGTCGGGCAGTGCCCGGGCCACGATGACGGACATGGCGTAGTCCAGGAAGGACTGCTCCATCTCCTCCTGGATCTCGATCGGTTCGATCGATCCTCCCGGGTGTTCCTCGGGCGGCGTCTCGGTGGTGTCGGGCATGCGGTGCGGTCGTCGATCTACCGGGTCAGATGTCGAGGAAGCGGACATCGTGGGCATTGGTCTGGATGAACCGCTTCCGGCTCTCTACGTCGCTGCCCATCAGCGTGGAGAAGATCTCGTCGGCGATCGTCGTGGCTTCGACCGACACCTGCAACAGGGTGCGGCTCGCCGGGTTCATGGTGGTCTCCCGGAGCTCGCCGAAGTCCATCTCGCCGAGGCCCTTGAGGCGCTGGAACTCGTTCCGGTGGCCGGCGTTCTCGGCGAGGAAGGCCTCCTTGGCGTGGTCGTCCTTGAGGTAGACCTTCTCGCGTCCGACGATCGTGGAGTAGAGCGGCGGTTGGGCGATGTAGACGTGGCCACCCACGACCAGAGCCTCCATCTGCCGGTAGAAGAACGTCAGCAGCAGGGTGCGGATGTGGCTGCCGTCCACGTCGGCGTCGCAAAGCAGGATCACCTTGTGGTAGCGGATGCGGCTGAGGTCGAACTCGTTGCCGTAGCCGCCGCCGATGGCCTGGATCAGCGTCTGGACCTCGGTGTTGTCGAGCATCCGGTCGGGCCGCGCCCTTTCGACGTTGAGGATCTTGCCCCGGATCGGGAGGATGGCCATGGTGCGAGGGTCACGGGCCTGGACGGCCGAGCCACCGGCGGAGTCACCCTCGACGATGAAGAGTTCGCACTCGCGGGGATCGCGGGAGGCACAGTCCTTGAGCTTGTCCGGCATCCCGGCCCCGTCGAGCGCCGACTTGCGGCGGGCGGAGCGGCGGGCGTCCTGGGCGGCGATGCGCGCCCGCTGTGCGTTGAGCGCCTTCTGGGTAATTCGCTTGGCCTCGGAGGGATGCTCCTCGAGCCAGTGGCCGAGGCCGTCGTTGGTGGCTCGCTGAACGAGGGACCGCATCGAGACGTTGCCCAGCTTGGACTTGGTCTGGCCTTCGAACTGGGGGTCGACCATGCGCACGCTGAGGATCGCCGTGAGGCCTTCGCGGATGTCCTCGCCCTGGAGGTTGTCGTCGCCGTTCCTGAGCAGGCCCTTGCTGCGGGCATAGCGGTTGAGGGAGGCGGTGAGGGCGCTGCGGAAGCCCTCCTCGTGCATGCCACCCTCGATGGTGTTGATGCCGTTTGCGAAGGAGTGGAGGCCGTCGACGTTGAACCCGGTGTTCCACTGGAAGGCGACCTCGACCTCCTGGTCGTCCTCCTGCTGCTCGTAGTAGCCCACGATCGAGAACAGCGACTCCTTCGAGGCGTTGAGGTGGGCGACGAAGTCGCGGATTCCGCCCTCGTAGCAGAACGACTGCTCGTTGGGCTCGTCTCCCCGCTCGTCGTGGACCTGGATCTCGAGGCCCTTGTTGAGGAACGCCATCATCTGGAACCGCTCGACCAGGGTCTGGAGCCTGAAGGTGACCTCGTCGAAGATCGCCGTGTCGGGCCAGAACCGGACGATGGTGCCAGTTCGACCCTCGGGCGACGGTTCGGTCTCGGTCAGTCGGGTCCGGAGCAACCCGCCGTCGACGAAGTCCATGTAGTGGCGGTTGCCCTCGCGGTCGATCTCGACCTCGAGCCGCGAGGAGAGGGCGTTGACGACGGAGACGCCGACCCCGTGGAGGCCGCCCGAGATCTTGTAGCCATCTCCGCCGAACTTACCGCCGGCGTGGAGGACCGTGAGGACGACCTCGGCGGCCGTCATCTCCTCGAACTGGGGATGCCGGTCAACGGGAATTCCACGCCCGTCGTCGCTCACCTCGCAACCCCCGTCGGCCAGGAGTCGGACCCGGATGATCGAACAGTGGCCGGCCATGGCCTCGTCGACGCTGTTGTCAACGACCTCCCAGACGAGGTGGTGCAGGCCGGTCGGGCCGGTGGACCCGATGTACATGCCGGGCCGCTTCCGAACGGCCTCCAGCCCCTCGAGGACGGTGATGTCAGCGGCGCTGTACGAGGTCTCGGCGCTCGTCATCGGAGGGGCTCCACCGGGTGTGAAGGCCCAGGACTCCGATGGGAGGGAAGGCCCGCCGTTGCGAAGTGTCTGATGTTGAAAAACCGCAGGTCAGAGGGCATGTTCACGACCTGTCAAGTCTACCAGTCGAACCCCCGGATCGACCGTCTCTGGCGTGCTCTCCGGGAGCCCCGGTTGCCGGTCGAAAACGGCTGCAACCGTCCGTTCCGGACTCGGTTCAGGGAGTGTCCCGAGGGACCACCCGGGCGGTCACAGAAGTGATCCTTCCGGGCCCGACCAGCGCCTCGACCCGGGTCAGCAACTGCTGCTCGAGCCAGCCCAGCTGGCTGGCCCAGGCCGGATCCTCGACGCGGACCACGAGGTCCGAGCCGCGGACGGCCACGGCCACGATCCGGCTGGCGAGTTCGGGTCCGACGATGTCTGGCCAGGCCTCGACGATGGTGGTGGTGGCATCGATCTCGGGGGCCCCCATACCCGACATCAGGCGTTCGAGGGTCCGTCGGAGCGGCACCGGACCTCCTTGACCGCCCGGGCGGGTCATTCCCCCGCCTCCGAGTCCGCCACGATCGCTCCCGCCTCCATCCGGAGCACGCGGTCTGCGTGGATGCCCGTGGGGAGCGTTCCGGCGGCGGTGACGAGAACCTGCGTGGACGGCAGCAGGCCCACGAGTCGGCCGGCTCGTCCCTCGTCGAGTTCCGAGAACACGTCGTCGAGGATGATCACGGGATCGACGCCCAGGCGCTCGCCGAGGATGCGGTGGCCTCCAAGTCGGAGTGCCAACGCCAGCGACCGCTGTTCGCCCTGCGAGGCATGCGTGCGCGACGGCAGGCCACCGAGCCTGATGCCCAGGTCGTCACGGTGGGGACCCACCGTGGTGACGCCACGCCGGATGTCGTCCGGCCGGGTCGCGGCGAGTGCCGATCCCAGTCCGGCGTCGAGCCAGTCCGACTCGTAGTCCAGGGTTGCAGCACGCGTGCCGTCGCCCAGGGCGTCGAGGATGTCGACGATCTCGGGCCGGAGCAGCACCACCAGGTCCCTACGGGCACAGCCCAACTCATCGCCGACGCCCGCCAACTTGTCGTCCCAGACATCGAGGGTCGACGCGATCTCCCGGGTCATCCGCCCGCCCGCCTGGCGTAGGAGGGCATTGCGCTGTCGGAGGATGCGCTCGAGGTCGGTGATGAGGCCGCGGTGGCGGGGGTGCATGGCGACCAGCAGGTCGTCCAGGTAGCGGCGGCGTCCGGCAGGACCTCCCTTGACGAGGACGAGGAGGTCGTCCGGTCCGAAGACCGTGGCAACGAAGTAGCCGAGCAGATCGCGTACCCGGGTCACAGGGTTCCGGTTGACCTGCATCCGGTTGCGTCCCGAGGCAGCGAGTTCGACCTCGAGCAGCGTCGTGCGGCCACCGTTCTCGACCTCGGCCCGCAGGATCGCACGCTCGGCGCCCGTGCGGACGAGTGCCTCGGTGGGGACGCCCCGGAACGACGAGGCAGTCGCCAGCCAGGCGAGTGCCTCCATAAGGTTCGTCTTGCCCTGGGCGTTGTTGCCGACCACGGCGGTCCGGCCGTCACCCAGTTCGAGGTCGACCTTCACCAGGTTCCGGAAGTCGACGATTGATACCCGCCGGACCGGCATCGGTCGGGCCGGCCGGTCTAGGAGACGCGAACCGGCATCAGCAGATAGAGGAAGTCCGAGTCCTCCACGCCGCGGATGACCGCCGGCTTGAGCGCATCACAGGTCTCGAGGCGGAGTTCCTCGTCCGGGCACACCTCGAGTCCCGCAATCAGGTAGGCCGGGTTGAACGCCACGGTGAGGTCGTCACCGTCGTAGGTGGCGTCAACCGTCTCGTGGGCCTGGCCGATGTCCTGCGTGATGGCGATGAGTTCTAGCCCGTCGCCGCTCATCTCGAGGCGGACGGGCGTGTTGTCTGTTGCCAGGAGTCGGACGCGGCGGAGGGCGTCGAGCATGTCGTCGCGTTCAACCACCAGGGAGTTCGGGTGATCGTCGGGGATCAGGGCCCGGTAGTTGGGATACTCACCCACGATCAGGCTGGTGACGACCTGGACGTCGCCGACCGTGAAAACCGCTTCTCGTTCACCCAGGCAGATGGTGAGGTCGTCGACGTCACCGAGGAGGCGGCCCACGACCTCGAGTGCTCGGGAGGGAACCAGCACCGTCTGGTCACGACTCAGGATGCTCGTGCCGGGGAGGTCACGCATGGCGAGACGGTAGGAGTCGGTGGCAACGAACCTCAGTCCGTCTTCCTCGGCGGCGAGCAGGACACCTGTGAGGATCGGACGGCTGTCGTCGCCACTGGCGGCTCCCACAACCTGGTCGAGAGCAGCGGCCACCCCTGCGGCGGTCAGGGTCACTTCGTCGCCGACCGGTAGCTCGAACCGTGGGAACTCGTCGGGGGCGAGTGTCCGGAGGCTGAAGTTCGAACGTCCCGAGCTCAGGCTGGCCTCGTCGTCGCCAACGACCACCTCGACCTGACCGCTGTCGAGGGCATGTGCGATGTCGGCGACCAACTTGGCCGGCAGGACCGCCACACCATCCTCCTGGCCTCCCACCTGACAGGTCACCCGGACGGTCAGGTTGCGGTCGCTGCCCGTCACCGACAGGGAATCGCCCTCCAGGTGGAGGTGGATGCCCCCCAGTACCTGCAGGAAGGAACCTCGAGTGGCAGCAGCACGACTGGCGACCGACAGCGCCCGGTCGAGGACATCACGCTCACAACGGAACTTCACAGGGCACTCACCTTCGGCTTAGCCGGGATCTCATCAGGTAGTAGGAAGAGTAGGCGTGTGGATTGTGGACAATGTGGCATTCTCGCAGGTAGGAGTGACATTCCGCGTCCACCGGATTTCCACGCGCTTCAACAGGCCGGACCCGAGCCGCGCTTGAGGTTGTGGAGAACAGGGTGGGCGTCCACATGTTGTCCGATGTCAATCCCCGGTCTTGATGGCGGCGGTCAGGTCTGTCACCTGGTCGTAGATCTCCTGGCGAGATAAAATCAGCGTCCGGATCTTGTTGACGGCGTGGATGACGGTCGTGTGGTCGCGGTCGCCGAATTCTCGGCCAATGGCGGGGAAGCTCAGGTCGGTGAGGTCGCGGAAGACGTACATGGCAATCTGTCGGGCCTGGACCAGTGGGCGCCGGCGGCTCGGACCGATGAGGTCCACGAGCGAGAACCCATACATCTCCGACGTGTGGCGCAGGATGACCTCGGAGGTGATCATCCGTGGCTTGTTCGAGGTGACGAGGTCCCTGAGCACTGTGCGCGCCAGTTCCTCGGTTGCCGTGACCTGGTTGAGGCTGGCGTAGGCCGTGATCCGGGTGAGAGCGCCCTCGAGTTCCCGGATGTTGTTCGTGATGTTCTCGGCGATGAAGACCAGAACCTCCTCGCTCAGCAGGTTGAGATTGGTTGCCTCCTCACCCTTCTTTCGCAGGATGGCGAGGCGGGTCTCCAAGTCCGGTGGCTGGATGTCGGTGGTGAGGCCCATCTTGAAGCGACTCAGCAACCGTTCCTCGAGGGTGTTGATCTTGTCGGGTGGCCGGTCGCTGGAGAGCAGGATCTGTCCGCCGGCCTGGTGGATCGAGTTGAACGTGTGGAAGAACTCTTCCTGGAGGCCCTCCTTGCCGGCGAGGAACTGGACGTCGTCGACAAGGAGGACGTCGACTTCCCGGTAGCGCTGCTTGAACTCGGGCAGCGTCCTGTTCCGGATCGCTTCGATGAAGCGGTTCATGAACTCCTCGCTCGAGACGTACCTCACTCGAAGGCTCGGGTACTGGTCGGTCACATAGGTGGAGACGGCGCGCAGGAGGTGTGTCTTGCCGAGGCCGGCGGAGCCGTAGATGAACAGGGGGTTGTAGTGCTTTGCCGGCTCACCGGCCACGGCGAGTGCGGCGGCGTGGGCGAACCGGTTCGAGGTGCCGATGACGAAGTCGTCGAATGTGAACCGCACCGGTTGTGTGTCGGTGTCCACCAGAAGCGGATCGGCTTCGAGGGAAGTGGCGTGGTGACCGTTACCCGAAAGGTGCAGGTCGTCGATCGGTGTCGTCACGATCGTCTGCTCGGTGGCCGGGCCGATGGGGTCGAACGCGACGACCCCGAGGAGTTCGTCGTCGTGCTCCGCCGCCTGGCGGACCTCGATGCGGGGACGCAGGTGGTCGTCGGTGGCCTCGGCGACTGTCTCCGCGATGATGTCCTTGTAACGGCCCTCGATGCGGTCCCTTGTGACCGAACTCGGGACGGTGAGCACGATCTCGTCGTCCTCGATACCGGAAGGCCGGATCGAACTGAATGTCATCTGATAGACGATTTCGGAGACCTGGGAGCGAACGGCGGCTGCACACTGTTCCCACACCTCGTCGGCATCCCACACCTCGTCGACGTTCCGGTTCGGCGTCGTCTGCGTCACGTTCCTGCTCCGATCATCTTTTCCACAGGTGTGGAACCTGCTGTGGAAACCGGGCAGAACAGGCGCAACGGTGAGGAAGGAGTCCACGCCGCCCGGTTGGTGGGCGGGGCAACGTAGCACTGTGGACGACCGTCCGCGCAAGGCCGAATCACGCGCGGGAAAGATGCTGGTCGATCCCTATTTTTGCGCGCGTCGGCCCGCGACGATCGCGTTTTCGACAGGTCCAGCGTGCCGTGATCGCGTGCCGTGGCCCGACCGGTGGCCCTGTGGATAACTCGGTTCGACGGGAGCGGCCGAAGGGTTGGGGACGAGTGGTGTACGCAGGGGTGGTTGGCGCGGGGACCGGGGCGCCCGTAGCCTCAGCAGGTCGCCACGCGCCTTCGTGTGGCGCGCGTGGCCTGCCTTCACGGGTCGGCCGCGGATCGACCGCCGTCCGTTGCGGTTCGAACCCAATCGAAGGCACGCCGGGTGCTCCAACTTCTCCTGACACCGGGCGTGCCAACAGGAGTCTGCGATGAAGCGTACTTATCAGCCGAACACCCGGAGGCGTGCCCGCAAGCATGGCTTCCGCCGACGCATGCGTACCCGGGCCGGGCGGGCCATCATCAAGGCCCGCCGTCAGAAGGGCCGGACCCGTCTCTCGGCTTGATCAGCCGACTCTCCCACCGGGACGACTTTGATGCCCTTCGACGGCACGGCCGGACGGTTCGGCGCGGCTCGCTTCGCGTGCGCTACCTCGCCGGATCTCGGTCTGAGGCAAGGGTGGCGTACGGCATTGGACGATCCGTCGGAAACGCGGTCGTCCGCAACCGGCTCCGTCGACGCCTCCGTGCGGTCATGAACGGCGTCGACGCACGTGGAAGCCTCCCGGCCGGCGACTACCTGGTTCGGGCCGAGTCCTCGGCGGCCGGGGCGACGTTCGCCGAACTGCACGATGACCTCGCGGGAATCACCGGCGAACTGGGGTCGGAGGCCTGATATGGCGGACTTTGGAGCCCTTGCGGTCCGCCCGATGTTGGGACTCGTCCGCCTGTACCAGCGGCTGGCCGACGGCCGCCCGACCCCGTGCCGGTACGTCCCGACCTGTTCGAACTATGCCCTCGATGCCCTCGAGGGCCACGGTGCGGTCCGTGGCGGCTGGCTCACCCTCCGACGCCTGTCCCGCTGCCATCCCTGGGGCCGCAGCGGTTGGGACCCGGTACCCGCCACTTCTGGCGATCCGAGCCCATTGACCGACGAGGAACGTCACACATGTTCGACCTGATCGCAAAGGTCCTCGCCTGGTTCTACGAGCTGTGGCCCTCCTTCGGGATGTCCATCGTGCTGCTCACGCTCGTCGTGATGGTGATCCTGACGCCGCTGACCATGAAGGGCACGCGGTCGATGATCAAGATGCAGCACCTGCAACCCGAGATGAAGAAGATCCAGAACCGGTACAAGAACGACCGGGAGCGGATGAACAAGGAAATGATGGCCTTCTACCAGGCCAACAGCATCAACCCCATGGGGGGTTGTATTCCGATGATCGCCCAGGCCCCGGTGTTCATCGTCCTCTACAACGTGCTGCGGGGGCTGACCCGCCGCCGGTCCGATGTCGGGGAGGTCGTCGGCTGGGCGGCCGGTCGACTGTCGGCCGCACAGGATCTTGTCGGGGCCCCTGATACCGCCCGGACCTTCTACCCGGACTACCTGCCCGAGGATTCGAGCCTCTTCCTGGAACTCTCCGAGAAGACCGAGATGGTGTCGTGGGGGTTCGACCTGTCGAGGTCCCTCAGCCATGCGTTGGGAATCTCGATGGTGGCGGCGTTCCCCTATCTCGTCCTCGTCCTGGCCGTGTTCGTCACGTCGTGGGTGATGAACAAGCAGATCCGTGGCCGGAACAAGGGTCAGTCCACGAACCCGCAGCAGGAAATGATCATGAAGGTGATGCCCTTCTTCCTGCCGGTCATCTCGTACGGTCTCGACGCCGCCCTCGTCACCTACTTCGTCGTGTCGAACCTGTACCGCACGGGCCAGCAGTTCTACATCACCCGGGCCATGTATGGCGATGGCCACGAGGCTCCGGCCGTCGTGGTGCCGGCGCCGATCCAGGAGTCGGAAAACAAGCCGAAGTCCGGCAAGGGCGGGAAGGGTGGTCCGAGCGGGAAGGCGGATCGCCGGCCGTCCGGGAGCGGAGGCGGAGGTCGCAATACGGGTGGTCCCGGACACGTGTCCGACGAGGCCCGAAGTCGGCGTACACGAGCCGGGGGCAGTGGTACGGACGGCCAGAGCGAGAAGAAGGCAACGAATCCCCGAGAATCGGAGTCGGTGCAGAAAGAGGGACCGATCAGCCGAGGCTGGCGGAATAAACGGAGCAGGGCTGACGGTTCGTCAGGCGTGCCCGGCCGTCGGGTTCGGCGTCGGCGAAAGTCCGAAGAGCCGGAAGCCAGCGACGGGCGCCCACCGGCGGCCCGCCACGGTGGTGGTCGGACCACCCCCCCGGGTACGGCCCGGGCACGGGGTGGGAGCCGCAAGAACAGGAAGAAGAGGAAGTAATCCATGGAATGGATCGAGACAACCGGAGCGACAGTCGACGATGCCAAGGAGCGGGCACTGGACCGCCTGGGCGTGGCCGAGGACGAGCTGGAGTACGAGATCCTGGCGGAGGCTTCACGGTCGATGCTGGGACTAAAGAAGACCGATGCCCGGCTGCGGGCACGGGTCCGTCCACGCGAGCCTCGTCAGAGGGTCGAGCGCAGGGACCGGGATCGCAGTCGAGGTCGTCGAGGCGACCGGTCCCGGGCCGGCAAGGGCAAGGGGAACGGGCGCAACGACGGCGGGCAGGGCGACAGGAACAAGCAGCGCGGCGACCAGGCGAAGAAGGGCGACGGGAACAAGCAGCGCGGCGACCGGGCGAAACCGGGTGATGGGGACAGCAAACGCGCCGATCGGGCGAAGCCGTCGGCGGGTTCCCCGGACGGGGATTCAAAGGAGACGTCGTCGAGTCGACGCCGGGGAAGGGGCTCTGGCGTTTCGGGGGAAGCCGGGACGGGCGTAGAGTCCACCAGCGATGATCGGGCCAGTGCCGGTCGGGACGAAATCGCGCCGGATCCGGCGCCCAAGGGAGAACAGATGGAATTAGAGACCCAGTCGGAGATCGTCGAGGCCTTTGTCACGGGCCTGCTCGACGAGATGGGACTCGATGCCCGTGTCGTAAGCACAATCGAGGACGATCGTCTCTCGGTCGAGGCGCAGGGCCTGAACCTGGGTCTCGCTATCGGCCATCGCGGTGAGACGGTCCGCGCCATTACCGAGATCGCCCGCACGATCGTCCAGCGCAGGTCCGAAGGAGATGCGGTGGGCTTCCTGAGCGTCGATGTCGGGGGCTACCGGGAACGCCGCCGGACCTTCCTCGAGGAATTCGCCCGGAATCAGGCCGATGCGGTCCTCGACGACGGACGGGCACGAGCACTCGAGCCGATGGGCTCTGCCGATCGTAAGGTCATCCACGACACGGTCTCGGAAATTGACGGCGTCGAGACCGAGTCCGAGGGCTCCGATCGGGATCGCCGGGTGGTGATCCGGCCCGTCGCCGACTGAGTACAGCAATGGACGGCGGTGTCGGGCGGGTGCTCGACGCTGCGGTCGACGAGGGCTTCCTTACCGCCGGTGCGGCGTCCGAGGGGTTCCGTCACAGTTCCGGCTTCCTTGTCGGCACTCCCCTGCCCGCTGCAGGCCAGTCCGCCGTGGATCTGGGCTCCGGTGGCGGTCTCCCGGGACTGGTGCTGGCGACCCTTACGAACTGCAACTGGTTCCTGGTGGAACGCAGCGAGCGCCGTTGTCGCTTCCTCGAATGGGCGACGCGGTCCCTTGAGATTTCCGACCGCGTGTCGGTTGTGCACGCCGACGCCACGGAGGCGGGACGGGGCGAACTGCGCGGCTCGGTGACCCTGGTGACTGCGCGGGCATTCGGCCCGCCGGGCGTCACCATCGAATGTGGGGCGCCGCTCCTGGCGGACGAGGGCCATCTGGTCGTGAGCGAACCACCGGAAGATGGACGGGCCCGCTGGCCGGAGGATCCCCTGAGAGAACTGGGCCTCTCCGATGCGGGTGCCTGGGAGCACGAGGGAGCCCGATTTCAGGCATTCCGGTCGGACGGGCCCTGTGGCGACCGGTATCCGCGTGCCTGGAAGGCGATTGAACGTTCGCCAGTGTTCTGACACTTGCCTGGGAGTGGGGTCCTCGGGAGAATTTTGAGGAATGGCCCATGTTTTCGGGGATTTTGGTTGATTCAGCCGATGTCGAGTTCCCCGGAGAGGTCGGAGAGCCAGCCCTCGAGTTCGAGCAAGGCCTGCCTGGCCTCGGCCCGTTGATGGGCGCTGAGGGAACGCGGCTCCCTGGCGGTGAGGCGGGTGTCGATGGTGTCGGACCAGGCCCGGAGGAGTTCGGGCAGTGCTCCCCCACCGCTGCCCGCGCGCGGCGTTCCGGAACGTCCGGCACTGGCGCCGTCGCGCAGGAGTTGTTCGAGGGAATCCACGGACACCTTCCAGGGGGAATTCTCGGTCGGGCCCTTGAGGCCTTCGACCCGCTCCTCCTTGAGCCATCGTCGGATCGTGGAGGCCTCGTAGCCGAAGCGCCGTGAAGCTTCCTTGAGGGAGACGTACTCGGCCATGGAACTCCGATTGTGGGCTTCGACGCATGTGATTCGACGGATCGGACGGGTTTCGAAATGTTACCCCGATGGACAACGATGGGGAGCGATAGTTGGTCATTGGTGTCGAATTCGGCGATCCCGTTTTCCCGGTGGGCAGTTCTGTCGGTCGACTGGGCCAGGAGCGGGACGAGGGGAGGCGGGCAGGGGACGAGCCTCGGAAGGTCCCGGATGGTTCCGAACACTCCGGAGGAGTTCGAAGAGTTCGAAGAGTTCGGAACCGTTCGGATCCGGAGGGTCCCGGATCGGGAAGGCCCCATTCGGGGGAGGGTCGACGCCTGGTCATCGAATTCGCGGAGTACTGGGTAATGGAGCCCGCCAAGGGGATCGGGTGCAGTCTTTGGCCTCCGTGGTGGTTGAACGGGTTCCCAACGGATCCTCCGAATCCTTCGAACAGTTCGGAGTATTCCGAACCCTTCGAACTGTCCGCCACGGCGCGGTCTGCCGGCACTACGGTCGGCACCATGGATCCTGCGCCCACATCGTCGACCTCCACCTCCCCGGCCGACGCCGTTCGGCGCGGTCCTGCGGGCGAGGACGAGTTGTACCTCGACGAGATCCTGTCCCTGACGCCCATCAAGCGCACCCGCCTGTACACCTTTCGGGACCAGGGCCGGTTCGGGCCCGTGCGCGAGGCACCGGGCCCCACCTGCCCTCGCCCGGTCTTCCTCCTCGAGGGCGTTGCCGGCGTCTGCGAGGAATTGGGGTATCCGATCCCGAGCGTTGCCGACATCCTCGCCTTCCGTAGCGCAGGAGTGGCAAGGGCCAGCGGTGACGACATTGTCGAGACCGCATGGCAGGACTCGTCGGAGAAGGCGTCTCCGGAAACCAACGTCCATCCCGCTCGCGCCCGGGTTTCGGGCCTGGAATCCGTCCCCGGGACGGCGCAGCGCCACACCGAACTCGAGTTGGAGCAACGTGGGGACATGCCTCGAGCCCGCGATCCCGGTCGTGGCCCCGGCGCGCCCTCCGAGGACCCCAACAGGCAGGCGATCGAAGCGGCGCTCCACGAGGAACGGGCCCGACAGTTGGAAGAGGAGCACGAGGCCTTGCGCGCCGAAAGGGATCGGGCACGGGCCGAGGAAGCGGCGGGTCGGGAGCGTGTCATCACCCTCGAAGCCGACCTCCGGATCACAGACGCGGCGAGAGAGCGGGCACTCGAGGACCTGGTGGCCCGGGATTCCCGCATCAGGCGCCTGGACAGTGACCTCGAGGAACGGACGGCCGAGGCGCATCGCTTGAATGCCGAACACCGTGGTGTCCAGGGAGATCTGCGGCAGGCGGTTGCCGAACGCGATGCGGCCCGGGGGGAGCGCAACGACCTCCGCGGCGATCGCGACGCCCTTCGGGAGGACGTAAGCGATGCACGTGAGGAGAATGCTGCATTACGACCTGAGGTCGAACTGCTCCGG
>Ga0257113_1000330_pt1 | contig 15461 bp, 14 predicted proteins | sample LP_taG_4_FD_191568 | JGI IMG/M metagenome (GOLD analysis project Ga0257113, IMG submission 191568) | Marine microbial communities from Northeast Subartic Pacific Ocean, Canada - LP_J_2015_P26_2000m | ecosystem: Environmental > Aquatic > Marine > Oceanic | place: Canada: Northeast Subartic... | reverse complement strand
TTAAACAAAGATCAGAAAAAGAACGTGAAGCTGAGGAAGCTGAAATAAGCAGCCAAGAACAAATTGAAGTTGCAAAAATTTCTCAAAATCAGGTTATTGAAGTTGAAAAAAAACTAACAGAAACTAGATTGATTGAAGAAATTGAAAAACGTCGAAAAGAGCAAAACGAATTAGAAAAAAATGCGGCGTATGAAATTAGACAAAAAGATCTTGAGACTGAAGTTAAGATTTTAAACTTAGATAAAGAAAGCGAGTATGCACGTTTAGAAAAACAAAGACTTGTTGATGTGAAACGAGCACAAGAGAAAGCTGCTATAATTAAAGAACAGTCTGAAAGACAAAAAGATGCTGAGGAAGCACAAATAATTTCTGAACAAGGTATTAAAAATGCTAAAATTGCTCAACAAAGAAATCTAGATGCTCACAGAATTGAGTCAGAAAGAGAAACAAGACTTCTTGATATAGATAAAACGAAAAGATTAAGTATAGAAGAGCATCAAAAAAATCTTGAAGTTATAAATAAATCAAAACAAGTTTTGAAATCTAAGGCTGAAGAACAGGCTACTAGAACTAGAGCAGTAGAAGCTGAAGAAAAAGCGAACTCAGCTAAGTACGTTGAAAAAGCTCAAGGTATTAAGAAAGTTGATGTCATCACTGCTGCTTCAAAAGCCGAACAGGATAAATTTGCAACTTTGGCAGCAAAACTAAGATATGAGATTGATGCTGCTGGTAAGGAAGCATTAAATGCTGCTGAGAACTTAAGAAGTGATGCAAGCAGAAGAAGTGCTTTAAGATTAAAACTTGCTGAAAAAATTGAAGCAATCATTAGAGAAAGTGTTAAACCGATGGCGAACATTGGAGATATTAAAATTGTTGATGTTAACGGTTTACCTGGCTTTAGTGGAACTTCCGGTTCAGGGGGCAGTGGCGAAGCAGTAACTGCAGGCACTCAAGGTGGTGGATCTGGAAGAAGTGGCAATTTAGCAGATAGCGTAGTTAGTTCTGCATTACGTTATAGAGCACACCAACCATTTCTAGATCATTTGCTTAAAGAAATTGGCATGCATCCTGGAGAGATAAGCAATATCAGAAATATTCTTGGCGATTATGAAAATCCTAAAAAAGATTATCATATGAATTTTGATAAAGATCCAACTAAAGGAACCAAAGGTTCTAAGTAACGAAAATAAAATATTATGAGTAGTGAGTTAGATAATTGGGCAAAGAAATATGAAGAGGCTACTAATAGCGATGAAACTATTGGAGCAATGGCGAAGTATTATACCTGTTCCTTTATGTTTGATATGGAAAGCGCAAAAATAATTATCGAAATGCATGATGGTAAAGTTAAAAGTATAAATACCAAACCATCACCTTTGGATCCTTATGATTTTGCTCTTAGAGCTTCTGCAAAAACTTGGAAAGAGTTTGGCCAACCCATTCCAAAGCCAATGTATCACGGAATATGGGCTGCAAGTTTTTTAAGAGATTTAAAAATTGAAGGCAATCACTTGGTATTAATGAAAAATTTAAGAAATTTTACTGTTCAGTTTGAATTACTAAGAAAAATAGGAGTACCGGTTTAATGAATTATTTTAAATTGGAAGGAGAATTACAATGGTAAAACATCATGATGTTGTAGGTCGTTATGTTACAATTGAAGTTGATGATTGTGAATATAAGGTTTTTTATCTACAAAATGGAAAAGGAATACCTCTAATTTGTCAACATACAGCTGGATGTCACAATCATCAATGGAGAGGTTTGCTTGAAGATAAAGAAATTACTAAAGACTATAATGTTATTGCTTACGATTTGCCAAGACATGGAAAGTCAGATCCACCACACAATAAAGAATGGTGGAAAGAAGAATACAAGTTAACAGCTGAACATTATTGTAATTTTATTCTAAAATTATGTGAAGCCTTAGGTTTGCAAAAGCCTATTTTTATGGGTTCTTCTTTTGGTGGAAATGTAGCACTACAACTAGCTTTGCGTCATCCAAATAAATTTAGAGCAGTTATACCAGTAGAGGCAGCAGATTATGCTCCTGGATTTTATTTGGATTGGTGGCGTCATCCTCATGCAAATGCGGCTCAAGTTTGTGCAAGTGGAACATGGGACCTTATGGCACCACAGTCCCCAGAAAAAGACAGATGGTTAACTTGGCATTATTATACTCAAGGCTCAGAAGCATTTAAGGGAGATTTATATTTTTACTCAGTTGATCATGATTTGAGGAAAGAATTAAAAAATATTGATGGACACAAATGCCCTGTTGTAATGTTAACAGGTACATATGATTATTTAACACCTCCTGAGGCAACAGAAAATACAGCTCGACAAATAAAAGGTGGCGTCTATATCGAAATGACTGACATAGGACATTTTCCAATGAGCGAAAATCACGAAGTATTTCGTGTATATTTAATGGAAGCGCTAAAAATTATTAAAGAAAGAACCAATAAGTAATATTAGAGATCAATAATGACTAAAGAAAAAACTGGAGTACAACTAAACCAAGGGCACACAAGTACAGATGATTTTATAACTCGTAAATACGTCTTACCTTTATTAAAAGATGAAAAAACGAGAAATAGATTAATTGAAGAACACAGAGCATGCCCAGTTGGTAAAGCACCTGCGCTTCATAAGGGTCAACCCGGGGTCGAGCACAGTAAAGAACTAAGAACGGTTTTAGATAAATTGAGAAGACAACCAATGGCAGGCAAATATATTACGATATGCAAACAAGCCTTTAAAGATTACAAAATTGGAGTTTGCAGCGGAGTAAGAGGTCAACCAGTTAAAATTTTAGAAGAATCTTTTTCTTCTGAGGAAGCTTGCGAGCACGCCATTTTTTTAAAAAGAATTGTAGAACTTTTAGAAAAGTACGCAGAATGATCAATATTTTTGAAAGGTTAAAATGTTAAGAATTACTGGCTATAGCGATAAATATTCAGCTTTTCCTGGAGAAAAAGTTAAGTTCTATGCTAATTCTGAAAAAAATGAAAATTATGATGTTCAAATTGTAAGATTAATTCATGGAGACACTAATCCAGAAGGTCCTGGATATAAGGAAGAAGAAATAGGTTCAGCTTGTAATAAAACTCTTCAAGGGAGAAATCAAAGAATTCATGGTGGATCATATGTTGTTATTCCTCAAAACAATCTACTAAATACAACAAGTTTCACTATACAAGCTTATATATTCCCAACAACTCCGGACAAAGGAAGACAAGGACTGCTAACCAAATGGAATGAAAAGAGCAAAAGTGGTTACGGACTCTTCATTGATGAAAAAGCATGTCTTTCAGTCATGGTCGGTGATGGAACTGGTCAAGTGATGACTTTATCCAGCGAAAAGAAATTAATGAGAAAAGTTTGGTATTTGGTAGCCGCAAGTTATGATGCTGAAACTGGAAAACTAAAACTTTATCAAGAGCCTTGTGTCACCCCAACCAATGGTGGATTAGGTATGTCCTTGTTACATCCGGCAGACGAAACAACAGCATTTGTCGAAGCAACAAATAACTTAAAACCACGTGCAAACGACGCACCCTTTTTAATGGCTGCTTCTACTCTTGTTGATCGTGCGGGAAGACATATACAAGGAGGACATTATAAAGAAGCAATAAATCCAGTTGAACTACCCGAGCAAACTTTAACTTATAATGGAAAAATTGACAGACCTAGACTAAGTAGAAAAGCTTTGTCAAAAGCAGAAATTGAATCTTTAGCTAGAGGATACAGTGGCTGTACATCGAAATTGAGAACAGAAGTAATAGGGGCTTGGGATTTTCATGCGAATATAACTAAAAATATTGCATCAACTTTTATTGTTGATACGACCTCAAATCATCTAAATGGTTTTATAATTAATTTACCTTGCAGAGGAATGACTGGATATAATTGGACTGCAGACGATATAGTTTATCATCACAAGCCAGAAGAATATGGAGCTATTCATTTTCACGATGATGATATTGATGATGCTAGATGGGAGGTAGATTTTACTTTTGATGTTCCGGATCTTATTAAAAGTGGAGTCTATGCTGCAAGATTAAGAATTAATGGAGAAGATTCACCAGAGACTGAAGACTTTGTTCCGTTTGTAATAAAACCACCAAAAGGCAAAACAACTTCAAAACTTTTATTTGTACTTCCATCAAATAGTTACATGGCATATTCCAATGATAACCTAGGAACCAATTCTGTTGTAGCCCAACTACTTGCTGGAAAAGTTCCAGTTTTAGCAGCTTCAGATTTATATTTAAATGAACACAGAGAATATGGTTTATCAACTTATTCACTTCACTCAGACGGTAGTGGAGTTTGTTATTCATCAAGACTTCGACCAATTCTTAATATGAGACCTAAATATAGACATTGGTTGTCACCATCGCTATGGCAACTAAATGGCGACCTTCATTTAACAGATTGGTTAGAAGAAAAAAATTTAGATTTTGATGTAGTTACAGATGAAGATTTGCATATTGAAGGTGTTGATTTATTAAATCGCTATCGATGTGTTTTAACGGGTTCTCATCCAGAATATAGTTCGGAAAAAATGATAGCAGCATATGAGTCTTATCAGTTAAATGGAGGAAGATGGATATATTTAGGAGCTGACGGTTTTTATTGGATTAGTGAATATCATCCTGACAATCCAAATATTATTGAGGTAAGAAAAGGTGAAGCTGGAACAAGGGCTTGGACAGCAAATCCCGGAGAATATAACAATGCTTTTGATGGAAAATTTGGGGGCATGTGGCGTGCTCGCGGAAGAATACCAACAAAAGTGTGTGGATTAACTTTTACAGCCTACGGATTTGATGTTTCGTCATATTATAAAAGAGAGCCTGATAGCAAGAAACCAGAATGTTCTTGGATTTTTGAAGGAGTAGGAGAAGACGAAGTAATTGGAGATTTTGGTTTAGTGGGAGGTGGAGCAGCTGGATTAGAGTTAGATAGATATGATTTAGAATTTGGAACACCTCATAATGCTTATTTATTAGCAAGATCTGAAAATCACACTAACTTAATGTTACAAGTAAATGAAGAAATTCACTTTTCAGTTAGAGGTTACTATGGAGGTGGTACAGAAAACCCAATGGTTAGAGCTGATATGATTTATTACAAAACACCAAATGATGGTGCTTTGTTTGCTCCAGGTTCGCTTTCGTGGTGTGGAAGTTTGTCTTACAATAATTACAACAATAATGTTTCTAAAATTTTAGAAAATGCCATTAGAGGATTTTTAAAAGAAGGACCACTTCTATAATGTCAAAACGAACAATTACAAGACCATCAGGTACAGACGGCAAGGCTATTCTTGGATCAGAAGGTCTTGCCACAATAAACAACCTTGAAAAATTAGCCATGAAGGATTTAGACGAAGATAAAATAAATGAAATAGCAAAATGTCTTTTTGTTTTAAACAATAGAAAATATGGGCCAATACCAGGAGCTTATATGGTTATGTGCACAAAACCTGGAAAGGAATGGTGTGTCGGTCAACTTAGCGCCGATAGAGCTAAACCGTTTGTTTTGTTTGAAGATAAAGTTTTTTCTTCACCAGATGAAGCGCAAAAAGAAGCGGAAAGAATTAAAAAAGAGCGAGGTGAGTCAGCACCAAGGCGTTGTACTTAAAAATTTAAAAAGGATTCAATGTCCGAAAAATCTCTTTGGTTATTTATTTTTTTATTATTGTACTCAGCTTATTGTTTTTTTTGGGGCCTAAGGGGTTCAACATATAGTTCTGATAATCCTGAGGAATATTATTTAGCAAACAAAAATGTTTCTTCATGGGTTTTTTTTTTCGCAGCCACCACAGCCACTTTTGCCGGACTAACAGTAATATCCCAAACTAGTCTTGTTTTTCATGATGGTTTTCAATATGTCGGCACGGCATTCATTGCTATAACTGTTCCTCTAGGAAGTATATTTTTTTTTAAAAGACAGTGGATGCTAAGTAGAAAGTTTGGATATATTACGCCTGGAGAAATGTATTATGATTATTATAAAAGCGATACAATTCGTATTATTTCAGTTTTAGTAACTTTTTTTATAGCAATACCTCTACTAGCTGTTTTTTTTGGTGCTACAGGCTATTTAGTAAACACATTAACATCCGGATATGTTTCTAGAGAACTTAGCATGTGGGTCATTTCCACAATTGTTTTGTTCTATGTGACAAGGGGAGGTTTTAAATCTATTGTCAGTGTAGGAGTGGTTCAGTCTTGGCTTTATTTTTTAACTATATTTCTTTTAGGAATTATTGTTTATTTTTTTGTAGGAGATATTGAATCTTTTGGGAAATCATTAGCAAAAATAGCTAGCACATCAGTAAGCACTTGGGGAAACACCAATGGCTATGGAGGTGGTGATTATAATAGCTATTTTGCTTTGCCAGGTGTCATTCAATGGGTGGCTGGACTAGGAAAGAATGAAGCAGTGGGTGGTCCTTGGACCGCAATGATGATTTTTACTTTTACAATTTCTTTTATGGGAATAGTTCTTTCACCTTCATTTTCTATGTGGAGTTATTCTGTAAAACATCCAAAAGCTTTTTCTTATTATCAGATTTGGGGATCTGCCGTTATTGTAGGTTTATTATTATTTATATCTACAACATATCAAGGAATTGGAGCAAGTTTACTAGGAGCCAATGCAGATATCAATAACAGCGGTCTTTCTGTAAGTACTGTATTGCCAGAAGTTTCTAATAAGGATCATTCGCTAATAATTTATCACATTATAAGCTTAATGGATAAGCATGCTGTTTGGTTAACTGGTTTGTTAGCGGTAGGATTGATTGCAGCTCTTCAGTCAACATCCGCGGCTCTTTTAATGACATCCGGAAGCATAGCCACAAGAGATTTATATAAAGTTTATATCAATCAAAACATAAGTTGGGAAAAGGAACGTGCGGTCGCTCGTATAATAATGATGTTAATATTTTTGGCCTCACTTTATATAGCAACATTTGCTAAACCGGCAATGGTGATTTTTAGCGGTATGGCAATTTCTATAGCATTTCAGTTTTTAATTGTTTTACTAGGCCTGATTTGGTTTCCTTGGATAACAAGAGGAGCGGCAATTTATGGTTTAATTATTGGAATAATTATAGTTATTTTAACAGAAACTATCGGACAACAAATTACTGGTAACAGGTTACCTTGGGGAAGATGGCCACTAACAATACATTCTGGAGTGTGGGGATTGTTATTTAATGTGTTTGTTTGTTTTTCTATTTCTGCTTTTTCTAATATTACAAAAATTGATATTTATAGATCGCATAGACAAAAGTTTCATGATTTTTTAAATGAACATATGGGACTTCATCCAAGCAGAACAAAACTAAGATCTTTTGCTTATGTAATTGTTTTGATTTGGCTTTTTTTTGGAATTGGACCAGGACAAATAATTGGTAATAGTTTTTTTGGAGAACCTGGAGCGGGTTATGAAGCTTGGATTCTTAAAATACCTTCTATTTGGGGCTATCAACTTATTTGGTGGTTTATTGGTATAGGAATAATTTGGTTTCTAGCCAGCAAAATGGATTTATCAACCTTGCCCAACAAACCAATTCTAGCAAATGATCTTTATAAAAAGCCAGATGAAATTCAAGGAGAAGTTAATTATGTCGACAAGATTGGAACAGGTTATGGTTGGATATTGATTCTTATAGGAATGGCAATATGTTCGGTGGTATTCTATATTTTTTTTGTATAAAAAATTATGACTTTAAATTCTTTTAATTTTAACACAACACCTGGTCTTCGGTTTGGTAGTGGTCAAGCAAAAGATTCTTGTAAAGAAATTTCCAAAAAACTTGGTCCTCGTATACTTTTTATAACAGATGAAGGTTTGATGTCTTTAGGATTAACCAAGCCTACCATAGAAGAACTTAATAAAATTGGTTCTGTTGAGATTTTTGATGAGGTCGAAGCAGATCCATCCCGAAAGACTCTTTTATCAGCAATAGAAATTGGAAAGAAATTTAATGCAACGGGTGTTATTGGATTTGGTGGAGGATCATCTATGGACGTTGCCAAACTTGTAGCACTAATACTTGGTTCTAATGAAGATTTAGAAGCAGCTTGGGGAGTTGCAAATGCTAAAGGACCACGCTTGCCACTAGTTTTAGTTCCCACTACAGCAGGAACAGGTTCTGAGGTTTCTCCTGTTGCAATTATTACAGTAGGAGAAGAAGAAAAAAAAGGAGTTTCATCTTCGCTAATTTTACCAGACTTAGCAATTTTGGATCCAGATCTTACATTGGGCTTGCCCGCAGGAACCACTGCATCAACTGGTATTGATGCTATGGTTCATGCCATTGAGGGATACGCTTCAACTAATAAAAATAATAACCCGATATCGAAAATGTTGGCAATAGAGGCGCTTAAATTACTTGGTGGTTCAATAGAAACAGCAGTTTCAGATGGTTCTAATGTTGAGGCTAGAGGCAACATGCTTATTGGAGCAATGCTTGCTGGAAAAGCTTTTGCTAATTCTCCAGTTGCAGCAGTTCATGCTCTAGCCTATCCTATAGGAGGAACTTTTCATGTTTCACACGGTCTTTCAAATTCTTTAGTTTTGCCTTATGTGCTTAGATTCAATAGCGTTGATGCAAAAGCAACAAAAGATTATGCTGTACTAGCACCTTATGTTTTTCCAAATTTAAACACCGACAGAGGATCCCAAGCAGTTAGTGCTGAGTTTATTGACAGGTTGGAAGAATTATCAAAGAGATTAGGTTTGCCACAAAAATTAAGGGAAGTTGATATACCAAAAAATGCATGTGAAAAAATGGCACGCGATGCAATGAAACAAACAAGGCTATTAGTTAATAATCCGAGAGAAGTAACGGAAGCAGATGCATTTAGCATTTATCAGGCAGCTTGGTAGGATAAATATTTATGAAAGAAAAAGATAAAGATATTTTTGAACCAACTAGAAAATTTAATTCAGGTATTAGGTTATACATGTTTCAAACAGGAACAATTAAAACGAAATTAAAATTTATAAAGATGAATCATTCTGATGAACCCTATGAAATACCTGTGCCATGGTTTTTAATTAAACATCCTGAGGGTGACGTTATTATTGATGGTGGAATGCCAATAGAAGCTGCGAAAGACAAACATGCTCACTGGGGTTCTGTGGTCGAAGCCTATGACCCGGTGATGAAAATATCAGAATGGTGTAGAGATCAAGTAAAAACTGTAAATACAAATCCTGAAGATGTCAGGAATGTGATACAAACTCATCTTCATCTAGATCATTCAGGAGCAATAGGTCATTTTCCAAACGCCACTCATATAACACAAAGATTAGAATATGATTATGCATTTAATCCTGATTGGTTTTCTGGGCCAGCTTATATCAGAGCAGATTTTGATAAGCCTAATATTCGTTGGAAATTCTTGCAGGGGAGAAAAACTGATTTTTATGACGTGTATGGTGATGGAGTTATAAAAATAATATTTACGCCTGGTCATACTCCGGGCCACCAATCTATATTGGTGAATCTTCCAAAAACTGGTCATATGCTATTTACTGGAGATGCTTGTTATACAGGTGATCATTGGTGTGACAAATGTTTACCAGGACTTGTATCTTCTTCTTCTGATGCCGCAAAGTCAGTCAAAAAATTAAGAAAGGTAGCAAAAGAACACGATGCTAAAGTTGTTTGGGGTCACGATCCTGTTGCTTGGCTTGATTGGAAAAAAGCACCAATGTTTTACTACGATTAAATTATAAATATATTTTTTTATTTCTTTTAGAAGATTTGACAATTGCTTCCATAATTTTAACAGTATGAGCAGCTTCTGAATTTTTAATTCTGTATTTTTTTTTGTTTTTGCAATTATCAGCAAATTCTTGCAACTCTAAAAATAGTGTATCTTTATTTATTAAATTTAGTTTTTGTATTTTTCCATTTTTGTTAACTATTTTTATTTTATTTTTATCTACATCTGAAAAAATATTCATATTAGTACCAAATATGTTAAATGTTGTAGTGTAGGGGCAAGCAAAAATAGTAGTTAAATTTCCTGTGCAATTTTTTTTAAGCTCAAACAGAGCAGAGGTAGTATCATCCATATTTACTTTAACAGCATATTTTTTTACCAATGATTGTACTGATTTAACTTTTCCTCCAAAATAACACATTAAATCTATCATATGTATTCCTAGGCCAGCTATTGCTCCTCCAGGGCTTTCTTTTCTGTTCGCACGCCAAAATTTTTTCTTATAATTTAATGCACCAGATGCAGAAAAATTTGCATCAATATGTAATATTTTTCCAATTTTTTTTTGAATATTTAGCTTGTTAATAAAATTATAGACGCTAGAGAATCTTCTGTTGTGGCCAACTGATAAAACTTTATTATATTTTTTTGCTACTAAATACATTTTTTTTGCATCCAAATATTTAGTTGCCATTGGTTTTTCTACAAAAACATGTTTTCCATTTCGCAATGCTTGAATAGCATGTTTCGCATGTAGTGAATGCGGAGTTGTTAAGATTAGCGCATCAATATTGGGATCTTTTACAATAGAATTATATGAGTCAGTGTAATTTGTTTTGTATTTTTTTGAGAAATCAATTCTTTTTTTTTTACTTTTGGAATAACAGCTTACAACTCTGATCTTATTACTTTTTCCTTGGATTGATTTTGCAAGTTCATCTGACCACCATCCCAATCCTACTGAAGCAGCTTTAATCATATTTATTTTATTTTTCATGCGGTATTGTAGATTTCATAAAATCTTTTTTTACAAAATCACTAAACCATTTATTAAGTTTTGGATTATCTGTTCTCCACTTATCGTTAAATCTAAACATAGTGTAATCTAAGGCACAAGCAATCGTGATTTGATCCATGGTCAAATAACTGTCGTCGTAATTATTCCAATTGTTTTCTAGCCAATTGGTAGTTCTTATAATTCTTATTTCTTGTTTATTGATGAAACTTTTGCTTTTTTCATTATTAGGCCTGATTGATTCCATACGTCTTTCCAATACAGATTCCATTAATCCATTAGCAATTGAAGTCATTGACATTATCTTCCAATAGCTTTTTTTAGGAAATAATGTTTCTTTTTTTGAAATTGAATCAAGATGCAAGCAAATATTATCACTATCTATAATTGTTAAGTCATTGATCACTAATGTTGGTATTTTTCTTAACGGATTGTGTTTGTCTAAAAAATCGGATTCATAAACATTAATAATTTTTTCTTCTAAACTAATTTCTTGTACTAAAGATGTTATTTTAGTTTTCCTCCCAAAAGGAGAGTTTGGACCATTGTATAATATTATTTGGTCTTGCATAAAAATTACAATTTACAGGTAAGAAAAAAAATATTGATAACAAGAAATGTTATAATTTCTTCTTTTAGCTGTTCGTAATTTACATCTCTAGGATCACTAGAAGATAATGCTGTATCAACTAAACTTTTTGTTTCTTCTGTTGATATTCCTATGTCTTCAGAAAGATCATTTATTATAGCTAAATATGAGGATTGTTTTGTTTCTTTTTTTTTCATTCAATGACTACTGCTACTGTGCCTGGATCGATACCTTCTTGGTCATTGACAACATTAACTTTAATGACTTTGCCATCAACTGGAGAGTTATGGTGAACTTCAGTTTTCATAACTTCCATGATAAATAAATCATCATTTTTTTTTACAATATCTCCTACTTTAACTAAGACCTTCCACATATTACCCGGAACAGTTGTTTTTACTTCAGTTGCCATAACTATTCTTTCATATTAGTTTGTTAATTAAAGAAACGAACTTTTATATTTTTCATTCCTTTTTTTTCCATCATTTTATTTCTAATTTTTTCATCTAATTTTTCTTTGTCGAAATCTACTACTTTAATATGATCAATTTTTTTAATAGGTTTTTTGCGAATTAAGATATTTTTTTCGTTATAAGAAACTAAACTTGCTTCACTGCAAATAGTTGTTTGTTCAGCTCTTAATGTTTGAGCTTTTTCAACTGATATTTCTACAAAATTAAAGCTGTCTCCTGGTTTAGCTTGTCCAAGTTTCCAAAATGATGCTGACGGAACAGTGTAAGGAACAATAAAACCACCCATGCTCGGTCCATCATTGACCAATATAATTGGAGTTTGTCCGGCTAAATTAATTGCACCTACAGGATACCCTTGGTCGATAATATTTGAAGGAAACGTTCCATGTTCCAAACCTTTGTGAGTTGCTTTTTCTGTAAATGTCCAATTTGGTCCATCTAATCTATAACCAGTTCTGTCACTTTTAGATTGAAGTTTCCAATCAGAATTTAAAAACATTTTATGTCCTTTTTCATCAACCCAATCATCGTTAGGACCTTTAACAACTTCCACAGACCATTTTTTGTTTGTAGACATAACGGGTATAGAATTTTTTTTAATTTTTCTGCCAGCAACAGACTTAGATTTATTTAAAGGAATAATTTGACCTTCTTGGATTGCTTTTCCTTCGATACCACCAACTCCTGCTTTATGAAAAGTTGATCTTGAGCCTAACCATGGCGTGGTATTTATTCCTCCTGAAAAAGCAATGTAAGATCTGGCTCCTACCGTTGCAAAAGACATTTCCAAAACCTGATCTTTTTTAACTTTTAAGCTTTCCCATAAAGGTACTGGAGTTCCGTTTATTTTTGGAGACATGTTAGCTCCAGTGATGGCAATGATTCTATCGCTATTAAATTTAAGAGTAGGTCCCAAGAACTGACATTCTAAAGCTGCAGCCCCAGGTTCATTTTCAACTAAAACATTAGCAAGTCTAAATGACCAACTATCTATTGGGCCAGAAGGTGGAAAACCTAAGTTTAAAGTTCCAATTCTTCCAGGATAGTCTTGTACAGAAGTTTCCAGACCTTTTTTAATTACTTGCACCATAACTATTAAAACCTTTTTGTTTGGTCAATTGTGGTTAACCATTTTTTATAATTTTTTACTGAGAATTTCTGATACTCAACAATATTGTAATCATAAGTTCCATCCTTTACTTTTTTTGATACATGTTCAAATTCTTCATAAGTTGTAGGAATAAATTTTACTCTGTCTCCAGGTTGAAAAAGACATATGTTGTTTTCAAATACTGGAAAACTTTTTTTTGTATCCCAGATTGGAACAGGAATAATGCCAAAAATTTGGTATCCACCTGGCAATCTGTCCGGGTATATTGACGTGGAAGCACCTCCCATTCCCACTGTCCCTTTTGGTGTCCATGTTCTTGGAGGATTATATTTTGGAACTGTAAGTTTACACCTTGGATCAAGAGCCATCATAAATGGAAGACCAGGCCAAAAACCTATCGCAGAAACCCAATATTCAGTTCCAGAATGTACTCTTACAAATTGTTCAGTACTTTCAAGATTATTTAATTCTGTAATAAGTTCTGGATCAGACTTTTTTTTTGCAATTTTGCTTGAATAATCTTCAATGCATTCTTTCGTCCATTTATCAAGATAAACAGTTGGAAATGAAAAAATTCTACTATTAATTTCTATGTCATCAGCAGGACCTAAAGAATCTATAAGAGATTTTAGTTCGTTTTTTAAATCGTTAAATTTTATTTCTTCTGGATCATAATGTACTAGCATTGATGCAAAACATGGAGAGGTTTCATAAACTCCTTTGACTTTGTGATCTTTGAGTGCTTTAGCTAAGTTTTGAGCAGTAAAATTTAATTCTAAATTCATAACGTTGCCAAACTCGATGAGCATATATTTATCACCAGCAGGCAAAAATTTAGGCTTGTCATAAATTTTACCTGGGACATTTTTAACTTCAGTTTTTACTTCAGCTTGTGGTTTTTTATCTTTTGAAGAAACAATATTTTCAAAAGCTTTTAGATCTTTTTCTGTATAATCTTGTCCATTTTTAATCTTAGGAGTTTTAGCAATAATTTTTTCAAAAGTTTTTACATCTTTATCGTTATACTTTTGATTAACTTTACTAGTATCTTGATGTTGTTTGGTTGGTAAAACTTTTTCTTTTTTATTAACAAATGAAGCTAAATTGTTTTCAATAAATTTCGTATTAAAATTAGCATCTACAAAATTTTTATTTTGAAGCACTGATATTAAAAAATATTTATTGGTATTAATTCCCTCAATTTTAATTTCTTTTAAATATTGAATCATATTATTAATACTTTCAGTCCTAGTAGATCCTTTAGAAATAATTTTGGCTATCATTGGATCATAATAAAAAGATATTTCATCTCCTTCATCAACACCGATATCCAATCTAATATTTGCTAAACCAGTATTTGGAATTTTAAGTTTTGAGATTTTTCCAGGAGATGGAAGAAAATTTTTTGAAGGATCTTCGGCATACAGTCTGCATTCAAGAGCATGTCCAGATCTATTAATATTTTTTTGTTCTGTTAAATTTAAATTCATGCCTAGTGCAAATTTAATTTGCATCTCCACTAAATCAGAATTTGTTATGGTTTCTGTTACAGGATGTTCTACTTGTATTCGTGTATTCATTTCTAAAAAGTAGAATTTTTTTTTATCTATATCATAAATAAACTCTATTGTTCCGGCCCCTTCATATTTTTGATTTGTTGCAAAGCTAACTGCGCTCTCTGCCATTTTGTTTATTATTGCTGGTTCTATTTTTGGTGCTGGGCTTTCTTCTATAATTTTTTGAAAACGTCTTTGTATTGAACAATCTCTTTCATAAAAATGAACAGCTTTTTTTTCACCAAAACCAAATATTTGTATCTCTATGTGCCTTGCGTTTTTTATAAATTTTTCCAAAAAGATATCACTATTGCCAAATGCTTTTTTTGCTAAATTTTTTGTTTTTTCTATTGATTTAACTAATTCATTGTAATTATTTACAATTTGCATTCCTATTCCGCCGCCGCCAGCACTTGCTTTTACTAAAATTGGAAACCCAATTTCGTTACATTTTTTTTCTAAATCATCTTTTTCTAAATCTTTATTATTTAAACCTGGGCAAATGAGTAGATTGTTTTTTAGGGCTAAATCTCTAGCTATATCTTTGTTGCCCATAGACACAATTGTATTAGGTTTAGGTCCAATCCAAACAATTTCTGTATCAATTACTTTTTGTGCAAATTGATCATTTTCAGCAAGGAAACCATAGCCAGGATGAATAGCGTCAGCTTTTGATTTTTTAGCAGCATCGATTATTTTACTTGAAGATAAGTAACTATCTTGAGCTTTGGAACCGCCTATATGAATTGATTCTTCAGCTTTTCTTACATGTTTACTATTTTTATCCACATCAGAGTAAACTGCAATTGAATGAAGATTTAATTTTTTGCAACTATCAATAATTCTACAAGCTATTTCACCTCGATTAGCTATTAGAATTTTCTTCATTTGTTTTATTTTTTAAGAGCTGACTTTATACTTTTAATAATTTCAACAGCATTAGGTGTATCAGAGTGTAC
>Ga0257113_1000327_pt1 | contig 15522 bp, 20 predicted proteins | sample LP_taG_4_FD_191568 | JGI IMG/M metagenome (GOLD analysis project Ga0257113, IMG submission 191568) | Marine microbial communities from Northeast Subartic Pacific Ocean, Canada - LP_J_2015_P26_2000m | ecosystem: Environmental > Aquatic > Marine > Oceanic | place: Canada: Northeast Subartic... | reverse complement strand
ACCATTAACGATCTTGCACTAGAGTGACTATATAAAATTTTATGAAATTTCGCAGATCGAGACGCATGAATAAACCTGTGAATTAATGAAAAATTGTTGAAAAAAATGATAAAAAGAGGAAAATAAGGATTTTCTATTTCTAAGAGATGAACATCGCTACGTATAACATAAACGCAGTTGTACCGCCTAATGTACCAGCAATTAAACCATTACTTCGCTTAGTCGAACCTTCTTCTACAACCTTAACGCAGAATAGATAACCAATTGCTTCAACAATTGTTAATACAATCATTGCAAAGTGACCACTTGCTGATGCGTATGCCCATGGATAATACAGGTAACCAACCATCGTTCCAAACACTGTGGCGAAAAACGCTCCCAAATATGATAGGGTTATAATACCAACCATGTTTTCGACACGTCTACCAATCATGGCTTCAACGTCAGCACGACTAGCTCCGCCGCTACCACCACTGCCAAATCCCTTTGGTAATGCCATGCCCGATTTAACTAGAGAATGCTATTAAACTTTTCTTAATATTCGGGAAATGATATTATGATCTTCCTTTGATTTAGGAGTAAAAAGTTCACTTTTCAATAATTTTGGTTTATTCATGAATTTATGAGGTTTTGAGGCAGAATGTCAGGATCGGATTTTACATGAAAACTTATATCTTTGTTTTATTCCATTTCAGTAATACGGGATAAGTATGGTCGATAGAAAATTTATGGCAATAGCGGTTGGAGCAATATTTGTTCTTGGTATGTATGGTCCAAATATTGCGGAAATTTTCCAAAGTGCTGAGGCACATGGTGTCCAAGCACAGCTGCAAAGTCGTTTCATCAAAATTGAAGATGAAGCGATTACCAGACAATCACTATCTACCGGTGAAACACTTACTCTTTCTGGAAAATTGGTAAGTCTTGTGGAAAGAGATAATCGAGGATGGATTTCTCTATTCTCAGAATCAACAAACTCCGGTAACAGATGGGAGATTATGGCTAGAGACCCACCAGGAGTTGTATTTATTATACCTGGCAACGATGTTACACCTTACTCGGTAACAGCTAAAGCGCTTGAACCCGGTGTATATCACGTTCACACTCAGCTCAATGTAGCTAATGTAGGACCAGGACTTGGACCTGGAACAACTGTTGTAGTAGATGGCGAAATTATTGTAAAACCAATTGGATGGGGTATGATAGCATACCAAAGCATTATGATTGGTGCTGCATATGTAGTTACTTTTGCCACAAGACCCTGGAAAGTAATCTAACCAAAAACATTTTCTTCTTTTCATTTTTATAATATTAGTTAATTTGCCACACTTTTTTCATCCTCAAAATAGCAATAATTATCAATTCTACAGATCACTAAAATCATGAATTATATTTTTAAGATTGAAAAACTTGATATTTTTGAAAGTTATTTTAAGGGAAAAGTAAGGATCGGAAAAGATGAATTTACAATAAATATCCAAAATGAAAGAAGGGGCAAAGTGTTGCGACTTCCATTTTTGCTGAATACAAAAAGAAGTGTTCTTGTTAGATGCTCTGGTCCTGGTGTCTCTGTTGAGGACTATGTTGAATATAGAGGTGAATCAGAATGGCTTGAAATTGATTCTGATCAAATCACATTTTACATTGCTGACCACCAGGACCAGTTTGATACTATTGAGATAATAGAATTATAGAAACGACTTTATGCAAATCTGGTTTTTTTAATTTATGCGTTGGCCAGGACTTGGAGATCCAAGGAAGCGAAGAAAAACCTTCAGATTTCTCATATTATTGCTCATAATTGGAGTCTCTGTTGGTGTTGCAAGTAGTGTACTTCAGGGATTTCTAGGTCAGAGTGATCCACTCAAGGTTTGCATTAATGACAGAAATACCCCATACAAAATCACTGCAACATTTGAACTCCATGTAGATGGAAACAAGGCTGCCGTTCCGGCAAATATTGGATTTGACAATGTTGAAGAGGATGGTCTTTTCGACTCTGTTTGCCAAAGGACTTTGTATACCATAACTGATGATGGTGTGATTTATGTCGAATGGGAAGAAGAATATCCATTTGAGATTGGTCATTTTCTTTGGATTTGGGACTTTCCATTAAAGGACATGGATCTATCAAAATCTAGAATTATTGTAAATGGAGTAGAATCCAAGTTATTTATCAACGAGCCTCTAGTTCAAGGATACCACTACAAAGCCGAGTTTACTACAAAGGAACATGAAGAAGCCAAGGATACAGACTTTTTGCCACCTGACTTGTAAGGGTAAGAAATTGACTAGTTTTTTTCACTCTTCATCTTGTTTATAATGCCGCCTGATTTTAACATTAGCCACCTTATCCTCAATTTTTAAACATTCAAGCCATTCTTCCTGGCTATGTTCAGAAATTTCTCTATTACAGATTGAACAAATATTTTCATCCATAAAAATAGATAAACGTTCTAGTTTTAGACTTTTTCGATTTATCGATTTTTGTAAAGCTTTTTTAGTCTTTCAAAATTTTCAGATTTGTCCTTAGATGTATATGAAAATCGTTTTCCAATGCAATCTTTAGTATGTTTTTTCACATTCTGGTGACAGAAAGGGCAAATGATATCAGGTGTAAAATGAGATCCCTCATAATCGTTTTTTTGTTCTAATTCAGGTTCTGGCTCTGGTTCAGGCTCAATCATGAAAATAGAAAGGTCAGGAAATACAAAAGTCTATCATCGTAATAAAATGAAAAAGAATAAAATTGATTTTTTTTACCAGTATTTTCCGTTATCTGGTATAAGGCCAATACCTTCGTTTTCGAAGTGTCTGTCTAACTCATCAACCCATTTCTCACGGTTGTCTTTATATGACCATCCGTGAACTCGAATCCAATATCCAATAATTCCAAGAAGGAATATTGAAAACATCATTGTACCAAATATGTACAGCATGACATCATAAAATAATGGGTCATAGTTTGGTCCTATTTGTCCGGTAATACTAGATAGAATGCTAAGTACAGTCCCAAAGATAGGAATCATCAATAATTTGACTGATAGAATGCATATATACATTTCTGTCATTATCAGGAAGTAAAAAATTTGGTGCTCTAAAAAATATCATGCGATGGAAAACTTCAATAAAATATGGAAAAAGAAAGTTGTTTCTATCCGCGTCCGTATGCAGCATATCTACCAGCTCTTCCTCTTACAAAGAAAGCTGTAGCAATTCCTCCAAATATTAGACCTGCAATTATAGATGCGCCTAATACACCATTTGCATCAAGGTATGGAGTTCCTGAACCTGTTGCGGGGTTGTCTGCAGCTTTCTGAACTTTTCTTTCTGCAAGAATTAGCTGTTCTTCAAGTGTTGGTCCACCTTCACTTCCTAAAACATATGCAAAGGCTCCAGGCACCATAATAGTAGACAATGTCATACATAATGCCAAAGCACTTACACCCAAAATCATAGTTCGATTCATCGTTAACCTGTTAAAATCTCCCACCTGTTATTATTTAACTTTTTTCTAAGATTCAGTGCTGAAAATCCGAGGGATCTCAAGTAACGTTTATGTTAGTTTTAAAAATTTAGCCGTCATGGGTCGTCTTCATACACATAACCATGGTAAATCACACTCCACAAGACCTCTAGTGTCAGAAATTCCCTCTTGGGTAAAAATCGAGGCAAAAGAGATTGAAGAACTGATTGTGAAATATGGAAAAGAGGATCTAACAGCAAGCCAGATTGGTATAAAATTAAGGGATCAGCATTCAGTTCCTCTAGTACAACCTATTTTAAAAAAGACAATTACGCAGGTTTTGGAAGAAAATGAGCTGAAAACTGAGCTCCCAGAGGACTTGAATAATATTGTTAACAAAGCAGTTGGCTTACAAAAACACCTAAAATCAAACAAGGGAGATAGAAGAAATGTACGTTCGCTTGAATTAATCGAGGCTAAGGTTCACCGCCTGTCAGTTTACTACAAGAAAATTGGTAGAATTCCAAAAAATTGGAAATACAAATCTGTAATTGCTAACTTAGAGTAACGGTAAAGTATCTTAACAGGCTATTTAGAAGAAATGCCGCTAATGTCAAAAGTTCAGGTCACTTTGAATAATATTTCAAAAAAAAAGGCTGCCACAATTAAAAAGGCATTAGAGCCAGATAATGTTAATTTCCCAAATGGATTATCACTTGAAATTAACAATGTTGATAACAAACTTGTTTTTAATTTCCAAGGTATTGGTGACATTAAAAAATTGATTGCTACAGTTGATGAAGTTTTAGAACATGTAAAACTTGCATCGGAGGTAATTAAATAATGCTTGACATGAAGCTGGTTCGTCAGAATCCTGAAAAGATCCGAAAAATGCTAAAAGACAGAATGGTAGAGTTTGATCTTGATTTGCTTTTACAATTAGATGAGAAACGCAGGGAATTGATAATCAGTACTGATAGCCTTAGGAATAAAAAAAATGAAATGTCTATAAAAATCTCAGATGCAAAAAAGGCAAACAAAGATGCCAGCACACTGATTCAAGAAATGCAATCAACTAGTCAAGAACTTGCAAAGCTGGAAGAGGTTCAGCATAAAATTAAATCAGATTACAAAAAACTTGCTTTTTCTATACCAAACTTACTTCATGAATCAGTTCCGATAGGACCTGATGGTTCAGCAAATCAAGAAGTTTTCAAATGGGGAGAAATTCCTAAATTTGATTTTCAGATCAAAGGACATGAAGATTTAGCCAAAAATTTGAACATCCTTGATATTGAAAGAGCGGCCAAAACAGCTGGTGCAAGATTTTACTATTTGAAAGGAGATTTAGTAAAACTTGGTTATGCAATAACTGCTTTTGCGTTTGATTTTTTGTCTGAAAAAGGATACAGTCTGATTCAACCACCCTATATGATTAACAGAAAAGCAATGGAGGGTGCTATAATATTAGATGATTTTGACGATGTTATTTACAAGGTTGAGGAAGAAGATCTATTCCTAATTGGAACATCCGAACATGCTATTGCATCAATGTATTCTGATGAAATCCTAGATGGAAACATACTCCCAGATCGATATGGTTCAATTAGTCCATGTTTTCGAAAAGAGGCTGGTGCACATGGTAAAGATCAAAAGGGGATTTTTAGAGTACATCAATTTGAGAAGTTTGAACAATTTGTTTTTTCAAAACCCGAAGATTCCTGGGAAGTTCAACAGAATATGCTTGATAATACAAAAGAATTTTATCAAAAACTTGAAATTCCGTATAGAGTTGTTCTTTTGTCAAGTGGTGACATGGGAAAAGTTTCTGCTAAAACATTTGATATAGAAGCATGGATGGCTGAACAAAATGCATATAGAGAAATAGGCTCAATTTCAAATTGTCTTGATTATCAAGCTAGAAGGCTAAAGATCAGATTTAGGGATAAAACAAACGAAGAAACACAATATGTTCATACGTTAAACGGCACATTAGTTGCTATAGAAAGAACAATGGTAGCTATCATGGAAAATAATCAAACCAAAGATGGTCATATCAAAATTCCAAATATTTTGCAAAAATACATGGGAAAAAAAATAATCTGATTGTAGTACAACTTATATTTTGGAATCCAAGGTTTGAAATGATTGGCTAGAAAAACGCGAAAAATCAAAGATAAGTGGAAGGAAAAAAGGTGGGTTACGGTTTTGGCACCGGACGCATTTAACAATGTTCCGTTAGGAGATATACCCATAACAGATGATGAAAAAGCAGTTGGGAGAGTTATGGAGGTAACGCTACATGATATTTTAAAAGGTGATCCCTCCCAAAACCAGTACAAGCTTTTTTTCCAAATTGACAAAGTGACTAAAGAAAAAGCCACTACAATTTTTAAGAAATATGAATACGCCAAAGAATTTCTACGAAGTTTAATAAGACGTGGTTCTTCTCGTGTTAATTTCGCTTTAGATGTAAAGACCAAAGATGGATATGTTTTTAGAATTAAAATTATAGCTCTCAGCCATAGAGAACTCAATACGTCGAGAAAACATGGATTAAGGTTAATTGCAAAAAATGTAATAGAAAAAACAGTTTCGGGTATGACTATTGATCAGTTTGTCCAGGCATCGTGTTATGGAAAAATTAATTCTGATGTTATGGCAGCTACAAAAAAGGTAATACGCCTTAGACACGTAGGTTTGGAAAAAGTCAAACTCATTAGAACGGCAGATGCAGAAATTGCTCTTCTTCATGCTTAAATCACCACGCCAAATTTTTATTCAATAAAATGACAAGAAAGATTGTTGCTAAAATAGGGATGATACTACATGCCACAGAAGATTACCGGAAAATATATGATTCTCTTTATGATATATTTGGAATAGAAAAAGATAAAATATCTCTGGACAAGCTTTCTGGTCATTTTGGAAATCCTATTTTTATGTTATCTGTAGAAATGAAAAAGAAATATGCCGAGGGATTTCTGAAAAAAATGGTTTCGATTATTTCAAAAACACAAATGACAGATATATTGGAAGATCTGGAAGGGCGGATTAATGATGCAACTTTGTATCTAAGATTTTCCAAGCAGAAATTTATAAAAAAAACACTGATACTTGAAGAAAAAGACCCGATTAGAATTAGCATTTATACACCTGTATATGTAAAAAAGGAATTGTATTCTACATATAGAAAATTATTGACTATTAAATGATAGATGCGAGGATTAGTTTTTTGGTATTATTTTAAATAAAGATGCAGGATTTTATAATTATGAAAACTGATTACGATGTAATAGTTGCTGGCGGAGGATTAACTGGAACAGTTGCAGCTCAATCAATCTCATATTATTCTAATCAAAACTTGTCAATTCTTTCAATTGACAGAAATCCGGAGATGTTCCCCGGACGAAAATCAAATCCTGGTTGGACATGTGGTGATGCTTGTTCAAAAGAGGCGGTTGATTTCATGACAGAGAGGATAAAAGTTTCCTGGACATCTCCAGAAATTGAGCATAATGTTAAGGGAGTAATGGCATTCTCACCAGATAAAGAGACTGCAATCCCGTTTGATGGGGATGGTTATATGCTTAATCGTCAAAAACTACCGGAAATTCAAAATGCAAGGACCAAAAAGATGGGAGTTAACTTTGATTTTGAAATTAATCTTACAGGTCTAATCTATGATGGACCGCAAGTGATAGGGGTTCAAGGTATCAATAATAAAACAAAACAGCCATACAAAAAAACAGCAAAGGTCGTAGTGGATGCAACTGGAGTTACGTCAATGCTTAGAAACCAGCTCGAAAACTCCACCAAAATTGAGAAAAAAATAGACAGGCGTGATCTAGAATCAACAGGCAGGCACATTATGTATTTTGAAAAGGGCGAGGAAGATCTAACAGACTTTGATCCAGACTTTTGTATCATTCACCTAGACCAAGACATTGCACCGGGAGGATATGGATGGGTCTTTCCAAAGGCTGACAACAAGGTAAACATAGGACTAGGTGTTGAAAAATCAATTCTAGACCAGAGAAATAAAAGACTCGGAAAAAAAGATAACGTTGCATCGTTGATGGAAGAGTATCTTCAAAGAAATAAAGCAATTAAGAATGCAAAACTGTCACAAGATCCAGAAGACATTCACAACAACACAGGAGTGTTCCAAGTTTCTGTGAGAAGACAAAATGACTGTATGGTTTCTGGAGGTTACATACTAGTGGGAGATTCCGCATGGATGCCCAAACCAATTGATGCTGGAGGAATAGGTCCAGCCTTAATTGCAGGTACCATTCTTGGTAAAAATGTTGTAGACGCAATTGAGGCAAATGATGTTACAGAAAAAGGATTATGGCAATATCATCTTGACTTTATTGAAGAATACGGTTACAAGACTGCAGGACTGGAACTTTTCAGAAGACTAGTTCAGACATTAACTAACGAACAGATCAGTTATGGTATGAAACACTTTTTGGGAAATCTTGACGTTGAAGCTATTAGCAAAGGAGAACACCCAGATTTTTCAGGGCTTAGCAAACTGGGAATGATTATACGTGGTGCTATGAACAAGACGGTTGCTAACGGACTAAAATACACATCACAACAAAACCAATGGTTGGTTGATCATTATGAAAATTATCCCAAGGAACCTGAGGGATTTGAAGGGTGGGAAAAATCTCTTCATAAGACTCTTGATGAATCATTTGCAAAAATAGCCACGTTTTCAAATAATTAGTCATTAAGAATAAGAATTCTCTAAGAAATAACATGGATCATACGTTAGATTAAATATTATAATGTCCTATTGTGTACGATGCCAAAAGCGTCAAAATCTATCAACGATTAGATGAGTGTGACCACGCAAAACAAAAAATAATGACTTGTAAAAAGTAGATGGAGGTAGTCTCCAAAAGAAGTTTTGCTTGAAGTGGTCACACCTAATTTTTTGTAATCAGATTTAGCCTCAGATCTTATGTATAAAAAATACTGGGCAGAATTAGTCTTAAATAAAGTATCTATACCAAAGATGTCACTTTGTCAGACCAAAGTGAACGATCAATGGAACAAAATGATCAGTCAGCATATCTTGATTGGAATAACTCAATTGATGTTATAGACAAAGCATTTGAAAAAGGATTATTTGTTTTGATTATAGGACCAAAAGGGACTGGTAAAACTTCATTGGTAAGAGAATACGCAATACAAAAATCAAAAGAATTACAATCAATTAACTTTAGTCTTAGAACAAGAGAAAGTCACCTAGTAGGAACCAAGACCTTGATCGATGGAAACATTGGTTTTGATGAAGGAATTTTGGTAAAATCAATGAAAGAAGGCAATATTTTATACCTTGATGAAATTAATGCAGCAGAAGCTGACGTATTATTAAGATTAGATGAAGCGCTTGATGATCGTAGGCAGGTTGTACTCAAAGAATCTTCCGGTGAAATAATCAAAGCAAAAGATTCATGGTTTGTAATTGCAACAATTAATCCTCTTACACATGTTGGAACAAAGGAACTTCCACCTCAGCTTCTAAGTAGATTTCCAGTTAGAATAAGATTAGATTATCCTCCTGAGGATGTTGAGTATAAAATAATCAAAAAGCATGTAAAAAATCCAAATGAGTCTGATGTTTTACAGGGAATTAAACTTGCAAATACATTACGTCAAGCATCTGCTGTTGAAGAACTGTATTACTCTCCATCCATTAGAGAAACTATTGCATATGCAAAATTATTAGAGGGAGGAACTTCAGCAAAAAAATCGGCTCTGATTGTTTTTGGAAACGTATACTCCCAATGGGGGAATGTAGAATTTCAAAAAGTAAATGACATTATCACATCAATGTTTGGTAGCTAATGCAATCTCTTCAACTAAGAAATGATATTTTAATTGACATTGCAACATTTCTTGTAAGACGATGGTCTGGAACAGAAAACGTAACTGTAGAATTCTCAAAAATCAAACAAAGCGAAACTAGATTAAAAGAAAAAAGAGTGTTGCTGATGCCAAATGATCAGTACTATGGGGATAATTTTCAAAAATACCGGCAGTTTAGGACTTCAATTTGGTATGAAGCAATGCGATTGAAACATTGTAAAAAAATTCTTAGCAACGATCACGCATACGGCTTTATTTTGAACGCTATTGAAACTCGTAGAATTGAACTGCTGGGAATAAAAGTTTGGAAGGGGATGACTGAAGAACTGGTATTTAATTATACGAATATGTGGCTGTCTAGAAATAATCTCAGTTCTATTTTTGGAAAAGCTAGACTGGTAGAGGCTTTCTATCAATACTTCCTGTTTGGTGATATAAAGGGCGAAATGCAACCTAGTCATTTTAACAAGGTTGTAAAAGCAGTAGAATTCGCAAAACATATTCTTGATGAAGTAATCAAAAAAAAACATGATACTCTGTGGATTGAGGCAAGGATTCCAGAGATATTAAAAATTTTAGACCTAGATGCCCTGATTACAATTCCGTTATCAGTTCCGTTAAAAGGACCTGGGATTGCAATAACTCCTAATGATTTTGTCAAAGCAATGAAGCAAGTCACAAAATCAAGGGGGAAAGATTTTGGTAAAGTTGATCAAGAAAATACTATGGATGGAAAATCTGTTTTTGAGGAATTTAAAGTAATAAAAGTAGAAAATAAGAAAAATGAGAAAAAAGGTCTGGATACAGGATCAATTGGTATTCAAATACCAGATCAGACAAATGTTGATGAAACTAGAATTTATGACCAAGATTTAATCAATAATTTGAAAACCAAGTTTAAGGAATGGAAAACCGGATGGAAAGAATATCATTTTCGTGTAGGAGATGAATTTGATAGTGATGCATACCTTGAAGGGTCTGATAGACCATTTATTTCAGATTTGAAAAAATCGATTAAAACCCATATTGTGATTCTGCTTGATCATTCATCAAGTATTGCTGACCAACAAGTGGATTACAAAAAAGCTACATTAGCTCTGTGTGAAGTTTTGGCTTTTCTAAAGATCAAATTTTCAGTATATGCGTTCAACACTACTGAAAAACAGGTGGTGTGCTGGTTAATCAAACCAGAAGATCTTAAATGGAATATTTCGTGTGCAAAAAGACTTGCACAAATTCCAGCAAACGGTGGAACACCTCTGGCTGAAGTTTATGATAAGATGTATCCTATTTTACATTCTAGAAAACCAGATATCTTTTTGACACTTACTGATGGGGAACCATCAGATCCATTTGCAGCTCGCTCCATGGTTAAATCACTAAAATCTATTGGAATCAAAATGGTTGCTATAGGTGTTGGTAGAGATACACCTAATGCAACAATAATTGCAACTAATTTGAAATACTTGGGTTTTGAAAGGGCATTAGGAGTTTCTAGACTCAATGATATTCCTAAAAAGGTGTTAAATGTACTAGGTGATAGTTGACATGGAATTTGTAAATAAATTAGAACTGGATATAAACAAACCTCTAATCATAGCTGCAATGCAGGATATGGGCAACGTTGGAAGTATAGTTGTTAATTTTATTAACAAAGGCTTAAGCACTGTACCATTTCGTTTCGTAAAATCTAATAGACCTCCATATGTCTTTGATAAAGGAGGTTACATTGAGGTACCCGAAGAGCATTGGGAATATAGATACGGAAATGACATTATAGTTTTTGGAGGAGGAAGGGGGCAACCAGAACAAAGTGATGAATTAAATGAATTATGTCAAGATGTAATTGATACGGCGAAAAAATATGATGTAAAATTCATCTATACTGTTGGTGGATTCCATACAACCAGACAGTTTGGAAAATATCCAACTACATATGTTACAACTACAACCAAAACCTTACTTGAGCAAGTCCGTAGTCTTGGTATAGAGACTACACCACATGAATCCGTTATCACCGGATTCAACGGACTCATCTTAGGATATGCCAAAATGAATGGAATTAATGGCATGGGGTTATATGGAGAACTTTTGAATCCTAATATTCCACAATACAGAGCGGCAAAAAGCATTATTGAAACTTTGGAAAAACTGACATATCAAAAATTAGGAAATTTAAGCGAACTAGATGTTAGAGCTGATGCAGTAGATAACAAATTAAAAGATAATACTAATGATGATTATTCTTGATTTTTTTTATTAACAGGTTATTAGAGGTTTAAGGTAAATTGGAGAAAAAATGTTCTGAATGCGGAAACTCATTCACCTGTGAAGAAGATGCTATTACTTGCTGGTGTTCCAGTTTTCCAAAATTATCAAAGGATCAGATCAGTGATGATGATTGTATGTGTAAGAAATGTCTTTTAACAAAATATAGAGAAAAACTATTCAAAACAGATGAGGTGACGAAAGATCTATTTGAAGAAGAACATAGATACCAATGGAAAAATCGTCACTAGTGTGTTAAAAGAAAAATTTATTCCTATCTATATATAAAGGGGTTATTTAAAAAACCTGAATGCCTCAAACAAAGCCTGTAATAAGTGTGGAAAATGTTGTTGCGTCTGCCTCAGTTGATCAGAAAATAGACCTTAATGAACTGACAAGAAAATTTCCAGATACAGAATATCACCCAGATCAATTTCCAGGATTGGTTTTTCGATTAAAGTCACCTAGAACTGCAACACTCATCTTTAGAACGGGTAAAATGGTTTGCACCGGTGCAAAATCAGAAGAGATGGCACATAAGGCTGTAAAAACTGTAGTAAACCAACTTCGTAAAGGTGGTGTTAAGATAAAAAAAGATGCTGTGGTAAAGGTGCAAAATATTGTGGCAGCAATAAATCTTGGTGGCAAGATCCATCTGGAGCAAGCAGCAAGAAAATTACCTCGTAGTATGTACGAGCCGGAACAATTTCCAGGATTAATCCACAGAATGTTGGAACCAAAGACTGTAATCTTGTTATTTGCATCAGGCAAACTTGTTTGTACAGGAGCAAAAAAAGAGGCCGATGTCTATCGCTCTGTACATAATTTACATGCATCACTTGAAGAAAAAAAATTAATGTCTTACGATCAATAATGTTTTAAATTTCAACATTTGGGTTTTCTGTTTTCAGCTTTTCCCAGTCAGCCAAAAATGCTTTCAAACCTTTGTCAGTTAGTGTATGAGTAAGCATCTTGCCAAGAACTACTCCTGGAACTGTTACAACGTCAGCACCAATTTTTGCAGCATCTACTACATGTTGTGGGTGTCTGATACTGGCAACTAAAATTTTAGTTTTAAAATCATAATTTTGAAAAATCTGTTTAATTTCCTTGATAAGATCCATGCCGGTATGGCCGATGTCATCTAATCGTCCAATAAATGGACTGACATATTTTGCACCGGCTTTTGCAGCTAACAAAGCCTGATTTGGAGAAAACACTAAAGTAACATTCACCGGAATCCCTTCTGCTGTTAAACTCTTACAAGCTTTGAGACCCTCTCCTGTCATTGGACATTTAACTACAACATTGTCACCGTATTTACGAAGCCTTCTTCCTTCTTCCATCATCCCGTCATAATCAGTACTGACAACTTCAAGGCTAACATCTCCTTTGATAATCCTTGAAATTTCTTCCATTGTTTTTTGTGGATCACCACCCTCCTTTGCTAGTAACGAAGGATTCGTTGTAATGCCATCAACAAGACCCATGTCATTATACAGTCGTATAATCTCCAGATTAGCAGTGTCGAGGAAAATTTTCATTGTTTCTGACTCCTTGCTTCTTTCACCATATTTATTATATTAATAGGTGTTATTCCGTGTTTTTCAAGTAATTGTGCAATTTCATTATCTCGTGCTGATTCTCCAAACTTATCCTGTACGCCAATTCGTCTTATTGGCACAGGGTAAGATTCTGAAACCACTTCTGAAACCGCTGAACCAAATCCGCCCATAACGTTATGTTCCTCACAGGTTACAATTGCTCCCGTTTCTCTTGCAGCCTTTTCTAAAAGTTCCTTGTCAATTGGTTTAATAGAAAAACAATCAATGACTCTACATGATATTCCATCTTGATTAAGCAAGTCAGCTGCATCTAATGCCATCTTAACAGTAATTCCACATGCAGCAATCGTACAGTCTGAACCTTCACGCATTGTTATTGCCTTCCCAATCTGAAATTCTTGTGAATCATTATGAATGATTGGTGTTTTTGATCTACACATTCTCATATAGAATGGTCCATATTGTTGAGCGATTATCCAAGTTAACTTTGAAACGGCAACTGAATCAGCTGGTAAAATAACTCTCATGTTGGGAATTACTCGCATGGTTGCAATGTCCTCAATCTGTTGGTGAGAACCACCGTCAGCTCCAACCGTTAGTCCTCCATGAGACACAACTAGTTTAACGTTAAGGCCTTTTTTATTGCCGGGTGATGGATAAGCAATCGCATTCCTTATTTGATCAACACATCTACCTGGAAGAAATATCGCATATGTGCTTGCAAAAGCAGTCTTTCCAGAATATGCAAATCCAGCAGCCACTGAAACTAGATTGGCTTCTGCAATTCCAACGTTGAAAAATCTTTCAGGAAATTTTTTTCCAAAACCTGCTGTTTTTAGAGAGTCAGTAGTATCAGCCCCCAGAACTACAACGTTTGGATCTTGTTCACCAACAGCAATTAGTGACTTGCTGTACTCGGTTCTCATATCACCAAATTGTTCTGTACTCATTGGAAACCAAGCTCCTTCGCTATCTGAACCAAACTGTCTTTTTTTTTGCCAACAATATGTAAGTCAATCCAACTGTTAACAAGCTCTTTTCCACCAATTTCGTGAGCTTTCTTAATCAGAGAACGTCTTCTTGATTCAAGTATATTATTTCTAAACTCCTTTATGATTAGTCTAACATCACTTTGTCCAACAATGGAGCTTCCACCTACAAATGCTCTTGCACCATCTTCAAAACATGAACCAACATTTTCCAAGTTAACACCTCCATCCGCCTCAATATATCCCTCAAAATTATGCTGTTTTAGATCCCTGCTGATTAGTTGTGTCTTTTCGTGTGTAGACTCGATGAATTTTTGACCAGACTTGCCCGGAACAACTGACATAATGATTACCTGGTCTAACAATGGTACAAATTTGTAAGACCATTGGGGCAGCTCTGTATCTGGATTTATTGCAAGACCAATACCAATTTGGTTTGATTGCAATATGTCACATATTTCTCCAAAGCTAGATTCATCACAAACTTCTGCATGAACAGTGACAATATCACTACCAGCATCTATATACTCATGAACATGTTTTACTGGCTCGTTAATCATAAGATGAGTGTCAAAAGGAATCAAAGTGAGAGAACGGAGGTCCCTAACCTTTACATGATCAAATGTTTTGTTTGGAACAAATTGACCGTCCATAACATCAAGATGTATGTAATCGGCACGTCCAATTTCACAACGCTTCACTTCTTTTTCAAGATTTGACATATCACCGGCAATAATAGATGGTGCAATCATAAACTGCGATTCTAATTCTTGTTCAATAATTGGAACCAATTCTGGTTTGGGAGCCTTTCCATGCCATTGTGGATTATCCTCCATATGTTCTACTCCTTTGCCTTTGATAGTTCGAGCAATGATAATTGATGGCAGACCTTTGGTTTTAGCAGCTCTTCTTATTGCGTTTGAAATCTGTTCAACCCTATGTCCGTCTATTTCAATAACGTTCCATCCGAAAGAAAGCCATTTCTCACCAGTTTTCCACCTACTTGCATCTTTCCACATCTCTGACAAATCATCACCGATTAGCTCCTCATCAAGTGGCATGACTTTTTCCGTATAGGAATCCTGTTGTATGAAGTTTCTGTCAAGTATTACAGTCATATTGTCAACCTTGTATTTTGCAGCTGTCATTGCAGCCTCCCAAACTTGACCTTCATCTGATTCACCGTCTCCAATAATTGTGTAAATTCTCTGATCTTTACCATCAAGTTTTGCAGCTAGTGCATTTCCGATAGAATATGAGATACCGATGCCTAAAGAGCCTCCGCAAAACTCAACGCCAGGACATTTTAAATCTGGGTGACCTTGTAGTCTGCTACCAAACTGTCGCA
>Ga0257113_1000326_pt1 | contig 15550 bp, 23 predicted proteins | sample LP_taG_4_FD_191568 | JGI IMG/M metagenome (GOLD analysis project Ga0257113, IMG submission 191568) | Marine microbial communities from Northeast Subartic Pacific Ocean, Canada - LP_J_2015_P26_2000m | ecosystem: Environmental > Aquatic > Marine > Oceanic | place: Canada: Northeast Subartic... | reverse complement strand
TCCTGTAGTTTAACTATTTTGATGTATGAATAACCGTGTTCACTGGTATTATCGACAAAAACTGGTTGTCCACCACTAGTTGTTGTATGCTTCAAAAATGGTTTTGTTGGCTCTTCTTTTAATGTAACATAACAGAAAAATGAGTCACCATCCTCATTAAAATTCAGAAAAACTCCAAGTAACCATTTTCCATTAAATGGGAATGAAAATAATGGAAATGGTGCTTCTTCAAACCCAAAACTGAGTTTTGCAAGACTTCCTAGATCCTCAAATTCAAGTGGTTGATATTTAATACTACTACTGTTTGCTGACGGTCTAAGAGATTGTGGTAATGATTTTATTTTTACTATTGGTGAGTATAGTTTAGAGTTATCTAATGTGGAGTTTACCATCACAGACTCTTCCTTACCAGATCTAAAACCGTAAGAAATGTAATGATCAAAGCTTTCTACTGGAGTATAATAAATAACTGGACTTTCTTTGAGCATATCCATTTGTACTGAAAGAACTTTCTTTCCTTCGTGTTCATGAAGAAATGATACACGTGGTGATCTTTCTAATGCACATACTAGTCTAGTAAATTCTAAAGGTGATGTCACTTTGATATAATTTGGAAATTTATCCATATTGGATATCAAGAAAATACCACATTAAAGGTTAACCAAAAAATATTACTCTCGAATATCTATTACATCATCTAGGAGTGGACCAGTTCCAATGAGCGTGACTGGGACCTCAAGTTTGTCTTCAATATTTTTTATGAAAGATCTAGCATCATCATTCAAGTCGTTGAAAGATTTTACGCCTGCGCATTCAGGAAATCTTACATCTAACTTTGTAATAGCAATTTGAGTTGCACTATTCAGCATGACTGCCCTTTGTGCTAAAGGAAAGTCAAATTCTGCCGCACGCCTAGGTCTACCTGTAACTGTACCAAACTCAGCCCATCCTTTTTGCTCGGTTTCTTTAGCATCTAGCTCACCAGCCATAGGACCAGTTCCAACACGAGTCAAGTATGCCTTAAACACAACTAAAACTTCGTCCACACGTTTTGGACCTATACCAATATCTGCACAGATGCCAGATGCAGTAACATCCTTGGACGTTACAAATGGATAAGTTCCATGCCATAATGATAGATGTGTACCCTGAGTACCTTCCACTAGAACATTTTTTTGATCTTTTAATGCAGAATTAACCTCCGCTGGTACATCAATAACGTAGGAAGAAAGTGATTCAATGTCCTTTGCCATCTTTAAAGTTCTCATTGCGCGCTCGGCATTTGCAGGACCAGTTCCTGAGCCAGTACTTCCAATTTTTTCTTTTAATCTGCCTTTAGAATCCTGGTCAAGATGGTTTTGTTCAATTATCCCACAATGTTTATCCAAAAATGCTCTGTTTGAAACATCATACTCTTGTATTTCTTTAAAAAAGACATCAGGGTTAACAACCACACCAGGTCCAATCATCACTCTGGCATTTTTATTTAAAAATCCACTAGGTAACATACGTACCTTATAGGTCATATCACCATCTTTGATAGTATGTCCTGCATTTGGTCCTGCTCCTCCACGAACAACAATTGATGGATTATCCTTTTTTGCTAAATAAGAAATAATTTTTCCCTTTCCTTCATCTCCAAAAAAACCACCTACTACAACAGTTGAGGGCATACAGAGATACTAAAGAATTCACATATTTAATTCAACTTACAAGTACGGTTATTACATACAAATTGAATGGATTGTATTGACGGAACCAAATTATGCAGGTAATATTATTGTGATTCTAGCAAATTTGCCTGACTTTCTCAGAAAACCAATATTAAAAAAAAGAATGTCAGAATTTTATTCTATGTCAGATCAAGAAAGAAATGTTCTGATAGAAAATGCACTTGAGGCTGGTCCTACAATTCCTTTTCCCAATTTTTTAAAACTTTTCAAAACATGGCTTGAAGTTTTAGCAGATGAAACGGAAGAGAATAGAAAAATTCTTGTTTCTAGCTATGTGAATGAGGTCACTAATTTCCCTCAAAAATTAATTGCCTTTAATCTAGATGGTATGCTTGAAATTTACTTGACATTAGATGATTCAAAAAAAATGATTATAAATAATTCCTTAAAACTGATTATTGAAAAATTGGAAAGTGATGCAAAACGAAAGCTTATGCTTATAATTCCAAATATGTTAAAAAATGAGTTAGGGGTTTAGGCTGGTGGCTCTTCTGGCTTTCTATTTTTTTCATCACTATAATCAATAACATCTCCTTCAGGCGTCATGACACCCAAAAACACCTTTTCGTTCTTTTTTAACAGTTTTCTATGATCTTTTTGTGACATGTCTAATCTCATTTCATTCATCACCATAACGCGATATTCCTTCCATTCATCCCAGCATTTGGGACAGCAAGGATATGAAGATTGAAGTGGTTCTAATTCTACATTATCTGGAATTTCACTTTTACATTTAGTACATACACGAGACATACTTTCTCCATTAACTAGTTACTTTTATTTTTTTCAAATCAATACCAATAATAGATAAGAACTCAAATCTAGTGTATGAAAATTATATGCCCAAAATGCAAAGGAACCGCAGAATTAACACCAGATTTTTCTCTAGTTACTTGTAAAAAATGTGATTATGAAATTAGCTATGGCGAATATATCAAGCATATTGCACACTCGGAATCTACATATTCCGATATACTTGGTGATTATGCAGGTAATACAGAAGGTCAAACAGCAGGTAGTTTAGAGGAATGGGATTGATGTTGGTCATAAAGTCAGAAAACTTGTTCTCAAACCTTATTTAAAACAGCTAACAAGTTAGCAACATTGGAATTTTTATTTGAAATTATTCTGAATTTGATAGGTTTTTCTGTGGGTATAATAATTGGTGTTATTTCATATATTGGATTCAAAAATACTGGAAGTCCAACACTGTTTAGACTGACTATAGCTTTTTTTGCAATTGGAATTGGTTTTGGAGTTTTGGCGCTTGGATATATCATTGATGATGCAATAACGCATACTGGTAATGTTAATAGAGGCATTACAACAATTGGAATTGCTATACAAACTATTGGGTATTGGTTTATTGCGTTTTCTCACACGATCAAAACTTTCTTCCCTAAATCAAAGTATCTTCGTTCGATAGGAGTATTACCATTATTTTTGGTATCGTTCGCTTCTGTTGAACATATAATACGAGCGGTATCATTCATTTTACTGGTATATGGTTCAATTGAAACCATGTTATCGTATTTACAGGGAAGAAAAAAATCAACGCTTTTTGTCGCAGTAGGTTTAGGTTTGTTAGGATTGGGTGAATTTGTTAGCTGGTATTCATTTGTATTTCCAGAATCAATTTTATATGTAATCTCAATTGTGATAAAAATTGGAGGATTAACTTCACTTGGTATTCCAATATCACGAATTCCATTACAGAAGGTGAAATTTGACCCAGAACTAAAGGATGATAATACATAATCATGAGAATTTGTTGTTGTCAATTTCTTTTGTCTTTATAGTATATTGAAAAAAATGATTCAGTATCAATACTGAAAATACGTGTAAATAATTATGCCATCACATAGAACACAGATGAAAATTGTTGGTGAAATACTTAGTACAACGATGGATACTGATAGTCAAGATGGTACTAACATTACACACCTAATCAGAATGGCAAATATTTCACATGGTAGAATTTCAACAATTCTGGGTAATTTAGTATCACAAGGACTTTTAGAGCAAGTTGATTCCAAAAGATCCTGTAACTATAAAATTAGTTCGTCAGGAAAGGAATTTTTCCTAGCGTATAAAACATTTCGAGAATTCTCAGAGGATTTTGGATTAACTATTTAGTTAGAATCGTATTATCTGTTTTGTAGCATCTTGAGAATTTCATGCAATAATATAGATATGCAATCTGCATATCAAACCATCAAACAAGGTGGGATTGTGATTTTTCCTACGGATACAGTTTATGGTATTGGATGTGATCCATATAATAAAAATTCGGTCTCATTATTGTATAAAATCAAAAAAAGGGAGAAAACAAAACCATTTCCTGTATTAGGTTATTCAAAAAAAGAGCTGGAAAAAATTGCTGAATTTAATTCTCTTGCTACCAAAATTGCAGAAAAATTTTGGCCTGGACCAATTACTATGATTTTGAATGTAAAAGATGCTGATATACAAGAATCCTTGGGGTTAGGAAAAAAAATTGCTGTTAGAGTTCCTGATAATATATGTGCCTTGTCACTTCTCAAAGAATGTAAAGTGTTGGTAGGTACAAGTGCCAATATTTCCGATGAAACATCATTAATTGATCCCAATGAATGTGAAACAAAAATGCCAAATTATGATCTATTGATAGATGGTGGAGTCATTATCAGTAAAGGGGAATCTACAATTGTTGAAATTGATGGAGACAAAGCAAAAATTGTTAGAGAAGGTAGTGTTTCAGAAAAGGAGATTTATGAATTAAATTGAATTTAGTTGTTACATGTGGAAGAAATCTTGAATCAGAAGCAGAAATTGAAATAAAGAAAATTTTAGAAGACAACGCTTGTGAAGGATCAGAGATACTCAAAACAGGAATGAGAGGTATTTTGACAGTTCAAACAAAAATGGATCCGATAAAATTTGTTGATTATGTTAAAAAGAAAATAAATGAAGAGCCATGGTCTATAAGATACTGCCTAAGAATAATACCAATTCAACACGTTACTGTAACTAGCCTTATCGAAATAAAACAAAATGTAGAAGATTTGAAAGATATTATTCAGAAAGGGGATTCCTATAGAATAACTGTTGAAAATAGAAATTCAGATATTTTATCAATGGAAGTAATTTCTGAAATAGCAAAAATTATTCCAAATAAAGTCTCATTGGAAAATCCTGACTGGGTAATACAAATTGAAATATTTGGCAATAAAACAGGCGTATCAATTCTTAAAAAAAATACAATATTTAGTCTTGAAAAGGCAAAACGTAATTTAGAATAGTATAGCTGCTCTTTCTACAAGAATATCCTCTAATGGATTTTTTGAAGAAATCACAGATATTTGTTTTTTTGATATCCCAAACTGTTTTTGAATATACGATACGTTGTTCCTAAAAAGTGGCTTTGAGTTAATATCAGGTTTAAGTTCAGTATGAAGTTTATTTAAACTGGTTTTGTTACCTAGTGCAATAATAGTGAAATCTTTTTTAGTTTTTCTTCCTACAGTCTTGATTCCATATGATATTTGAGTAGTCCCAGCAAATCGCAATAAAATATCTGTTTCAATTTTCTTAGATAATAAAATCTGATTTTTCTGTGCATTAAGTGAAATTGCTAATATTTTTTTTGCGTGATCTATTCCAAGTAAAAAATAAGAGTTAATGATTTGAATCATTAAAGATGGATGTTGGAATCTTATTTGATCTAAAAACTGAGAATCAAATTTTTTATTATATTTTATATAAAACATCTCCACGTTTGAACCTAATAATCCAAATTGTATTCTATCAGATTTCCCTCCATGGATAATTGGTATGATGCTTACAACATCATTATCCTTTAAACTCGTATTATAGCCATCTAATACAGATGAATCAACTCCATTGATTGCCACAAGTAAATTATTTGTATCAAATTCCAATGTATCACTAGGTTTGATCTGAATAAGATGTTCAAATAATTCTGTTATTGTAAGATTAGTTTTTTCTAGTAATATTTTATCAGTAGAAAATGATTTCTTCACACCACCCATGAATTTTATAGTAATCAATAATTTAATTGAAAACTACTCGTTAGTATCAGTATCTTTTGTTGGTGATTCAGTAGATTCTGTTTTATCTGTATCAACAGGTACTTCTGTATCAACAGGTACTTCTGTATCAACAGGTACTTCTGTATCAACAGGTACTTCTGTATCAACAGTGATCTTTTGATCTGACTGTTGATTTTCCATTTCAGCGTTATTCCTTATTTCATTCTTAATTAATTTTGTAATATATCCGGCTATCTTATTTTTTAGAGACTTAGAACGAATGGTGGCTATATCGTTAAGGATTTTTTTATTGTCATCGAAGCTACCCCCAAACTGATCCTTATAATCATCTAAGATCATCATTGAAAATCGCTTTATTCTATTCACTAACCTCAGGGATTTGGTGGGTTTTTTATACCTATATATCGAGATAAGATTTGGAATTTTGTTCTAATATCTCAGATAACTCATTGTATGTAACATCCAATACTTTTGATGCAGAAAAAATTACACTTGGGATAAAACTAACTTGTGCCTCCTTGTAACCAAAACATCTAGAAAATCTTACTGGACCATCGGTTTCCACTAAAATTTTATCTGTGTCAGCTTTGGTTAGCAATACCTGCTTATCCTGTGAATAAACCATTACTGGTCCAAACGATACAAAACATCCCAAATCCATTGCGTCACGCAACTGTTTCTTATTTCCATCAAACCAATGTAACAGAACATTGGTAACGTTGTATGATGGTAAAATCTTGAAAATCTTATCGAGTGTTTTCCTAGAATGTATGGAAACAGGTTTTTTCAATTTTTCAGCCAATGAAAGCTGTGTTCTAAAGATTTCTTCTTGCCTTGACAACTCATCGTCGGAATTAGAATATGTATCATCTAATCCTATTTCGCCTATACCAGAAATCCATTCTTTATTTTCTTCAATGAGTGTTAATATTGGTTCGATGCTGTCATTTGCTTTTTCAGGATGTATGCCTATGAAAGGAAAAATTAGATCACTTTTTTTTCCAAGTTCTAAAGTGGTTTTTGCGGAAGTATAGTCCATCGAAACACAGCATGCTTTAAGATGAATTTTTTTCATAGAATTTAGAATAAATGGAAAATATGATTCGTATGCTAAATCTGAAAGATGGATATGAGCATCATAAATCCAATTCATGGTTATGCTATATCTGTCATAAGTTAAAGTCTGTTTAAATCGGTATTCTATCTGAATTATTTTACTAGTGGTTTTTTAACATACTTTGGACAAAAATAATCATGAAATCGTCAGAGTTGGGACTTTCCCCCATGTATAGAATTCTAAAAAAATCTGGGGCAGAGCGTGTTAGTGATGAGTCTGCAAATGAGCTTAGAAGAGTTATAGAAGAAATAGCAGAATCTATTGCCAAAAATGCGGTAGATATGTCAATACACGCAGGAAGGAAAACGATTAAGGCAGAGGATATAAAATTAGCCTCGAAGCAATTTAATAAATATTAATCTAAAGAGTTAATTGTTCATTTGTTATTTTTTTCTGTACGGTGAGGTAGTACAGTCTGGTAGTGCATGGGCCTGCAAAGCCTAGTGTCGGGAGTTCAAATCTCTCCCTCACCTTTCTACTAAAATAATGCCTTTCATCCAGGGGTGAAGCGTACAATAATAATCATAAATTCCCTCTTCGGTAAACTTGTAAGAAAAGATATCTTCGGGATCTAATAATTCACTATCAAATAATCCATCTGGATCATCATAAAAACCACTTGTTACACTATGAAATGCAGCATCTTGGTTTTTCCAATAAACTGTTTCGCCAGGTTTTATCGTAATCTTTGATGGAATATAGCATTCATCATTCGGACCACAATCAGGACGAGCAGCCTTTACCGGCATTAGTACTAGATTTTCAGGCTCTTCAGGTTCTTCTGGTTGAATGATTTCAGTTTGCTCTTCAAAATTTATGTCTGAGACAACAAATATCATACCCAAAACGATTACTCCAATTACTATACCGATTTTTTTATTCACGTTCTTGATCTTTCACGTTTCTTTTTAATTCCTTCTCGACTCCGTGGGTTATCTCATAATTACCCACTACTTGATAAGGAGAAGAGAAGACGAAGATCAAAATTGACTTCTAAAAGAGCTACTCTCTTAGACTATAGTGATGAGGGACTTGCTCTTCAAGCGGAGATGTCAAGTGCACCTCTTGAAGGATTTGCAACTCATGCAGTAGACGCCAGTATTAGTGAATTTATGAAAGAGGCAAAAAGCGAAGTTGAAAAAGGTCATCTCTATCTTTTATGGCATCTGATTAATGTTGAAGAGATTCTAGATGATGTTGCAGAAAATGCAATAATCGATGGTGCTTATGACTGTGGAATAGATGCGTATGTTATAGATGATTCAGAAAAAAGGATTAGATTATTTCAATCAAAATATGGTGAATCTCATTCAAAAGGAGAAACTGACCAATTCGTTAAGGATGTAGAGAGATTCAAAGCAAAAGAGCAATCATCGATAAGACGGGATGAATTACAATATCTTTGGAAACATCTCCATGAAAAAAATATGAGGGTGGAATTAGTATATGTAACCGATCAACATACTGATGACTATGAAACTAATGAGGTAACAGTAATTGGTAGACAGCAAATCTATCAAACATTATGGGAACGTATTAAAAAACCGGCAAAAGATCAGAAATCTAGTTTGAGAATTCTCAAACATTTTGAACATAAAAATTCAATTGTATGTCTTGTTTCTGCTATTGACCTAGCTCAGTTTGTGGAAAAAAATGAGCATTACATCTATGAATCAAATATTAGAAAACATTTAGGAGGTAAAGGAGCAATTAACAAAAAAATTACGGCAACACTTCAAGAAAACCCACATAATTTCTTTGAATGGAATAATGGAGTTACTATAACTGTAGATAATTTCTCAACGATAAAAGATGGAAAACTAGATCTTAATGGTGCACAAATTGTTAATGGTGCCCAAACAACAAAAAGTATTCTTGATAGAAAAAAGAAAACAAACAATCTGGATGCGGAGGTTCAAGTTACTATCATAAAGACCAAAAATGAGGAACACCAAAGAAACATTACAAAATATAGGAATTCTCAAAATGCTATAAAAGGTAAAGACTATGTCTCTCTAGAAGATTATCATCTAGCAATACATCATGAGTTAAGGAGTATAAATTATTTTTATGAGCATCAACAGGGTTCCTGGATAAACCTTCCAGCATCCGAAAAAACAAAATTTAGTGGAGATGAAATTTACAATAGATATCTTCCTGATAAAAAAGAGAGATACAGAATTAAAGATGATTCAGCGATTGCCTCTTTTGTTTCGTATTTTGAACAAAGACCAAATGATGTCTATGGTGGAATAGGAAAATATCTTCCAACGGGTGCAAAATATGAGACTGTTTTTGATGATGATTTAGAATGTGATTATAGATATTTCTTATTTCCACATCTTATTCGAGAGTATGCCAAAAATGAATTAGGATATGATAGAAAAAATACTCAGAGTAAACACAAGAGATATGCCCATAATCTTTTTCTTGCTGTAACTGCACGAATTATTCATAAAAACATTCTAGGAGGCAATGATGATTTCAAAAAGGATGTTTCCAGTCTTGAAAAAATTATTCGTGATTTTGGATTATGTGTAAAAATTCTAAGAATAACTGATAGAGTGATAACAAAATTTCTTGAGGATACGATAGTAGAGGATAAAATTGTTGAGGCAAATACTGCTCATAACTTCTTTTCAAATCAGGTGTATAATGCAGATATGCTGAAAGTTATTGAGAGAAAGATTAGCCAAGAGCAGGAAGAAATAGATATTATCAAAAAAACAATTTCTGGTATTTAATCAAATAATTCTAAATAAAGGTAGACATCCAGCCAAGTAAATTCTTGCAGGAGGTTTACAATGACCAGACATTCTACCGTTAATCTATAAAAAAAACTTGTATATAACAAATATCAATTTATATAAAAAATCAATCATGATTTAAAATAGTTTTTATAATCAGTGGAAAAATGTGATTGATGAAAGTACAACGTAAATGTTCACTATGTAATGCAGAGATAGAACTTAGTTATATTCCAATGGAAGAATGGAATATGGATGGTTTTTTGTGTGGTAGATGTTATTCGCAAAAACTTGCAGAGTTTTATCCTGGCGAACATGTAAGGGTTGATCTTTCAAAAAAATAAATTATTCGTCAGAGGATTCTTTTTCTTGATTATATTTATTGGTTGAAAAACAGTTCCAAGCAAGCACATCATCTTTTATTTCATTTTCCGTGAGAAATTTGATATCAGTTACTGTCTTTTTCTTTTTTAGCAAGTTTACTTGGAAACTTTCAAATTTTTTGCAATCACAATCCTCAAATAAGCAGCTATCATCATCTTCTTCTTCATGATCCTCCTTAACATGACTACAACTACAAACAGCATCATTTTTTACATCTTTTTTAGATTTTTTTGTATATACACCTAAGCGAAGATACGCTTCCCCATCATGACCTTTTTTAAATCTCTCATAATAATCAGATTTTGGCAAAATTTTGAAAAGAGATGAATTATTTTCAACTCGTTTAGAGTCTGATCCCATTATGAACCAATAATCATTTCCTGTTTCAACAAAACGAATTTTGATAGAATGATCGATCCACCAATGAACAGTTTCACGCCAAAATTTTGATGCATCCTTAAAATCAGAAAATAGTGGAACTACATTCATTCGTAAATCATAATATCGATAAGCAACGCCAAGGAAATCATTGAACCAATTGACTTTATACTCAGAGGACATTGTTAAAGAGTAAAATTAAGATTATATGTATTTGATCCAATTTTACAGTTATATTCTTATATCAGAGATGAGATGATTAAGAATAATGGTTGTTTATAGAACTAGCATACAAATTATGGCTGATCTTCTGACAGCTACAGAAGAATCTGGACAACAAGGGATCAAAACTACATCATTACTTTTAAAGGCTAATCTTTCCCATTCAAGATTAGAGAGATTTGTAAGCAACTTGACTGGAGCTGGTTTGGTCAATAAAATTGAGTATGATGGAAGGAATGTATTTGTAATTACTTCTAAAGGTAAGCAATATCTTGAACAATACAAAAAATTTGCAGATGTTGCAGAATCTTTTGGATTAGAAATGTAAAACTACTTTTTTGATTTTCGTCTTCTTTCTCTATTAGCTCTTTGTGTTTCTTTCTTTTGTTTATAAGAACTGTAAACAATAATTACAATGATACCGCCAATAGAGACATAAAATAATGGAATAAATGGTTGATCCCTTATCTCTCCTGTGGGTGATACAAATGCTATCGGTATCCCAATCATCAATACACCCAATACCACTAATAGATATTTATCCATGGATATCTGTAATTGTAAAACAATATATCTTTTTAATTATTATAATATGAATTGTCAAAAGCTCTTGAAATTATTGGATTGGTTTTAATCGGTGGAACAGTTTACTCATTCCTTGGAATGGGTGAATCGGAACTTCGTTGGCCAGTCTTTTGGGGCTGTGCAGGTGGTGCATTAACAATAATAGTATACAGAAATTATATGAGAAAAAGAAAAAAAAATTAAAATTACGATCAGCAATAATTAATGGACAAACCGACAGATCTATAAAGGACTAAACAAGGTAATCGATGGGAGCAATGTCTAAAGAAACTACAGAATGGTGGAAAGATCTTGGAAAAGATCTTGAAGAAGATATTGAAACCTTTGAAAACTGATTTGGAAAAATCATCCGTTATCTAGAATTAATTTATCATAGCATAAACTGTTTTAAAATATTAAAAAGCCTCGAGCGAGATTCGATCTCGCGACCTAACGCTTACGAGGCGTTCGCTCTACCAGGCTGAGCTATCGAGGCGCTAATGATTTGCACTTAGAGTTTATAAAAAGCCTATCTAAGTTGAAACATTGAAAATATCAGTTTCTGGAATTAGAGGTATTTTTGGTAAAGATTTAACATTACCTGATATTTTGAGATTCTCAAATAATTTCTCTGCGTTAATAAAATCAAAGAAATGTGTTGTTGCAACTGATACTAGACCATCAGGTAATGTTATACTAAAAACCGTTAAAAATGGTCTCATAGAATCTGGTATAGATGTTTATGATTTGGGAATAGTACCAACTCCTATAGCGTTTCGTGAAGCGAGAAAATATGGTGCAGGTATAGAAATCACTTCATCACACAACCCAATCGAATGGAATGGATTAAAAATGATTATTGATGGTAGGGGTCTCAATGAAGAACAGCTTCACTTGGTTGTAGGTAAACAAATTCATAATAAATCAAAAATTGGTTCTGAATACTTTATCAAATCCAATTACATCGATGATGTAAAAAAAATCATAGGAAAAATATCTGGCGTTCCTAAGATAACTATTGATGTTGGCGGTGGAGCGGCAAAAACTATTGTTGCAAAATTATTAGAAGAAATTGGTTGTGATGTGATTACAATAAATGATGATCTAGAGAAAAGTTCTAGAGGACCAGATCCTACAACAAGCCCATTAAAAGATCTAATATCAAGTACTAACGGTAGAGATGTGGGATTTGCTTTTGATTTAGATGCTGATAGACTTGTAGTTGTACTAAATGGTAAAAAAATGAATCCTGATGTTACGTTAGGACTGGGCGTAATCAAATCACTAGAATTAGGTTATAAAAATTTTGTATTCAGTCAGGATACAAGCATATCAATTGAGAAGTACATAAAACAGAAAGGTGGTAAAGTTTTCCGCTCCAAAGTTGGAGAATCCAACGTTAGTATGAAGATGCTTGAAACTAAATCTCAAGTAGGAGGCGAAGGTAGTAGTGGTGGTTTCATATTTTCTGATTTTAATCATTGCCGTGATGGAATTCTAACGAGTGGTCTTATTTCATCTATGATTTTGAAAGATACATTTCATGATATGTTAAACTTCATGGAAAAATATCATATAATCAGAGATAAAATAGAATGTAAACTAGAACATCAAGATCAAGTTATGAAAACTGTTTACACCAGCCTGAATGAAAAATATAATGAAATACAAATAATTGATGGAATTAAGGTGATTGTTGATGAAAATACTTGGATCTTAATAAGAAAATCTAACACTGAAGATATTATCAGAATGTCAATAGAATCGGAAAGTCTAGAAAAAAGTAGAAACATTCATCAAGAAACTAAAGAATTAATTAAACAAAGTTATGAGCAGATTAACTGAAAAAAAAATAATTGATATTTTTCAGAGTACGTTAAATGATAAATTTGTATCAGAAGATGTAGAATATTTCAAAATTGGAAAAAAATATTTTGTTTTAAAAATAGACACATTGGTAGAAAGTACCGACATGCCAAAGAATGTAGGACTACAATATATTGCAAGAAAAAGTATTATTTCTTGTATAAGTGATTTTGCGGCAAAAGGAATCAAACCAATTTTTGGTATTGTTTCAGTAGTTTTACCAAGAAAACTTTCAAAAAAGAAGATAGAAGATTTAGCTCTTGGTTTTGGGAAAGCATCAAAAGAATTTGGCATAAAAATTCTAGGTGGGGATACCAATGAAGGCAAAGAAATCTCTATTAGTTTTACACTTTTTGGTATCACAAATAAAATCATAAAAAGAAAAGGAGCCAAACTGAATGATATTATAATTAGTTCTGGACCATTTGGATACTCCTCTGCAGGTCTTTCCATTCTACAAAAAAAGAAAAAATATTCTCAAAGTTTTGGAATAAAAGCAAAAAATGCAGTATTAAACCCAAATTCTAGATTAATGTTTGGATTAAAAAATAAAAATTATTTTTCGTCATCTATGGATTCAAGTGATGGATTATCTACAACTTTAGAGGAATTGGCGAGACAAAGTAAACGGAAATTTATTATCACAAACGTTCCTGCAAAAGCAGATATTTTTGATTTTGCTACTGCTAATAGACTAAATGCTATGAACCTGATCTTTAATGGGGGAGAAGAGTATGAGATTATTGCGACTGTAAATCCTTCTAACCTAACAAAAATTAAAAAATATGCAAAAATTCACCACATTCAATTTTATGAAATTGGATACGTGACAAAAGGTAATGGGGTATATTTACAAAAAAATGGCAGATTTATGAAAATAAAAGATAAGGGCTGGCATCATTTTCAATAACTGGCTAATATGGAAAAAATTGTATTTGTGAATGTTTTTTAAACCCCTTCAAGTTTCTGTATGCATTGTCTGAAACAGAAGCTGTTGTTGAAAAAGAGGAAAATGTGAATTCTTCCGTCACGGAAACCCCATCTGAAGTAAAAGCTGAAGTAAAAACTGAAGCTGAAGTAAAAACTGAAGTACAGCCTCAAGTCAAGACTGAAGGTAAAGAAAAATGGGGAATAGCGCATATTTACAGTAGTTATAATAATACAATCATTCACATTACTGATCTTACTGGAGCTGAAACAGTTTCAATTAGCTCAGGTGGTGTTCATGTCAATGCTGACAGATACGAGTCTTCACCATTTGCTGCAATGAAAGCTGCTAAGGCTGTGGTTGATGCTGCTAAGACAAAAGGTTTTACTGGATTACATATCAAAGTGAGGGCGGTTGGAGGTGTTGGCTCAAGAGTTCCTGGACCTGGTGCTCAAGCAGCAATTAGAGCACTTGCAAGAGGTGGTTTCAAAATTGGACGTATTGATGATGTCACGCCTATCCCACATGATACTACTAGAAGGAAAGGTGGTAAGCGTGGAAGAAGAGTTTAATCTGATATCCATTTAATTCTAACTTTACAACCGTGTGAATCAAAATAACGAACCAAAAAGTTTACGAATTTTTCGTTCACTTTATCCCCCTTACATTTTTTGATCATATCTGAAAATTTATCACTGATTCCAAAATACAATTCTTGTTGTATTAATATTTGAAAAAATGTCCATCCAAATCTTGAAACTGGTTCTGCAATCTTAAACCCCGCTTCAAAATCACAAATAGCGGCAATTTTAGTCAGAGCGACTTGAATTACTGATATATCTTCATCGAATGTTGTTGTACTAATTTCAAATGTAGGCATCTAATCACCTTTTACTGAAGATTCTTTAATTCTAAGTTTATCAGAAAGTGAAACAAATTTTCCATCTTTTTCTACATTAATTTTGTTTTTCATTCTGACGTTAATCCCAACGCCTCTAAATAAAGCCAATAACTTACCACCCTCAAGTGTTTCTGTAACACTCCCTGATGAAATTAATTCAGCTAGTTTTAGTATAACTATCTGTGTTTCTTTTGGGAATTGATATTCTGCGTTACCTAAAACCTCTAATCCTCTATAACCTAATTGTTGAATAACAATCTCGCGTGGAGTAGGCTCATTTTTTTTCTGTTCTCCTTGTGGCACGTTAGAATCTTCTTGTTTCTGTTGAGAGGAAATATTTTTTTGCATTTCAGCCAAGCGTTTAGCCTTAAGCATTTCTAGATCTTTATCTTCTTCAGTCATCCTTTGATAACACCTATTGGTACTAATTTTGCGACTTTTGTAGCAATTCCAAGTTCATGTGACACATTGACTACTGCATCAACGTCTTTGTAAGCTTGTGGTGTTTCTTCTACCACTCCATCACGCGTTAATGATTTTAGAAAAATTCCTTTATCACTAAGAGATTTTTTAACTTCAGATTCACTAAAATCTCGCCTTGCTTTTGAACGGGACATCATTCTTCCTGCACCATGTGCTGTGGAACCAAAAGTTGTAT
>Ga0257113_1000323_pt1 | contig 15556 bp, 14 predicted proteins | sample LP_taG_4_FD_191568 | JGI IMG/M metagenome (GOLD analysis project Ga0257113, IMG submission 191568) | Marine microbial communities from Northeast Subartic Pacific Ocean, Canada - LP_J_2015_P26_2000m | ecosystem: Environmental > Aquatic > Marine > Oceanic | place: Canada: Northeast Subartic... | reverse complement strand
ATTTCAACAGAGAATGGAATAAATAAAAAGAGGTTATTATGGAATTAAAAGAACAGATTATTAACGATATTAAAAATAACCCTGTAATACTGTATATGAAAGGCACTCAAGATATGCCAATGTGCGGGTTTTCCAATACCGTGGTGCAGGTAATCAGCCAATATGGTGTGGAATTCAAGGATATAAATGTACTGGAAGATCCTGAAATTCGAGTAAAGTTATCTGAATACTCAAACTGGCCAACTATCCCCCAGTTATTTATTAATGGTGAACTGATTGGTGGTGCAGATATCACGATCGAGATGCACAACTCTGGTGAACTAAAAACAATGCTTGGAAAAGAAAATGCAGACTAAGAAGATGGTGCTGTTGAAATAGATTCATTAATTAGTAAAACATCAAGCCCCGCCCAGTAGTGGGGTTTTTTGTTTATATAGGGGGGAACATTACGAACTAGTAGATGGAATTAACCGTAATGAAATTGTCAATTGCCATACATCACTTCTTTGCTTTATATCGCCTTCATTACTTGAAAATGATCCACTAATAAATATTGGTTTTTGGACATTCAAAGCAACCGCACCAACTTTAGTACTGAAAAGGTATGCTATGTTTGGTCCAATAGTAGTTGATTTCGTATTCGGCGCAGGAATACCGTTCCAGTAACCTTGACTAGTTTTCAATATATTAATTCCATAACCAATAGAACTATCAATGTTATCGAATCTTTTATAAATCGCAGAAAGAGTTATGTTGAGGTTATTTGGCGGTAAATATCCAAATTCACTTTCACCTAAAGGCTTTTCAAATATAATAAAACCTCCAAAAAACGTAGGATTAACGCTCCTTTTATAAAAGACCTGACTTTCAAATATGTAATTAAATGTGCCATTACTTAAACTAAAATGTCTATGTTCAGTAGTTTCACTACCATTTAGAAAATAAGGGTCTGATGTTAATACACTATTTGACGGAATAGTTAATCCTCCTCCAGAGTAAATCCTAAATCCATTTTCCAAACCAGTATTTTTAACTAAATACCTTAAAATAAATTTTGTATCACCCAAAATACTTCCGTTAGCATTTATAAAATCACTGAAGCTTGTTTCGGTTCTATGGTGAATCGATTCATTAGATTCATTCCAATCCATCATGCGAAAACCTAACGTTAAGGTTACTAGAAAATTCCATTTATCTGAAATTCCATATAAAATACTGGGTTGAATCAAAAATGTATTCAATGATCCACTGTGGTCAAAAGCTTCGTTACCTATTGGTTCATGCCACCAGTCAATATTGGTGAAGTAACTTTGAATTCCATAATAGAACTGCCTCTTTAAAGCGCCAATTCCTTTATCTGACTCGCCAACTGGCAAGGAAGGGTTACTTCAGAGCGCTCATTGCCCGTAAAGAGCGGTGATAAGTAAAAAAATAATAAGTGATTTATTTTTCATATAGAATTTTACATAGAGCAATCATTATTAGTCCATCTATAAGTGTATAAAATTTTGAGTCAAACCAAAATTTTCAACCTAAATCGCACCACCCATAAAGAAATAAGGGGGGTAGGGGTCGGAAAGAAAGAGGCACGCACATTTGTTATGCTATTTTTTGATATTTAGGCTGGCGGGGTGTATTATTGTCGCTCGGCCCACCATGTGGCGCTGGCGGACGCATTAGGCCAACCATCCTTAGTAATGCTTAAACCGTAAGAGCCTTCAGCGTTCCCAGAATCAAGGAAAAAACCTTCCAAGAAGCCGCTGACAACTATTCCTTCACTCTCCAGGGTCGCGGTTGCATCGATCATACCATCGGGCCGGATCAGGCCGGCAATCACAATGTTCTCCACAACCATGGGTCCTCCCAGGATCGTAAAGTTAATTGTCAGGTATCCATCTATGACATAGAATCCCGATGAATTATATATTTCAAACTCAAATGGGCGGGTCAGGGTCTCGCCTTCCCACGTTCCTTCAATTCCAGCCGTGTCCAAGGTATAATAAATAATTACCTTGCTGGCGGTTGCCGTTAGACCATTTTCGTTATTGGTTGCTGTGACAATAAAATTATTAGTGCCCAGTGATAGATTTACACCATGACTGAATCGTCCATCAGAATCATAATAAACTGTGTCGCTATTAACTGTTAATGTTATATCCATCCCCGGTGTGACACGTCCCGAAACGTTAGATGAATCCTGGAAGATTAACTGAACCGGCGGCGGATCTATTACCAAGTCGGGAGGAAGGTCCTGCCCGGTGATGAGAAAAATCACGGTGTCACTGGTAAGTTCTCCTAAGGTAGTCCAGATAGCCGCAGATCCACCCCAAATCCCAGTGACGGTGCCATTGTTTACCGAAGCAACCGATGAATTTGAGGAATACCATTCCACCGATGATGCAGCAATATATTCGAGGGTAGTATCTGAGGTTATAGACGTATAATTGGCCTCGGCGAATAAACCAGAATTATTTACAGTATTTTCGGACGTTTCTGTGAAAATCCCTTTAACGGACAGTGTGTAAGTATCGTTAGCAAGCAACAGAAGGGTATCGACGTCGGTTTTCAGGAAAATAGCTACTGGTTCACGACTGTCGTCGTTATTATCGTCCCCCAAGTTCAACCCCAAGTCATCACAAACGGTAAAGATCAGCATAAAGGAAATCGGGCTATGTAAGAGTAATTTTAGAAAAATTCGCATCGTCACATTCCCCAAGTCAGGCCAAGACTCAGCTGGCGGCCACCGATATTTATTTCCTTATCATCAGCAGTAGTAACAGGCAGATGGACGTAGCCGATTTCACCACTGAATTGGAAGCCCATTCCAAAATCAATAAATTTAAACCCAAGCGCAATGGCACCACCGCGAATATCCGGGGCATTCCATGATGAGTTAAGGGCTGTATATTCAGGCATTTCAGTCGTAATGGTTTCCTTTGCTTTTCCGATACTATAGGCCAGTTCAAGATACACTGATGTTTGAGTCTGATCGTATGAACGCAACCCAATTGTAATAAACTCCTGGCGCCAACTGGCGTCACCATCCAAATCGATCCCGGTCACCACTGATTGACCCGTTTCTTCATATAGATTATAACGTGCTACCAAAAAGTTTTGGTTGGCACCCAGACCTACCACAAGGGTAGAGAGATATGCATCATTACCATAGATTTTATTGAAATTCTCAATTTCTGGTGAAAATATGCCAATCCTAGTTTCTAAAAAGATGGACGTCTGATCGCTGATTAATTCGATCCCGGCGAGGTCTAATGCCACCCTGTTCATTCCGGTCTTAAGTAAGTCTCCTATCTTGCCCTCGTGGTCATAGCTTGCTGCCGTCAAAACCGTGCCTGTCTCTACGCTCACAATCCTCGCTGAGACTGACATCACGTCACCGACTCTGCTGATACTCCCTACAACAATCTGTTGAACACCAACCAGCTCTCCAACTTCTACAGCACATTCATTGGAGACGCACCCCGATTGTTGAAATCCCTGTTCCTTCAAGACTTCTTCCATCTGACTCCGCTCAACTACCGTATACTCTCCAAACTCGGTGAGTTCATTTCGTAACCTATCCGACAAAGCACTCGCCTCATCATTAGATACACCTTTCGCCTCAAAATCAACTACAGCTATCGTAGTCTGAGCAGAAAGGGAGGAGACGAGTAGAAGCAACGATATTCTCTTCATCTCTCAAATCTACCCCACTTCAAAATGATTAATCCTATGGTTTGGTTTTTATTCATAATAGGGAATATAATGTTTTTACCCATTAGTGTGGTTTTTTGTTTGTGGATTTAAGTCGGTCTCATAACCCGATAGGTGGATTATTATCCATTAGAAGGGTTTTTTTGTTTATAGACATTTAGGACTGGCGGTACGTACATTTACTCTGCTTTATAATAATAGCTGTCTTTAGAAGTGATGAAAATGAAAAAATCAAAATCACCTAAAACGTTTTTTATCTCGATATGTTTAATCAACTTTTTGTTTATATCCTTTTTACAATCTCAAAATATCATCGATGCTTTTTTAATTGGCAACAATACGACCACACTTAGAGGCACTCAAGAGGATGGATTAAGAACGCCCCGAGACCTGGATTTTCATAAAGATGCAGATAGGCAGAATGAGCTTTGGGTCATAAATGAAAGTAATATGGGTGGACTTGGCGGAAGTACAGTAACGTATTATAATGCAGGGCAGGATAGCCAGTGGGCAGAATATCGTAAAGATTCATGGTCAGGCCATTTCATGCATACTGCTAGCGCCATCGCCATAAGCGAAAACAGTACCTTCGCCAATACTTTAGACTGCCAAGATGCAAATAATAACGCTAGTGGCCTCTTTTCAGGCTTAACGTTGTGGGATTCTGATACATCAATTTATGCCCGGGTTCATCAAAATGATGGCATGCTGGGCAGCCATATAGATATGATTCACCAGAGTCCCTTTAGCGAAGGCATTGCCAGCGCAGGTGGAAATGTGTATTGGCTGTTTGATGGTTATCATAATGCTATCTGTAAATATGATTTTGGAGTTCCTCATGAAACAGGGGGTGATGATCATTCCGACGGTAGTGTCTGGAGGCATTCTGATGTTGCAGTTGATCGGGTTCCTGGTTTATCCAGCCATATGGAAATTGATACAGTCTCAGGATGGTTATACATAGCTGACACCGGTAATGAACGAATACTTAGAATGGATCCTAATTCAGGGCAATTCGCACAGAATCTTAATCCCTATGGTGAACCGCTAGCGCTCTATTGGCGAATGTCTGGAACGGACTGGAATATTGTTGCTGATACAGACTTGATTTATCCCACCGGGTTGGATATTTATGATAACAGGCTCCTGGTCAGTGATTTTGCCAATGGCGACATCATCATTTATGATATTACCCAGGATCCAGTCGTTGAATTAGGCAGGATTGAAACGGGATTAAGCAATGAAATAATGGGCTTGAAGGTCAGCCCGGAAGGGGCAATCTGGTTCGTGTGCACCAATGCTAATGAACTGTATCAAATTACCATCACTCCTATTTTAATGGGGGATTTGAATGGGGACGGTATTAATAACCTAATGGATGTATTGCTCTGTATACAGTTTGTTATGGGTATATCAGAGCTGGAAGAAGATGAATTAAACCGGGCTGATGTAAATTATGATGGCACCATAGATATTTTTGATGTATTACTTATTGTGGATCTTGTTTTAGACTAATGCTTGATGTTGTGCTGATCCATTTCAACATTTTGTGTTTAGGTATTACGCTTAATCTCATTGCTCTTATCCAGTATCGTGGTTTTTTGTTTATAGACATTTAGGACTGGCGGTACTTACATTTAATCTGCCATAGAGCGTAGTTTATGTTTACGCTAATCTTGTTAAACAAAATACAAAGGTAAATGAAATGAAATTATTTAACTGCAAGACAATCTTGCCTTTAGCTTTTCTATTAATTGTAGGTTGTAGCAAATCAACAGATGTTGATTTTCCAATTACATCAAGCAGTGAGGCAGCAAAAGAATTATATAAAAAAGCATGGTATTACTGGGATCAAGGTGATGGTTTAAAAGGATGGGAATTAATGGAAGAGGCTCTTTCTCTAGACCCTGACTTTATTCTGGCTAATTTGTATGTCCCAACAACCGATCCTAATAAATGGAAAGAATATAAAGATAGGGCTAAAGAAAACAGTAAAAATGGTAATGATTATGAAAAGCTAGCAGTTAAAATGTGGGTTGCGGAACGTGAAAGCCGCTCTATGGATTATATTAATTTATGTAAAGAGCTTGTATCAAAATATCCAAGCAGCTCACAATCCTATGTTATGCTTGGGGATGCCTATACTGGAGTAAAAGATTTTGACAATGCTATTGCTAATTATGAAAAAGCATTGGATATCAATTCCAGTCAGTATTTAGCCTGGGCAGGTTTGGTTAAACATCAAGTCACCGTGGGTGGCAATACAATGCTACCTAAGAACAAACAGTCAAAAAAGCTTGCGCTCAAATATGCAGATGGTTTAGTAAAAACAAGACCCGAGGCACCATTTTCATATCAAATAAAAGGTAATATTGAGCGTCAATATAGTGATATGGAAGCAGCTCGCGTACAGTACGAAAAAATGATTGAAGTCGCAGAAAAGACAAAGTCAACATCGCTAGGTGCAGGCTATAACTTAGTAGCTCATACTTATCTTTTTACTGGCGATTACCAAAAATCTAGAGAAAACTATGAAATGGCGGCTTCTCGTTCACCATCTAAATATTCTAAGATTTCTTATGGGGAATTTGGCGTGTGGTCTTATCTATACGAAAATGATTATGATGGCGCAGTAAAAGCTTTGGATGAATTAGATCAAAAAGTGGACGATCAAAATTTTTCAGAGTCGGAGGTTTTAAATTATAAAGCAAACAATCAATTCACAAAATTTATCGCTCATTCATATAATCAAGATAAGTCAGGTGCCTATGATGCTTTGCAAGCTAATTGGCGCTTCCGCGAAGAGCGGTTATCTCTTGATGAAAGTGAAGATTTAGTCTCTCGAAGAAATTACGATACATTTAATGCCTGGATGGAGTCTTGGTATTATATTTTATTTGCTGAATATGACAAAGCACAAAAATCACTGGGAAGGCTTTACGCTCTTGTGAAGGACTTGCAAAGTCCTGGATCGCTCGATGGATATAACTCATTATCTGGTATGGTTAGTTTATTTAGTGGTGATCCAAAAAAAGCAGTTAGTTATTTCGAAAATATAGAAAAAGAAAATAATGTGTATTTTGCCTATTTCAAGGCTCTCGCGCTTGAAGGGGTTGGTGAAAATGAAAAAGCCCAAGAAATATTTACGTTTTTAGCAAACTGGAATTTCCAAGGCTGGAAGCCTGCTTTAGTAAGAGGATTAGCAAAAGACAAAGTTAATGGATAACGATTTCAAATACGTAGGATTTTGGAAAAGAACTGTAGCTGTCCTAGTAGATACGTTTTTAATTATATTAGTAACATTACCCATTCTCATTTGGGTATATGGAATTGAATATCTCAACAATGAACATATGGAGAAAGGTTCATTCGATTTTATTATAAATTATGTTTTTCCTACAATCGCTGTCATTTTACTTTGGAAATATTATCAAGCAACACCCGGTAAAATGATCTTTAAAGCTACAATAGTTGATGCCAAGACGGGTGGTAAACCAACTCTCAAGCAATGGATCATTAGATATTTAGGATATTTCGTTTCATTGCTTCCATTTGGTCTTGGATATTTTTGGGTTGCTTTTGATAAGAAAAAACAAAGCTTCCATGATAAACTTGCAAACACTCTAGTGATCCAACCTAAAGTTATCGAATCTGAACCTGTAAAAATTGATGCTGAATAATAAATTTGTCTGTCAACCCCCCTGCGGGTTTTTTATAGATGATTAATACTTGCGGTGTGTAATATTAATTTTTATGACAATAAGATGAGTAAAATTTTACCAATTCTATCGATTCTAATTCTGTTTTCCTGTGACAAGTTGTTGCAGAATAAACAAATGTATTCCGTTGAAATCACCTCTTGTCTTTTTAAAGATGGAGACTTTAATCGCTCAGAGGTTACAGGTAATCCATTACCTATTTATATGTATGTATACGAGAATGAATTTCTTATATGGGAAGCGAGATTAGGTAAATATAGAGGGTCCCACAACTATAATAATTCGAGTGTCAAAGATAGAATTGCTCTTATATCATATAATCCCGAATATAAATATCGAGTTGAAATACGGGATGAGGCCATTATATCAGAGGAAAAAGGATATGATAAAACATGGGCAAAAGGATTTCCCTTTAAGCCCACATTAGAAAGATTGAGCGTGGGGAATCATGGCTCACAGATCGGTTTTAAAAGTGTTGCTATTAAAAGAATGGATTATCGCCCTAACAAACGATTAAAAAAATATGATCAGGGTTCAATAGGAAATATTAAACTTTAAATCCATAATAAGTACTAAACTAATTATGACTAAACATAAAGCCCTGCCCATTAGCAGGGCTTTATGTTTACAGACATTTAGAATTGGTGGTGAGCAACAAGGGTATTCCTTGAGGTGTAATCCTATACCCTGTACATTTTTCCTATAAAAAGACTCCTATAATTGTATTACCAGTGTACCAGTTGCCAAAAGATCATTCATAATCCGCTATCGCCGGTGTGGCTCTGTGGATGCGGCAAGCCCCTATCGGTTCATTATGACTGGGAAGGCGTTCCCCGGGATATTCGGATTGAAACAGGAGAAGAAAACCTATGGCGCTATGCTAGCGTATTACCTTCAAACAGTACGAAGGAAAAAATATCCTTGGGAGAAGGTTGGACACCACTTCTTCCTATTGGAAACAACGTTTATGTTAAAAATGAAACGGTGAATCCGACCGGGTCTTTTAAAGATAGAGGCATGGCTATGGCGGTGACGTTGGCCAAGGCTCAGAACGTTAAAAAAATTTGTTTACCATCTGCGGGTAATGCGGGCATATCCGCTTCTGCCTATTGCCAAGCGGCAGGGATTGATTGTTTTGTATTTTTGCCGGAAACAATACCGGAACCGTTTAAAAAGGAAACGGAACGTTATAAATCCGAATTGATTTTGAGTGGTCAAACAATTTCTGAAGCTGCCCAGGCTATGATTAATCAAAAGGATGAAGATTGGTTTGATATTTCGACCTTGAAAGAACCATTTCGGGTGGAAGGAAAAAAGACGCTGGGCTATGAAATTGCAGAACAGCTAGGTTGGACGTTGCCCGATGTAATTATTTATCCTACTGGTGGCGGGACTGGCTTGATTGGTATGTGGAAAGCGTTTAAGGAAATGTTGAGCATGGGTTGGATTTCAGGTCCCTTGCCGCGGATGGTGGTGGCCCAATCGGATGGATGCGCGCCGGTAGTAGAGGCCTTTCAAAATCATCAGGATGCGACAAGCTTTTGGCATAAAAGTAATACCATTGCCCTGGGACTAAATGTACCAGGCCCTCTCGGCGGTTACTGGATTTTAGAGATATTATCGGAATCCAATGGAATTGCAGTAACAGCCCAAGAAACATCCTTGGAAATCAATACTGAGAATTTCAGAAAAAGGATAGGGATCGATGCCAGTACAGAAATCGGCGTGGTTTGGTCAGCTTATGAAGAGCTTACAGAAAAGAAATGGATTACGCCTAGGGAAAAGGTAGTTCTTTTTGCAACAGGGATTGAACGCCGATAAGTTTTATTATTTTTGTTAATTCAGTTTTATTTGGATCAGAAAGTTGGTTTGATTTATGCTATGTGATGCCCATATTTGGAATATCCAACATTGAAAAAATTTTACAATCATCTTAGACAAGCAAAATGAGGAATGTTAGTATGATTACACCCTATATATTACTCGTTGTATTATCCTGCACCGTATTCTCATCTGCTAGAAGCGGTGAACCCCCAAAGACGTTCCAGGCGGAGGACGTATTTGAACTTGAATATGCTAACGATCCTCGTATTTCACCCGATGGGAAATACATAGTCTACGAAAGACGATCTAGTGATATAATGACAGATTCAATGCGATCGAATATCTGGATTATTAAATCAGATGGTACTCAAAATCGACCGCTTGTTTCCGGAAACACTCATGCTGTCACACCCCGATGGTCACCTAGTGCAGATCGTCTTGTTTACCTCCAAACAGCCAAAGATGGAACCGAGATAATAGTACGATGGATGGATACAGGGCAAACGGCCCGTATTGTAAAACTAAGTATCCGCCCGTCTTCAATTATTTGGTCTCCTGATGGTAATTGGCTGGCCTTTACGATGCCCGTAAAGGCAGAGTCAGACCCACTCGCAGAACCACGTAAAGGCCCAGCGGGATCAGAATGGTCCGAACCGGTTAAAGTGTTTGATGCAGTTCGTTACAAGCGAGATGGTTTAGGATTCGTTGAGACCGCGTATACACACATTTTTTTAGTTCCATCAGATGGTGGTACACCACGAATGTTGACTAGTGGCAACTTTAATCATGAAGGACCGCTATCTTGGTGGCCTGATGGAAGCCGATTGTTATTTTCTGCGAACCGCAATGAAGATTGGGAATATGAATCTGTAGAAAAAGATATTTATACTGTTTCAACAGTTGATGGTGAACTATCACGCATTACTAAAAGACTCGGTAGTGAAAGTATGTCGGTAATTTCACCAAATGGACGTTATATCGCTTATGCATACGATGATGGCCGCAAGATACCATATCGTAACAAAATTTTAACTGTCTTAGATCTTGATAGTTATAATGATCGACCACTTACAACAGATCTCGACCGATCGGTTAGTGATATCCAGTGGAGCTGGAACAGTCGTAAGCTTTATTTTAAGTATGATGATAATGGTGAACGAAAAGTTGGCCGTGTTTCTTTAGAGAACACCATAGAATTTGTTTTAAGTGATATAGGTGGCACCTCTTTGGGCCGCCCTTATCTTAGCGGATCCTATACCGTTTCAAAAAATGAAATTATTGCCTACACGTATGGAACTGCTTACCGCCCGGCCGATGTTGCCGTTAAAGATCTCCGCGGGTCACGTGTTCTAACATCGCTAAATGAAGATTTACTTGCTAATCGTGAGCTAGGTGAGATCAATGAAATCCGTTATTCCTCTTCTTTTGATGGTAATGAAATTCAAGGTTGGTATATCACACCACCAGGCTATGAACCGGGGAAGAAGTATCCGCTAATACTAGAAATCCACGGCGGACCACACTCTTCTTATGGCCCCCAGTTTACCGTTGAATTACAACGCTTTGCGGCAGAAGGATATATTGTTTTCTATAATAATTATCGTGGTAGCACCGGATACGGTGAGGACTTTGCATTGTTATTGCAGTATAAGTATTCAAGTGAAGAAGATTTTGCCGACCATATGTCTGGTGTAGATGAGTTGATAAATCAGGGTATCGCTGACTCAAATAATCTCTTCATTACTGGTGGATCTGCTGGTGGAATTGCAACTGCCTACGCGATTGGACTCACTAATCGTTTCCGTGCAGCTGTAGTTGCTAAACCGGTAATTAACTGGGTGAGTAAAGTTCTTACAGCAGACTCTTATATCTATCAGATCCCGTATCAGTTTCCCGGTATGCCCTGGGATGAATACGAGCACTACTGGAAACGGTCACCTCTGTCTTTGGTAGGCAATGTAACAACACCGACGATGTTGATTACTGGAGAGGAAGATCAACGTACTCCAATTTCCGAAACCGAACAATTCTACCAAGCACTAAAATTACGAAAGATTGATTCGATAATGGTACGTGTTCCTGGATCATTCCATGGGATTGCGGGTAGGCCATCGCGCCTCAATGCTAAAGTTGACAATATTTTGGCCTGGTTTGATAGATATCGATTGATATATTAAACTAGGATTTCGATGAAAGTAAAAGGTAAACGAGTGGCTATAACCGGTGCTGCCAGCGGCATTGGGAAAGCACTGGCAGTTGCCTTCCATTCAGCTAATGCTGCAGCGGTTATAGCATCTGATATTAATAAAGCGGGTGTCCAGGCTGTTGCTGCTGAAATAAAGAGCGAAGGTATTGTTACCGATGTTACGAATGAAGAAGATATCATTCGACTGATCAAGGAAAGCAATGACAGCTGCGGTGGTATAGATATTTTTTGCTCCAATGTAGGTATCGGTGCTTACGAGGATTTTCTGAAAATAACCAACACAGAATGGCGCAAAATGCTGGATACTAATCTAATGTCTCATATTTATGTTGTTCGCCATGTTCTGCCTCAGATGCTGGATCGCGGTTCAGGCTACCTGATCTTTACTTCCTCCGCGGCTGGACTCTTATCTCAACTTGGTTCCGTGACCTATTCCGTCACCAAACATGCTGTTGTAAGTCTTGCGGAATGGTTAAAAATCACTTACGGAAAAATGGGCATAGGTGTATCTTGTGTGTGCCCCCAGGCTGTCCGTACAGCCATGACTGCACAGGGTGCTGGTGTAGCTGGTATTGATGGAATGATCGAACCAGATGTGGTTGCTGATGATGTACTGGAAGCGGTAGAAAATGAACAGTTTCTGGTAACACCTCATAAAGAGGTACTTGAATATATCAAATATAAGGCATCCGATTATGACGGCTGGATTGATGGTATGCAAAATCTGCAGGATAAATTCATCGATGAGATCAATACAGTAATAAAATAATCGGTTCTTGGCGATTATGGCCCCGGAGAAATTATTTATATACTTGGTTTTTATATTATTTTTGTTTCTACCAACTGCTAAGGCACAGAACAACAAGGATAATATTTTCCCTTCTGGGTGGCAGGCTGCTGCAAAGGAAATGGTACAGACCCAGATCATAGAACGCGGAGTAAAGGATGCTAGGGTATTAGCTGTATTGACCCAAACAGCCCGCCATAAGTTCGTGCCGTCTGAGATGGTTCCTTATGCTTATAATGATAGGCCTTTACCTATTGGTGAAGACCAGACAATTTCCCAGCCGTATATTGTAGCGCTTATGACTGAATTACTGGGTCTATCTGGTACAGAAAAAGTACTGGAGATCGGCACGGGATCCGGCTACCAGGCCGCTGTACTGTCGCCTCTTGTGGCTGAGGTATATACAATAGAAATTGTCAAAACACTGGCCTTGCGCGCCCAGATAATACTAAAGGAATTAGGAATGAAAAATGTTCATGTCCGTTGGGGAGATGGATACAAAGGCTGGCCTGATGAAGCACCATTTGACCGTATAATTGTGACGGCAGCGCCGGATGAGGTGCCACCAGCTCTTATTGATCAATTGCGCGCTGGGGGAAAACTTGTAATTCCCGTAGGCAAATATTGGCAGGAACTAAAAGTCATTACCAAAGTCAGTAGATCACAGATAGACGAACAGTCTATAATTCCGGTGCGTTTCGTTCCTATGGTTCATCCCCGTAAAACTATTGTGGAAGAAGATCTAAACTGAATGATTCAAAACATATACATAAATTAGCACTGTTGTAATTCAATAAAAGGAGGGATAGTATGAGTGATCAACAAGCATATGTTCCGCTATGGTCCCATTGGGCTAGCTTTACCGCTTTCATGACAGAGCGTTTTCTGGGCGGACCGCAGGTATTGAAACTTGCCTGGGTAATCAATTTTCAAAAGACAGGCACTTTTTTCTATATACTATTATTGATGAATTATTATCAAAATTATTCTGTAGCCGCCTGTGTGTATCTGGCTCTGCATGGTATGTATGGCTTTTGCTGGATGCTTAAACATTTCGCATTCCCGGACCGGAGTTGGGAAAAGAAAGTCACCATTGGCGGTGGACTGATGGCGTTTGTATTAGTACTGGGGCTTTACTGGGTTTTTCCATATCTGCTAATTTCAGGAATCCTAGGCCCTGACCAGAAATTGGCCAGTTTAACTGTATTAACTGCCGCGATATCCTTGCACACATTAGGTGTGGTTATCATGATGACTGCCGACTGCCAGAAATATTTCACCCTGAAATACCACCAAGGACTCATTCGTGAAGGACTCTTCAAATATATCCGCCACCCAAATTATCTGGGAGAGATCATGCTTTATGCATCGTATGCTATGATTGTCCAACATTGGATTCCCTGGGCTATTTTGGCCTGGGTATGGATCGGAGTATTTCTGGTCAATATACTTCAGAAAGAAGCTTCCATGTCTCGATATCCAGAATGGGCAGATTATAAAAAGAAGAGTGGCATGCTTATTCCCAAGCTATTTTAAATTTTCACGATTCGTACAAGCTAGAGTGACAGTCGTTTTGAGGCTGTTAACTATTTTATCTATCGGCAGTATTGTTCTAGGACAGGGCAATGTTGTAAGTGAAAACTCATTTACAGCATATGATGAAGTATTCTCTGGCACAGATAAACTCATTACCATGGTACCCGTGGCAGGTGGATTGTTCAATATGGGCAGCCCTAAGGATCAAATAGGAAGACGAAAAGATGAAGGACCGGTTCATGCTGTACTATTGGGTGATTTCTGGATAAGCACAATGGAGATACCCTGGGATTTATACGAATTATTTGTTTACCGTAACGCTGATACGCCTGCAGAAAACCGGAGAGAAGTAACGCTTGATATTGATGGTGTATCCGGCGCCACTATGCCTTATGTTAATTATAATAAACCTGGTTATCCAGCCATCAATATTACCCAGTATGCCGCCTCGCAGTTTTGTAAATGGCTTACTGCGAAAACGGGACACTATTATCGACTGCCAACTGAAGCAGAATGGGAATATGCCTGTCGGGCAGATTCAAAAGATAATTTTTCTTTTGGTCCATCAAGAAAATCAATAGCCAGCTACGCTTGGTACAAGGGTAATAGTGACGGTAAATTGCATAAGGGAGGGATGAAAGTACCGAATGCACTTGGGTTATATGATATGCATGGCAATGTTGCTGAGTGGGTAATTGACCGGTACGATCGGAATGGATATCCGCATCATGCTGATATGGTGACGGATCCTTTCCAGCTGGGTAAAGAGTTGTATCCGCGGGTAGTGCGCGGGGGATCATACAAGGATAAACCTGCCAGGCTACGCTCTGCGGCGCGAGGTTATTCAAAAAGATCCTGGAAAAAAAGGGACCCCCAATCCCCGAAAAGTTTATGGTGGCATACAGACGCGATCCATATTGGATTTCGTATCGTGCGACCCAGAACTCTGCCTAACCAGAGCGAACTAACTAAATATTGGATTGAACCAATAAAGGAATACTAAAACGCTATGAAAAATCAAAAAAATAATCAAATTGATCGCAGGACATTTTTAGGCCATTCCGCCAAAATTACCGCTGCAGGCTTGATGTTGAACAAGCTGCCAGCAGCTACGAAAAAATATGTTTCATTTGCAGGAGAAATAAAAGTAGCGCTGGTGGGCTGTGGTGGTCGCGGCACAGGTGCGGCAGGCCAGGCCATTGCTGCGGATCGTGATGTACGGTTGGTGGCTGTAGCCGATGTTTTTGCGGACCGAGCTCAGCAATGCCTATTCAACTTGGCTGAAAAACATGGTGATTCCGAGCAATTGGCCGTTACTGAAGATGCCGTTTTCATTGGTTTTGATGCTTACAAGAAAGCTATTGCCATGGCCGATGTGGTCATCCTAACAACACCTCCTGGTTTCCGACCGCAGCATTTTGCCCATGCCATCAACGAGGATAAACAAGTTTTCATGGAAAAACCTGTAGCTACAGATATCGCTGGCATAAAAAAAGTGCTGGAAACCGGAAAAATTGCGGACAGAAAAAAACTGAATGTAGTGGTAGGTTTACAACGGCATTATCAGCGTTCCTATCGTGCAGTAAAAAAACGTCTGGATAGAGGATCTATTGGGGACATTATTTCTGGACAGGTTTACTGGAACAGTGCCGGCGTTTGGGTAAAGCCGCGGGAACCACAGCAGACTGAGTTGGAATACCAAATGCGTAACTGGTATTATTTTAATTGGCTATGCGGTGATCATATTGTGGAGCAGCATATTCACAATATAGA
>Ga0257113_1000319_pt1 | contig 15677 bp, 13 predicted proteins | sample LP_taG_4_FD_191568 | JGI IMG/M metagenome (GOLD analysis project Ga0257113, IMG submission 191568) | Marine microbial communities from Northeast Subartic Pacific Ocean, Canada - LP_J_2015_P26_2000m | ecosystem: Environmental > Aquatic > Marine > Oceanic | place: Canada: Northeast Subartic... | reverse complement strand
CGGACAGCATAGGAGCTAAAGCAATCATAATCAGAGTATTTGCAACATTGGTGTTTTCAATTGAAATAACAAATATAATATTTGTTATGGTAAATGTTCCTGCGTATGCAAAACCGTGCCAACCATTATTTATAATTTCGGCAACTAATTTGTTTTTATAAACAATTAAAAGACCAACCAAAACCACAATAAAGGGAATAAATCCTCTATAAAAAATCAAATTCCAAGATTCAAGACCAGCTAATCTAATAAACAGAGAATCCGGAGTAATGAATAAGATAGCAGTAAATGCAAGGAGCATTCCTTTTTTTTGATCGCTATATGGCATAATTTTTTATTACCGATTTAAGACTATCAATATCCTTAATTTTATTCGAACAAGTTTGATTTTTACAAACCACTAAATAATTTTCTTTTTGATCATCCTTATAAATTAAAACAGATGACTTGAGATAATGTTTTTTTACGTATTGATGTAAATTTTTGAATTTTTCTATATTTCCGAAAAAAGTAAATGTTGTTAGTTCTTCACACATGTCTAGATTTTTTATGTAACTGATCATTTGTGAAGAATGTAGATTTAAGAAAGAATGTACACTGTTCATTAATTCTTTTCCCATGCTTTGCCATTTACTTTCCGCAGTAATAACCTCAAGTTTTTTGCAATTTATTAAAAAAACACTATTACCGTTGGGTATATTATGATCACTAATATCTACCGGTGAAACAAAAAGATCATTCTGTTCGACAGGATTTTTTTGGAGAATTTTATTGTTTTTGTCATAAAATAGATCCCAAGTTTTTTGCATTGTATCTTTGGCGTCAACTAAATAATTAATATCTCCAGTTACTTCATAGAGATTAATCATTAGTTGAGAGAGATAAGTATAATCTTCAAGAAATACTTTAATTCCTTCTTTATCTTTGTAGCAATGGAAGATTTCACCGCCCAACAGACTTTTTAAAACTTTATAATTTGACAGAGCCAGTTTTCTCCACTCTTCTTTATCGATTACTTCTGCGGCAAAAATTAAAGTGCTAATCCAATAGGCATTTAAATCAATTTGTGTTTTGTCGTCAAAAAATGGTTTTGGTCGTTTTTCCCTTATAGATAATAGTTTATTTTTTATAGAAACTAGTTTTTCTTTGTCTTCTTTCAATAATTCGGAATTTTTTTCAATAAGGATATTTTTTCCTTCCCAGTTACCATTTTCTGAAATGTCGTAAAATTTACCAAAAAAATCGTAATCTTTTCCAAGTACACTTTTTAATTCTTTGCTTTCCCAAACATAATATTTTCCTTCAATTCCTTCGCTATCAGCATCGTAAGCAGAGCCCGAAAGATTATCTTTATTTTTAAATGATTGATTAATAAATTCTACAGTTTGAGTAAGTTTATTTTTATAATAGTCGTTAGGTTCTTCAAGGTAAAATTGGCCTAACAAATTTATAAACATGATATTGTCATAGAGCATTTTTTCAAAATGAGGAGCGATCCATTTATCATCCGTTGAGTAACGTGCGATTCCTCCTAACAAGTGATCGTATAATCCTCTCGCACAAACATTTTGAAGTAAAATTTTTACAGCATCATAAAATTTTTTGTTTTTTGTTTTTTTATAAAAATGTAATAAACTTTCAAAAACATAGAATTGAGGAAATTTCGGACTGCCTTTAAATCCTCCCCATTCATAATCAATATGATTGGTTAAAGTTTCGAGATGAGGAACCAAGCTTTGACTAATAACAGAAGATTTTTTTTGAATCTGCTGGAAAACGTTTTTTATTTCAAGTGCTTGCTTGATGGTTTTTTCTCTATTTTTTCCATAAAATTCCGAAACCTGATTCAGAATATTAATAAAAGAGGGTCTTCCGTACATTTCTTTTGGTGGGAAGTAGGTGCCACCAGAAAAAGGAACACCGTTTTCATCTAGAAACATGGATAATGGCCAGCCACCTGGTGTTCCAGTTAAAATAGCTAAGCTTTTTTGAAATACGTAATCTAAGTCGGGCCTTTCCTCACGATCAACTTTTATATTGATGAATTTTTCATTCATTATAGAAGCGGTACTTTGATCTTCAAAACTTTCATGAGCCATGACATGACACCAGTGACAACTGGCATAACCTACACTTAAAAAAATTGGTTTTTTTAATTCTTTAGCTTTGTCTAATGCTTTTTTGTTCCAAGGATGCCAATGAACTGGATTGTTTTCGTGTTGTTTGAGGTAGGGACTCTTCTCATTTTTCAGTGAATTTTCCAAATAAAACTCCTTAAATAGATTAAGATTGTATTTGACAATATATATAGCATTAGTTAAGATTTTACACAGCGCCGAGTTGAATCAGATTGCGGGCGCTTTAAAAATTCCTGCTAAAGCGATGTCACTTGACCACCGCTTCCGCAGGTGGTTTTTTTTTGGAAATCTTTTTCATCAAAAAACTGGGTATTTAACCATATTGTGCACCCGACATTTAGTCGAAGCACTAAAAAGGAGAAAATGAGCAAAATGAAATATCAAGTAAATAATTGCTCAGTTAGTATTAAGCTTATACTCCCTCTCTTAACGAGAGTTGTTTACAGGTCGTATAATTGCTCATTACTCCTCTTGAAAGCAAAGAGAGAATTAAGAGATGAAAGAGAATAAAAGAAGCTTATTAGAACGACTAAATTCTGGACCTGTAATTTGTGCAGAGGGATTTCTTTTTGAAATTGAAAAAAGAGGATATATGGCATCCGGAGAGTTTGTTCCGATGGTCTCGCTAGATCATCCAGAAGCTCTAGAAAATTTGCACAGAGATTTTCAACATGCTGGCTCTGATATAGTTCAAGCTTTTACTTATAATGGGCACAGAGAAAAGATGCGTGTTATTGGTAAAGAAGAACTATTAGAACCATTAAATAGATCAGCTTTAAAAATTGCGAAAAAAGTTGCTCTCGATACACCAAAAGGAATTGAGCCTAACTTGATGGCTGGTAACATTTCTAATTCAAATATTTGGAATGATAAAGACACTAGTCAAAACAAAGAAGTTGAAAAAATGTTTTCAGAAATGGTTGGATGGGCTGTTGATGAGGGCGCAGATATATTAATTGGTGAAACTTTTTATTATGCAGAGGAAGCCTACACAGCTTTGAAAACAATGAAACAATCAGGACTTCCCAGTGTTATTACAATTGCTCCTATGGGTGAAAACATTATGAGAGATGGTGTTTCCATTTTAGACACTTGTAAAGAATTAGAACAAAGAGGAGGAGATGTGGTGGGAATGAATTGTTTTAGAGGCCCTGCTACTATGATGCCTTACCTTAAAGAAATTAGAAAAGCATTAAAATGTCATGTAGCTGCTTTGCCTATTAATTATCGTACAACAAAAGAACATCCTACTTTTTTTAATCTACCAGATAATAATGGATGTACCTGTCATACACCTCATAAAACACCATTTCCTACAGCCATGGATCCTATGCAATGCAATAGATATGAAATTGGTAAATTTGCAAAGGAAGCTTTTGATCTTGGTATAAATTATTTGGGTGTTTGCTGTGGAGCAAATCCAATGTTAATTAGAGAGGTTGCGGAAGCGGTTGGATTAAAAATTCCAGCTAGTAAATATAGAGAAAAAATGTCTAGTCATTTTTTGTTTGGAACTCATGAAAGAATTCCTAAACATCAAAAAGATTACAAAGATAAAGCTTAATTCTATTTAATTTATTTAAGGACACAAAAAAAGTTATGATTAAACAAATACCCAGTAAAGAAATAACGGATTATCTAAAAAAGAATCCTAAGTGTGTATTACTAGATGTAAGGACAAAGGAAGAATGGAACACGATTGGTAAACCCGACGGGGAAAAAATAGGGCTAAAAACCCATTTTTTATCAATACAATTTGGCGAAGAAAGAATTTTCAATGAAAATTTCGTACAGGAATTTAAAAATTTAAACATTAGCCAAGATCATGAAATCTTGACTATGTGTAGATCAGGCGGCAGATCTCAAGTGGCGGCCGAACTACTAACCAGAGAAAATTATACCAGTTCAAATATTTCAGATGGTTTTGAAGGTAATCAAGAAAATATTGGTTGGAAAGAATGTGATTTACCATGTCAAAAATAGATCTAAAAGGTAAAAATTCTAAATTAATTCGTGGGGCTTTAAATAAAACGCAATTTAGAGAACAATCAGAAAGTATCTTTTTGACTTCTGGATTTGTCTATGAGAGTGCAGAACAAGCGGAAGCAATTTTTAAAGGGGATGAAACAGGATTTCAGTACACACGCTATGCCAATCCAACAATTGATACATTTGAAAAAAGGATGGCGATAATAGATGGTGCAGAAAGTTGTTTTGCTACAGCAAGCGGAATGGCTGCAGTTTTTGCTTCTTTAATGTGTCAGCTACAAGCAGGTGATCATGTTGTATCAGCAACCGCTTTGTTTGGTTCCTGTCGAGAAGTTATAAAAAATGTAATTACAAGATATGGAATAGAAATATCCTTTATTGATGGAAAAAATATAGAAAATTGGAAAAAAGAGATAAAATCGAATACGAAAATTTTCTTTTTTGAAACACCATCCAATCCTTGTTTTGAGTTAGTGGATATAGAGGCAGTTTGTAAATTAGCTAAGGCAAGTAATATTAAAGTTATCGTCGATAATATTTTATTGTCACCTGTTTTGCAAAGTCCATCAAAATTTGGAGCAGATATTATAGTTTATTCTGGCACCAAACATATAGATGGTCAAGGAAGAACCATGGGAGGTGCAATTTTATGCTCAGCAAAGTTTAGAGAAGAAATTTTAAAGCCTTTTCTAAGACATACAGGACCTTGCATAAGTCCCTTTAATGCTTGGACTTTATCAAAAGGATTAGAAACTATTCATTTAAGAGTAGTGGAGCAATCAAGAAATGCTGAAAAAATAGTAAAATTTTTATCTGAACACAATAAGGTTAAATCAGTTAACTATCCATTTAGCAAAAGTCATCCACAATATGAACTCGCAAAAAAACAACAGAAAATGGGAGGTAATGTTTTAAGCTTTTATATTAAAGGGGATAAAAAAACAGCGTTTAATTTTATAAATAACCTTAAGATGATCGACATATGTAATAATTTAGGCGATACAAAATCTTTGGTCGTTCACCCCGCAACAACAACACACAGAATTTTAACTGATGAGGAAAGAAACGATCAAAATATTTTTGATAATTTGGTTAGACTTTCAGTTGGTCTAGAAGATTTTGAAGATATCAAAAATGATTTAGATTGGGCATTAAGCACTGTATAAGGAGAAATTAATATGAATATTGTAAATTTTACACCGCAATCTGCTTTTTTAGGAGGAATAATAATTGGTTTGGCTGTTATATTATTTTTTGTTGGTAATGGCCGATTAGCGGGCATTAGCGGCATTGTAAATGCTACACTAGTTTCAAAACAAAACAGAACTGATAATTTTTTATTTTTGGTCGGATTAGTTTCGGGACCCATTTTTTATATATTTTTTACAAAAAATAACATTCCTTTTTTAATAACGTCATCTCTACCAATAATTATTAGTGCTGGCTTTTTAGTTGGCATAGGAACAAAAATTGGAAGAGGTTGTACAAGTGGTCATGGGATTTGTGGTATTAGTCTTTTGTCGCTAAGATCTATTATAGCAACGATCATTTTTATGATTACAGCAATAATAACAGTTAAGTTGATTGGATAAAAAACAATGATGTCTAAAATTATCTCTTTAATCAGTGGAATAATATTTGGTGTTGGTTTATCCGTTTCTAACATGATCAATCCAGAAAAGGTTCTAGGATTTCTAGATTTATTTGGTCAATGGGACCCTTCCTTAATTTTTGTGATGATGGGTGCAATTATTGTAAGTGCTCCAGTATTTTTTTTATTTAGAAATAAAAACAAACCTTTATTTGCTGACAATTTCGCTATTCCGACTCGAAAATCTATTGATAAAAATTTAATTATAGGTTCTGGTACGTTTGGCATTGGATGGGGGATGGTCGGATTTTGTCCGGGTCCAGCAATATCATCTCTTGCATTATTAAATACTTATTCAGTGTTTTTTGTATTATCCATGCTAGGAGGGTTTTTATTAACTAAATTGATAGATAGAATAATTATTCCAGCTCAATAGTACTAGGTGGTTTTGACGTAATATCGTAAACCACTCTATTTATTCCTCTTACAGAATTAACAATTTTGTTTGATGTTTTTTGTAAAAAGTTTTGGTCAAAGGAAAAAAAGTCAGCAGTCATACCATCTTCCGATGTTACTGCCCTTAATAAGCAGGTGTATTCGTATGTTCTACTATCGCCCATAACTCCAACCGTCTTCATTGGCAGCAGGGCAGCATAAGCTTGCCAAATTCTATTATAATAATTTGATTTTTTTAATTCATTTATGAATATAAAGTCAGCATTCTTTAGTATATCAACTTTTTCTTTTGTGACTTTTCCGGGAATTCTTATTGCAAGTCCTGGTCCAGGAAAAGGGTGTCGGTGAAGAATAGTTTTAGGTAATGACAATTGAATACCCAATCTTCTCACTTCATCTTTAAACAAAGTTTTAAGCGGTTCAATTAATTTAAAGTTCATTCTTTTGGGCAAACCTCCAACATTGTGATGGGATTTTATTTTTGAAGAAGGGCTACCTGTTACGGTTTTGCTTTCAATTAGATCGGGATATAGGGTTCCTTGGGCTAAGAATTTAACTTTTTTTATCTTTTTTGCTTGCCTTTCAAATAAATGAATAAAAAGTTTTCCTATAATTTTACGTTTCTTTTCAGGATTGGTTACACCACGTAACTTTTTAAAAAATAGTTTTGAGGCATTTATATAAATTAATTTAATTTTTGATTTTTTTTTAAAGGTCGCAACTACTTCTTTTTCTTCGTTTTTTCTTAACAATCCTGTATTAATAAAAATACATGTTAGTTTATTTCCAATGGCTTTCTTTAATAACAAAGCCACAACGCTGCTATCTACACCACCTGACAAAGCGCAAATTACTTTATCTTTTTTAACCTTTTTTTTGATATTAGAAATTAGGATTTCCTTTTGTTTTTTTAAGCTCCAGGTTTTTTTTATTTTACAAATATTAAACACGAAATTTCGTATTAATACCTTACCATTTTCTGTATGGCTGACTTCAGGGTGAAATTGTATGCCATAATATTTTTTCTTTTCATTAGCAATGATTGCAAATTTTGAATTATCACTAGATGCTATTTTTTTAAAACCGTTTGGTATTTTATAAACAATGTCTTGGTGACTCATCCAAACCGAATTGACTTTTTTATTAAAGAAATTTTTGGTAATAGCACTTTTTGATTTACTTTTAACAAGAGCTTTTCCAAATTCTCTTTTTTTTGAAATTTTTACTCTTCCTCCAAGCTTTTTGGTCAAAATTTGATGGCCATAGCAAATACCTAGAATAGGTATTTTTAAACTTAGAATTGAAGTATTCAACTTTGCGGCATTTTTATTTGTGACTGTTAAGGGACCACCCGATAAAATAATACCCTTTAAAGATTTGTTTTTGATTAAATCTTTTATTTGTTTGAAATTAATGATTTCTGAATAAACTCCTAATTCTCTGATTTTTCTTGCTATAAGTTGGGTAAATTGCGAACCAAAATCTATTATAACTATTTTTTCTATAATGTTATTTTGATCCATTATTTTTTTACATGATCTATATTATGGACCATGCTTTCGTAAAATCCTGCCTTTGTAATTTTAACGAACTCTCCTTTTTTTTGTAAATCTTTTATTGTTTTTGCTCCTAAATAACCCATTGATGATTTTAATCCTCCAATCAAATTGTATATAATTTTGTTTACAGGACCTTTAAATTTTACTATTCCCTCAACTCCCTCCGGAACATACTTTGAAACATTTTTAAATTTTTTTTGATAGTATCTATCTGCCGAACCGATAGACATAGCACCAACGGATCCCATTCCTCTAAAGTTTTTAAAGAGCTTTCCTTTTTGTTTGAAAATTTTTCCTGGACTTTCAGTTGTTCCCGAAAATAGCGAACCAATCATAACTGCATCTGCACCAGCAGCGATTGCTTTTGCTATATCGCCAGAAAATTTTATGCCTCCATCTGAAATTATACGTGTTTTATAATTTTTGAGAGCTTTTTTAACTTGCAATACAGCACTTAATTGAGGAACCCCAATACCAGTGACAAGTCGAGTTGTACAAATGGAACCAGGACCAATTCCAACTTTAACAATATCAACGCCGGAATCTGCTAAAAATTTTGCAGCTTTTCCTGTAGCAATATTTCCAGCACAAAGGACACATTTTTTTAATTTTTTTTTAATTTTTTTAATCATGAATAAAACTTTTTGAGTATGTCCATGAGCAGTATCTATTATAATCATATCTACCTTAGCTTTCGATAATTCATCCGCTCTTTCAATGTCTTTTGAGTTTACACCGATGGCTGCTCCTACTAGAAAGTTATTTTTTTTAACCTTTTTAACTTCCTGCACTTGCTTTTCAATAGATAAGTTTCTGTGAATAATTCCTATACCACCTGATTTAGAAAGTGCTATTGCCATTTTAGATTCAGTCACCGTATCCATAGCAGATGACATTAACGGTATTTGTAAATCCAGGTTATGAGCTAGTTTAGTGTAAGTAATAGTTTCCGATGGTAACACGGAGGAATATTGAGGAATTAAAGTTACGTCGTCGAAGGTAAGCGAATCTTTAATAGCATCCATGTTTAACTATATATTTTTATTGAGAGAAACCAACCAGAAATTTTACTGTGAATAGGGTGTTCTGCTAAATATTTTTCTTACGTAAGGTTTAAATTTTTCTAAGGGTAGGGTATCGTAATTTGGATCGAATGATTTTTGATCCCACTTTTCACAAAAATCAATAGTCGCTTGATAATACTTGTGACCTTTATATTTTTCCTTTTCATTTTTATTGCCGCCGAGATGATGGGCATAATAATACAATTGAAAAATTCCATGTTTTTCTACTATCCAATGTATTTTTTCAGTTACATAAGGTCTTAGTACTGCTGCAGCATATTCTGAGTGGTTTAGTGGTGCAAATTCATCTCCAATATCGTGTAGCAGAGCGGCTACGATCATTTCATCGTCTGCCTTATCATTCAAAGCTCGCGTAGCAGTTTGTAATGAGTGTTCTAGTCGCGATACTTGATAACCTTCTAGGGTAGCATTTAACCCATTTATGAATTTTAATATTCTATCAGCAGTACCCTCTATAAATTTTTTTTCGTGTTTTTCCAAAAGAAGATAATCTTCTTTTGTGCCATCTTTCATTTGAGTAAATTTAACTTTTTTCATTTTTACCAAATTTATTTAGAGATTATTTTAGCTTATAATTTTCTTTTTTGCAGTCTATATTGTATTAGAATTTTATCTATTAGGTTTACTTGATCAAAAATGTTTATTACCATTAAAATAGATTTTTCTTAGAGGGAAAAGACATAGATGAAACAAAATAAAACTTCAGATACAAACATCACTTCACATGCAAAGGTTGCCATAATAGGTGGTGGAATTTTTGGAGTCAGCCTATTATATCATCTAACAAAAGAAGGGTGGAAAGATATAGTTTTACTCGAAAAAGGTGAGCTAACGTCGGGTTCTACCTGGCATGCAGCTGGACAATGTCCCCATTTTGTTGGCAGCTATAATCTAGCGAAAGTACATTATCATTCTACTGAGCTTTATAAAAAATTAGAACAAGAAACAGGGCAATCGACAGGTTGGCATGGTTGTGGCAGTTTACGTTTAGCCTATCAGCAAGAAGATCTGGATTGGTTTTATTATGTTAAGGGAATTTTAGATAATGTGGGAAGTCCCGCTAAAATTATTTCAACTCAAGAGATTACAAATATACATCCCTTTATAAAATTAGACGGTATTATTGGAGCCCTACATACTCCTGAAGATGGACACACTGATCCGTCTAGTACCACCAATGCAATGGCAATAGGAGCGAGAAATGGAGGAGCTAAAATATACCGACATAATAGAGTGATCGATATTAAGTCTCGTCCTTCTGGAGAATGGGAGTTGATAACAGAAAAAGGTAATATTATTTGCGAACACGTTGTTAATGCGGCAGGTAGTTATTGTCCGGAAGTAGGACATATGGTTGGGCTTAAAAATATACCTAGCATTAATATGATCCACCATTATTTAGTTACAGAAGAACATCCTGCAATAAAAAAACTTAAAAGAGAATTGCCTGTTGTAAGAGATCCACACTCCTCATGTTACTTACGTCAAGAAGGCAAAGGTTTATTAATTGGAATTTATGAAAAAGATGCAAAATGCTGGGCCTTAGATGGCATGGACTGGAAATTCAATATGGAATTATTAGAGCCTGAACTAGATAGGCTTGAAGAGCATTTAAAAAAGGGCATGGATAGAATACCCCAATTTCGTGATGTTGGGATTAAAAAAATGATTTGTGGACCTATTACGCATACTCCCGATGGAAACTTTCTTGCTGGACCTGCTCCTGGATTAAAAAATTTTTGGATGTTTTGTGCAGCAAGCGTCGGCATTGCTCAAGGAGGAGGTGCGGGAAAATATATGGCACAATGGATGACTTATGGAGATGCGGATATTAATATGTTGGAGTTTGATCCTCGAAGATATTTAAGTTGGGCACATAAAGATTACGCAATAGCTAAATCAATTGACGAATATAAAAGAATGTATGTTACTCCTTTGCCAAACGAAGGCTTAGATGTTGGTAGACCTATCAAAAAAACACCGATTTATAAAAAATTAAAAGATCAAGGTGCTATTTACATCGATGCATTTGGTTGGGAGCGTCCCAAATGGTTTGCTGAAACTGGAATGCAAGAAAAATATAGTTATAAACGATCGAACGCTTTTCCTTATGTTCAAAAAGAATGTGAAGCTGTTTATAATAGTGTAGGTGTTTTGGATCTAAGCACTTTTACAAAATGCGAAATTTCCGGTGAAGGTAGTGAAGCATTTTTAAATCGATTGTGTGCGAACCGAATACCTAAAAAAGATGGAAGTATTGTGTTGACACACATGTTAAATGCAAAAGGTCGTATTCAAAGCGAGCTTACTATAACTCGTTTACCCAACAATCTTTTTTACGTACTATCTTCTACTGCATCTGAAATTAGGGATTTTGATTGGTTTAATCGTCATGTTAGTGAAAGAGAAAAAGTAAATATAAAAAATGTTACACAAGATTATGGAGTACTTATTCTTGTGGGACCAAAATCGAGAACGGTTTTATCTCAGCTAACTTCTCAAAATTTAAACAATAATGATTTCCCTTGGTTAAAAGGTAAGGAAATTTTAATTAATAAAATTCCCGTGCGTGCGCTTCGAGTAAATTATGTGGGTGAATTAGGTTGGGAACTGCATCATCCAATGGATCAAATGGTGTCTTTATATGATGCTATTTACGAAGTTGGCAAAAAAGAAAATATAGTCAATTTTGGAACTTATGCAGTGAATTCTATGAGAATGGAAAAGGCATATAGAGGATGGGGTAGTGAATTAACGGGTGAAATTAGTTTAGTCGAGGCTGGCATGGATCGTTTTTTTAATTTGAAGAAAAAAAATAATTTTTTTGGGGCCAAAGCTTTACAGGAAAAAGTTCAATCAGGAGTTGATATTAAGTTAGTTTATTTAGATGTTGATGCTGATAATGCCGATGCCATGGGTAATGAACCGATTTACCATAAAAATAAAATAGTCGGAGTGACTACTTCCGGAAGCTATGGATTTAGAGTTAAAAAAAGTCTTGCATTTGGGTATGTTAAATCTGACTTAATGAATGCAGGCAGCGAATTAGAAATTGCAATTCAAGGTCAAAGAAGAAAAGCAAAGATTCTTGATTCGGCTGTTTATGATCAAGACAATCAAAAATTAAAAGCCTAAACGTTTTAATCTAGACAATGAAAATAAAATAAAGCATATTCCGAAATTCTTCTGGAGATTCATGGCAAAAAAAACTAATGCACCACCAAAGCCTTATCTGGGATTTGGAACTAGAATTAGAAAGTCACCATACTTTGAGTCCACTTTAAAGTGGGGCTGTAAAGAATACACTACATATAATCACATGTACTTTCCGGTTTATTATAATACCCCGGAAGAAGATTTTTGGAGTTTGGTTAATGATGTGACTCTTTGGGACGTAGCTGTTGAGCGACAAGTTGAAATTAAAGGACCAGATGCAGCAAAATTTACACAATTATTAACGCCGAGAAATTTATCAGATTGTCAGGTTAATCAATGTAAATATGTTTTAAACACTAACTATCAAGGTGGAATTCTTAGCGATCCTATCTTACTAAAATTAGCAGACGATCATTTTTGGTATTCTATTTCTGATAGTGACCTTTTGCTTTGGGCTATGGGCGTTGCAGGCCAGGATAAGTACGATATCGAACTTAGAGAACCGGATGTATCTCCATTACAAGTACAAGGGCCAAAATCAAGAAGTTTAATAACAGATTTATTCGGATCATGGATTAACGATCTTAAATATTACTGGTGTAAACAAACAGACTTAGATGGAATACCCGTAATCGTGTCACGAACCGGTTGGAGCGGAGAAATTGGATATGAGGTTTATCTTCGTGATGGTAAACGTGGGGCTGATTTGTATGAAAAAATTATGGCTGCCGGAGAAAAGTATAAAATTGCACCAACTGGACCATCACAAATCAGAAGAGTTGAAGCTGGAATTTTTTCATACTTTCAAGATATGCGAGTTACAGATAACCCTTTTGAAATTGGAATGGGCAGACTAGTTGATCTTGAAATGAAGGCAGATTTTGTAGGGAAAGAAGCTCTAAAAAAAATTAAACAAGAAGGGATAAAAAGAAAATTAGTGGGGATTGAAATATTAGGCGATCCAATCAGCATGGTGGTTCCTAAAGAATATACACCGGGATACTTTGTTCCAGATCATTGGCCTGTTATAGATAATAAAAAAGAAATAGGTTACGTTACTTCGAAATGTTATTCCCCCCGTTTAAAGAAAAACATAGGTTATGCTTTTCTACCACTCAATTATACTAATCATGGAACAGAGATAAACATTAATTCGCCTTACGCAAATCTAAAGGCCAAAGTAGTTGAACTACCTTTCTTTGACCCTAAGAAACGAATTCCAATAAAATAATTTATGTTTTTAAATAAAATCTGTGACAATCACGGATGAGCTTTCGTGATATCCTACTTGCATTTTGTGCACCCTTACTTTTGGGCTTTGGTTTTGTTATTGCCAAACCAGCGATGCAGCAGTTTCCACCATTTTTACTAATGGGTTTACGTTTTACTATCGCAGCACTGATTCTAATTTGGTGGTTTCCCATACCAAGAGGATTATTGAAAAATTTATTTATAGTTTCATTTATCGGAGGCACTTTAACTTACGGTTTAGTATACATGGGTTTAAATAGCGTTGATGCATCTTCCTCAACACTTCTTATCCAAACAGAAGTGCCTTTCGGAGTAATTATTGCGTATTTTTTATTTAAAGAAAAACCAGGAATAAAAAATATAGTAGGTATCGTTATTGCTTTTTTAGGACTTTTTGTTTTATTAGGTGCTCCCAATCTACAAGGTAAATTGATCGGTGTTTTGTTATTGCTTTCTGGAGCATTCACTTGGTCCCTTGGAATGGTTATGGCAAAACCAATTGTTAAAAAAATAGGAGGATTTGCGGTTACAGCTTGGGTGTGCTTATTTTCTGGTCCAATGCTATTATTGGGTTCGTTTATTTTTGACGGCAATACTATTAATTATTTTTTATCTGCAAATTTTCATGGGTGGTTAATAGTTGCTTATCTCAGTTTAATTATGCAACCTTTAGCATATGGTACTTGGTACCATGTCATTGGACGTAACCCAATTCATAAAGTTCTGCCTGTAATGCTTTTGTTGCCTCTTACCGGATTATCGACAGCTATTTTCTTACTTGGTGAGGAGCCTACAAAACAAGTATTTCTTGGAGGTGCAATTATATTGCTTGGGATTGGTGTGATATTATTAAGTAAACCACAAACTAAATAAGGAGTATCGGTTTGTGTATTTCTCAACTAAAGCACAAGAGGATTATATTATATCCTATAGATCTATTAATTAATTTAGAAATGAACTGTCTGATTAAATATATTTTGTAATACAAAAAGGATTATAAAAGAAATCAAAGCAGCCATTACAGGAAGAAGAAACCACCCTATAGAAATTTTACCAGCAATATCCCATTGAACTTCTTTTCCTCCTTTAAGAATTCCTATACCTATGACGGCACCCACTACGGCTTGTGAACTAGAAACAGGCACCAGAGGTATTGCAGGTAAATTTATTGAGTGTAAAAAACTACTTATTCCCTGTGAAGCAAATAGGAACAACACAATCGAATGGGCCAACACAACAACAAAGGCTGCTTGAGGAGAAAGTTTAAGCAAATCATTGCCTACGGTAAACATCACTTTTTTTGAATAAGTAAAAACACCAACTGCAATGGCAATTCCTCCTAGTAAAAATAATTGTTCTTTAGAAGAAAAAGTAAAAACATTCATAAAGTGAATATCCGTAAATGGAGAGATTGGAACAAAAACACCCATAACATTGGCAATATTATTTGCACCTAAACTGTATGCACCAAAGGCCCCCACAATTAACAGTGCTGTACGTGTGTAAGCGTCAAGGCGAAGAAGATGCCAATTACATTTTCTTAATATTTGTTTGGTTAAAATAAAAAATAATATGGCAATAAGAGCAGCAATAATGGGACATAAAACCCACGTACTAAGAATTATGAATAAAATTTTTATATTTATGGAAGATCCTGTATAAATATTCCAACCTACGATGGCTCCAACGATAGCTTGTGTTGTAGAAACTGGTAATCCAAATTTTGTCATTATATAAACAGATAGTCCGGCTGCAACACAGGCAGCAAAAGCACCAGGGAGCGCATTAATAGCTCCCAATTTTCCCAACGTTTCTGTTGTACCAGCTCCACTAATAATAGCGCCCAAAATTACAAATACACTGCAGACAAGGGCTGCTGTTTTAAATTTGACCATGCGAGTACCTACAGCGGTACCAAAAACATTGGCTGCATCGTTCGCGCCAAGAGACCATCCTAAAAATAATCCTCCTAGGAGAAAAATAATAATTATTAAATCCATAAATTATTTACATTGATCTTTTAATAGCGTAGATCTGAATTTCATCTGCGATATCTTCTGCTTGATCACAAATGCGATCTATTTTTTCAACAAAATATCGAAGATGCATTTTTTGATCTAAATGTAGCTCGGAATCAAAAATTCTTCTTACAAAAGATGTAAATTTTTTATCAGATTCTTTTTCATAAAAAGTGACTTTATGGGCATTATCACTCACAGACTTAATATCCCGAAAGAATGACCTGGTAGTTAAACATAGAGACTCTACACATTTAACAGCTGTTTCAGATAGACTTATTAAATCTTTATGAAACTCTTTTGGAAAATCAGGTTTTTGAATAGAGAAATGATAGCAGTTACCTTGATACATACCTATCAGTTCATCCATGTGCTCTAATAATCGTAATACATCGCTTCGCGCATCTGGAATTAAAGATTCCTCATATAAGGCG
>Ga0257113_1000316_pt1 | contig 15726 bp, 17 predicted proteins | sample LP_taG_4_FD_191568 | JGI IMG/M metagenome (GOLD analysis project Ga0257113, IMG submission 191568) | Marine microbial communities from Northeast Subartic Pacific Ocean, Canada - LP_J_2015_P26_2000m | ecosystem: Environmental > Aquatic > Marine > Oceanic | place: Canada: Northeast Subartic... | reverse complement strand
CCAGTGCATCCTTAGAGATACCATCTTGTACTTTAACAGGTATCTCCAACAAATCACTGCTGGGTAGTTGATATTTCCTCTTAGGAGCCTTCCTGGCTTCTAATTCGTCAATATTTACTTCCTCTTCCGTAACAACTTCGCCGACTTCAATATTCTCATCATTTGGTTCAGATGGCTCTGTAGTTTCTAGAATCTGCTGGTTTTCTTCTTCAACACTCATATCTTTAATATCATCAATATTTTTTGTTTCATCATAAAAGCTATCTTCCGAAACAGGTGCTGAGGAAAAACCAGAGGTCGAACCAGTAGCCTTGAAGATTTTTTCACTTGGTTTTCCCAACGGTTCTGGCGTCGCATCTATTTCTCCGCTTCCTATTAAATCATCCTCAGTAGTTTCTGTATCATTTTCTTGGATTATCACATCTTGTTCTTGCTTTTCTTCAATTTTTTGCATCAAATCCAAAGTATGGCGGCGTTTATCTTTTTCAGACGCTTGTTCAACCGAAACTAATTTTCGATCTTCCTGTCTTTTCTTAATGAAATTTGTCAAGGAATAAAATGGTCCATAAAAGCTCCATGAAAAGTATCCTCGTATCAATATAAGCCAACTTGTCAGTAGGATTATGGAAGAACCGATCATTCCAAAAAAACTCACTAAAAAATTGGCTAGATTGCCACCGATTAGCCCACTGTAATTAAATTCAATCCCCGAACTGGAGTATATACCAATTTCAAACAATCCCAAGGTAACTGATATTAATAGCATCACACCTAGCAAATATCCGCTAATTCGACTAAGTATAGATACTTCCCTTTTACTAAAAAACCACCACCCCCAAACACTGCCTAATACGGGTAGTAAAAATGCGCTGTAACCAAAAGAAAATTTGATGAAAAAATAGGATATAAATACTCCCAGAATTCCCATGGGGTTTTCAACCTTTACATTAGGGGATATTCCGGGATCTTCATATGGATTGTAGCCAACCATACTGATTAGCGCTAGAAATGAAGTTGCCATACATAGGATTCCTAGTATCTCAAGGCGACGTTCTTTCATCAGTATATATCCTCATGAGTATTTTTCATTGATATATACCATTTCACAAATTTAGCAATACCATCCTGTATTCCTGTCTTCGGGTCGTACTTTAAATTGTTCTGCGCACGGTTTATGTCTGCATAAGTCTGTAATACATCACCCCGTGGAATTTCTTGATATTCAAGAATAGGGTCGATACCCGCTGTTTTGGCAATTATTGAGATGAGGTTTGATAATTTGATTGGTTTAGAATTTCCGAGATTGTAAATCATATACCGATCATCAGATTCGATAGATTGAATTATACCATCAATTATATCATCTATGTAAGTATAATCTCTTGCTGTCGAGCCATTGCCAAACACAATTATTGGTTCACCTTTTAAAGCATTTCGTACAAACTGATATATTGCCATTTCAGGACGTTGTCGTGGACCGTAAACAGTAAAGAAACGCAATAGAGAAATATTTAGCTCATAAATATGATGATAAGCATGGCAGAGAAGTTCACCCATTTTTTTTGTCGCAGCGTAAGGTGAGATTGGGCGATCAACAGAGTCACCTTCACAGAATGGAATTTTCTTATTGTTTCCGTAGACTGATGAAGATGAAGCAAAAATCAGTCTTTCTACATTTGATTCTACCATAGCGTCCAGAATGATCCGAGTACCTATTATATTCACTCTTGTATAGAGTGAGGGGTTGCTGATTGATGGCCGTACTCCAGCCATGGCCGCCAAATGAATGACTATTTCAATATCATGTTTTTTAAAAATTGATTTTACAAGCCCTTCATCAAGAATATCTCCTTCATAAAATTTGTAATGATCATACTCGTAATGATCAACCTGATTTAGTTTTTTGATACTTGGATTATAGAACTCATTCAAATTATCTATGCATACAATATTATCACCCTTTTTAAGCAAATTATCAATGAGAAGAGATCCGATAAATCCTGCGCCACCCGTCACAAGGATCGTTCTACTTTTACTATTCTTGGCTTTACTCATTATTTAAATAACTTGGATATTATATCCTGGTTATAAATTCACTGTACCTTGCTTGTATAAAGGTGGTTTCATGATAGTTGCAGGCTTTTTGCAACCGCGAATATCGATATCTATTTTTGTACCCGGGTTCGCATATTCCATTTCTACATAGCCCAAACCTATTCCTTTGTTCAATGATGGTGATTGGGTACCACTTGTAACCCTTCCAATCTGTTCTCTATTTGAAAAAATATTATAATTTTGCCGCGGAACCGCTCGTTCCATCATTTCAAAACAAACCAATCTTTTTTTATGGTCAACATTTTCATCCATTAGTGATTCCCGGCCAATAAATGAGCCTTTGTCAAATTTTGTGATCCATCTAAGCCCCGCCTCAATAGGTGTCGTCGCTTGATTAATGTCCGTGCCGTACAGGGCATATTTCATTTCCATCCGCAGTGTGTCTCTCGCACCCAAACCAATTGGCAATACCTGCAGCTCTTGTGTATCAAATAATTTATCCCATATAGCTACAATTGATTCATTATTTCCGTATATTTCAAAACCAAGTTCACCTGTATAGCCCGTCCTTGATAAGACTACCGGATAACCAGCAACATTAGTCTCAATAAAGTGATAGAATTTTAATTCGGATAAATTATAGTCAGTAATTCCATGAAGTAGTTCACCAGATTCAGGCCCCTGGACTGCAATCAGATTAGTTTCTTCACTGATATCCTTTAAAGTAACAGATCCCTTTATGTTATTTGAAATCCACTGAAAATCACTTTCAATATTTGCTGCATTTACCACCATCATATAATAATCTTCAAAGCAATAAATAACAAGATCATCAATTATTCCACCGTCCTCTAAACACATTGTTGAATACTGAGCTTGACCATAAGATAACTTTTTAATATCATTAGTTGTCAATAATTGCAGAAAATTTTCAGCATCATTACCAGATATTGTGAATTCTCCCATATGACTTACATCAAACACGCCGACAGATGTTCTTACCGCATTATGTTCATCAGTTATTCCAGTGTATTGTAACGGCATTTTAAACCCTGCAAATGGAACCATTTTCGCATTAAAGCCAATATGTTTGTCATAAAGAATAGTATGCTTCATAATGCGTCCATTTAATAACGGAATTGTAAATAATAATTATTCAATATGGATGAAAGATAGGCCGAGCTTATTTAGATCGTCACTCACAGTAGTTTCAACGCCCCTTTTATTATATCCTCTATATTGTCATCAAGGATATCCTTAGTAACCAATTTTTTGATAACTTGGTTAATTGCGCTGCGTTTGTATCCCAGTGAAATTAATACTTTTGTCACATCATCAATCTTACCCTTATCGCCTGATACCAATAGAAAATCTAAATCACTACCTGTGTCTTGATCAGTGAATTTATCTTTCAATTCCACAATTATTCTTTTTGCAGTCTTTGTACCAATGCCGGGGATTGATGTCAATGATGCAACATCACTATCAATTATTTTTTTCTTGAACTCTATGGGATCTGTGCCCGAAAGAATATTCATAGCAGATCTTGGACCAATTCCACTAATTGAATTGAGTTGCATGAATAAATCCCGTTCTTGATCGTCATAAAAGCCGTATAATTCCATAATATCTTCTCGCACATGTAAATAAGTCATTAATTCAACAGGCTGGTTGGGATCGGGAATTTTTTCAAATGTTGCTAGTGTGATAGGAATCCCCAACCTTATTCCACCAACATCAATTATGACTGAAGTTGGGTTCTTTTTAACTAGTGTTCCTTTTATAGAATCAATCAAAATTTAAGACCAACGATTCTGGTTTAAATAACACAAGCCTATTGCCAATGCATCTGACGAGTCTAAAGGCGTAGGCAATTTGTCTAACTGCAAAATATTTTTCACCATATATTGTACTTGTTCCTTGCTTGCATTGCCATTACCTACCACAGATAGTTTAATTTTTTTGGGGGCGAATTCCACGCATGGTATGTTCTGCTTAAAACCTGCAAGGATAATCGTTCCTCTAGCTTGCCCTAGCACCATAGCGGATTTAAAATTTTTATGATAAAAAGTATCTTCTATTGCCAGGGTTTCTGGCTTGTACTTATTGATTAAGGTAGTTATTTCATCAAATAGATGGCCTAATCTAGCCTCTAATTGCACACCCTTCGGTGGACGAATTGTTCCATAACTGTGAGCTGAAATCATATTATCTTTCTTATCAATAATTCCAAATCCTGTCACCGCAAGGCCTGGATCAACACCAATTACACGCATAAATTAATCAGCTGGCTCAAAATTTGTGTAAATAGATTTAATATCATCATGATCCTCAATTTCATTTAATAGCGATATAGCTTTCTCAGAATTTTCATCATTAATTTTGTGCAAATTTTTTGGCAGCATTTCAACCTTGGAAGATTCAACAAAATATCCTTTATTTTCTATAGCATTGCGGACAGACATGATATCTACAGGATCGGTTGTTATAATAAACGCATCATGAACTGCTTCAAAATCCTCGGCACCTGCATCAATTGCAGCTTCAAAAAGTGTATTTTCATCTTGATTATCCCTTGTTAAGATAATCTGACCCTTTGTATCAAACATCCACGCGACACTTCCATTTTCACCAAGGTTACCTCCGTATTTTGTGATCAAGTGTCTAATATCTGCTACAGTTCTATTTTTATTATCTGTTAATACTTCCATAAATATTGCTACACCTCCAGGACCAAATCCTTCATATGTACACTCTTCATAAGTTGTTCCTGGTAGTTCTCCCGTCCCTTTCATAATAGCTTTCTTGATATTATCTTGGGGCATATTTGCATCACGGGCACTACTAATTGCGTGTCGTAATCTCGGATTTGAAGCAGGGTCTCCCCCACCAGCACGTGCAGCTATTGTAATTTCCCTTATTAGTGTGGTAAATATTTTACCGCGCTTCGCATCAATCGCAGCTTTTTTACGCTTAATGGTGGACCATTTACTATGCCCGGACATATAAAGAGATTAGATAATTATTAATTTAGTCCAACTTAACAGAAACGAGTTGCGAAACACCTTTCTTTTCCATGGTAACACCGTAAAGGAAGTTCGCCGACTCCATAGTCAATTTGTTATGCGTCACTACTATGAATTGAGTATCAACTGAAAAATTATTGAGGACACGTGTAAATTTTCCTATGTTTACATCATCAAGTGGCGCATCAACTTCATCGAGAATACAATAAGGACTTGGTTTCACCTGGTATATTGAAAACAATAATGCTATTGCAGTTAGTGTTTTCTCTCCAGCCGAAAGTTGGCGCAGCGACTGATTGCGCTTCCCCGGTGGCTGTGCTTGTATACCGATACTAGCTTCAAGAGGATCCGGATCTCCTTCAAGTCTCAAGGATCCACGCCCACCTTCAAAAAACATCACAAATAGCTTTTCAAAATTCCCACAGATATTTTCAAATGTACTTTGAAATTTCTCTCGAGCAATAGAATCAATTTTTTGAATTGTATCTAGTAAATTCTTCTCAGCTTCTATTAAGTCGTCACGCTGTTCACTTAACATCAATAAGCGGCTACTTTCTTCTTCATGTTCAGCCTGTACGGCCATATTTATCGGGCCAATATTTTCAATACTTCTTTCAGTTCGCTCAATGGTAGCATTTAATTCACTTTCTGTCTCATCAACAATCATATTATCAGAGATTTCAGTTTCATATCGATCTTTGATTCGCTCATTTACAAAATTGATTCGCTGTTCAAAATCAGCGATTTTTAATTCACACTGTTTTAATTCTTCCAGTAATGTTTCTCGATTTTTCTGCTCGGATCTTATTTGTGCTTGTATTTCTTCAATCTGCCGGTAGGAGTCATTTGCTGTTTCCTGTTTCAGGCTTAGGATTGATTTTTTCTTATTTACCATGCCATTAATCTCTGATAATTTATTTTCTGCTGACAAAATAGATTTATTTAAATCCTTATCCTGACTTTTTAATTGGGTTACTTCCTTAACGATTTCCGATTTTCGAGCTGAAAATTCTTTAATTGAATCTTCCACCGTTCGTTGTTGAAATATTACATTTTCTCTTTGGCCTTCGAGATTAAGACACTCTATGCGAAGATCCTGTGCATTTTGATGCAATTGATCTCTGTTTGATTGGATTTTAATTAACTCAGCACTTTTTTTGGTCTGTTCTTTCGCATGTTTGTTTAATATTTGTTCTTTTTTTACAATTTCTGATTTTAAAGTATCAATCAAAAGAACCTGACTTCTGATCTCTTGCTCATTTTCCTTGATTGATTTCTTCGCAACGCTTATAGATTCAGTAAATTGACTCTTTTGAAATCCTTTTTGGACGAGATATTGATCAATTTCTGCCAGGTTAGTTGATAAATCTTTGACTTGACTATCTAAATGAACAATATCTTGTTTTGTTTTCTCAATAGTTTTCTCGAGTTTTGTAGACTGCTTGTGTGATTTTTGAAATTGAATTTTCTGGTTTTTAATATCTCGTTTTATATTTTTTATTTTTTCTTTTCGACCAATTAGTCCTGCTTCATTATTACCATTGGAATTATTTATGATCATACCCCTAATCGAAAAAGCACCCTTCGTATCTACTAGATCCCAGTTATTCAGTGAATTATCTTTTATCCCTATCTTTAGATCTTTAACCAGAAGAATATTGCCCAGTAAAAATCTGGACAATGGCTTTATTGAATCTGTTGTTTCTACAAAGTCAACTGCCCGACCAATGAGATTGTCATCACTTCTTAGCTTCGCTGCATTTTGTTTTTCATGATTAATATCTTTTAACGGAATTATCATTAAGTTTCCAGCATTTCGTTTACGCGCTATCTCTATTATATTGATGGCAGTCTTGCGATCTTTAACAACAATACATTTGGCATATTCTCCTAAAGCCATTTCTATCGCCGGCGCTATCGAATCGTCTACCTTAAGTAAATCACCTACAGTGCCTAGAACGCCTTTGTATTGATCCTTATTTTCCAAGATATCCTTCGCACCGCTTGGATAACCTTCTCTCGACATTAATAATTCCTCATAAATACGGCATTTAGATTCAAGGGATTTGATCCACGCAGATACTTTGTGTTCCTGTATATCTATTTGTTGTTTTTCATACTGTAGTTCTTCTAATTCGTTCGTCTTTTTTTGTAGCCGACTCTTATTTTTCTCTAATTTTTCCGTAATACTATATTTAGTGTTCTTTTTGATTTCAATTTGTTTGTCAATGGACTGGAATTCCTTTTCAAGACCTAATACTCTTTCCTCTACAAGAGAAATATTGTCCGTCTTTTCCTGAATGATTGTACTTGTACGGTCAAACAATGACTTTTTATCGGACAATTTTTGTTGTAAATCCCAACGTTTATCCTTCATCGAATCCAACATAGTTTGCAATTCTTTTAATTCACTGTCAATCGCTTCAAACGAGGATTGCTTTTGTTTGTATGAATTCAAGCCCGAATCAATCTTTGGCTGTAATTCTCTGATTACCTTTTTATAATCAGATAAATGATCCTGTAACTCATCTTTCCTTTTGTTAATCTTGCCTTGTTCTACTACCAAACGGTCCATTGTAATAATTGCTGACCGTGATTGCTCTTTCCAAATAATTATATCATTCTGTAAACCTTCCCTTTTATCATTAAAATCACTGAGTTGGTTTCGAAACTTTTCGAGTTCATCTTGCTGGCCTTTATAAACAGTCTGTAAAATAATTAGCTTTTTTTCATGAACAGATTCGTCCGATACATTTGAATCTCGTAAATGGTTTAACTCTTCGATCCGCGATTGTAATGGTTGTACCTGAATTTTATATCCATGTATTTGTAAGAATGCCAAAGACATTTCTTTATCTTTTAATGATTCTAGTAGTTTAGCATGTCGTTCAAATCGTTTTAACTGTAAAGCAAGAGCCTTCACCTTCGCCTCTATCTCATTAATTAAATCACTAATGCGATTAAGATCAGTTCTGGTTGCTTCAAATTTTCTTAATGTGGATCTACGTTGATGTTTATATTTGTTAATACCAGCAGCTTCTTCAAACATTCGTCGTCTATCATCTCCAGTTTCAGATAATATCTGTTCAATCATTTTAAGTTCAATAACCGAATAAGCATCTGACCCCATACCTGTATCTAAGAACAGGTCTTGGATATCCTTTAACCGGCATGTCGCACGATTCATAAAATATTCACTTTCGCCATTCCGGTACAATCGTCTTCCTATTTCTATGTCATTATATTCTATAGGCAGTTTCCCCTTATTGTTGTGTACAGTAAGTGTTACTTCACAAACACTAAGTGGTTTGGTATTTTTTGCACCATTGAATATGACATCTTCCATTTTACCGCTACGGAGCACACTGTATTTTTGTTCTCCTAATACCCAGCGAATCGCATCAACAATGTTTGTTTTACCGCAACCATTAGGACCTACAATTGCTGTAATTCCCTCACCAAAATGCAGCACATCCTTTTTTGCAAAGGATTTAAAACCATGCATTGTTAATTCTGATATATACATTCCGAGGTATTGTGGATTATAATTTTAACGAATTTCCGTCGTGAAAACCATAGATTTAAATAGATAACAAATGGTTATCCTGGAGGCCAACTAAATCTTCTGCCACCTAGTAAATGGAGATGTATGTGAAAAACAGTTTGACCCCCATCTTTGTTACAATTGAATACGGTACGAAAACCATTTTGATCTATATTTTCAACTTTCGCCAAATTCCTCGCTGTTAATAGAATCTCACCTACCAATACAGCATCCTCTGTCTCTAGTTCATTGATCGTGGAAATGTGTTTTCTGGGTATTACAAGTATATGAGTAGGTGCTTGCGGGTTCATGTCCCTAAATGCCAAAACGTATTCATTTTTAAATACTATTTCACAAGGGATTTCATCATTCACAATTTTACAGAATAAACATTCATCCATTTGATTGTCCATTTCCAATTACAATTTCATTGATTATTGATAAGGCCGATACTACCGCAGTTTCCGTTCTAAGACGGCGATTCCCCAGAGAAACAAATATTGCCTTATTATCCTTCAATAGGGAAATTTCTTTTTCGGTGAAATCTCCCTCTGGGCCAATAACAAGATTGAGCCCCTTTAAATTCTTCGGTAAAATAGAATGTAATTTACCAATGTGGTTGGTCGCTTTACCTGAGCAAACTACCAAAGGTCCATCATACAATTGATCCAACCAAGACTGCAGTGAATTTGCATCCATAAAACTTGGAAATTTCGACCGCGCACATTGCTTCGTTGCAGACCTGATTATTTTATTCACTCTTTCATAATTAATAGAACGTTTTATTGATCGATCCATTGGAACCGTTGTAATAGTCCGTACACCACACTCCGTCGCTTTTTCAATTGCCAATTGCATACGAGCACGTTTTATGATACCTATAGCAAGAAAAATATCGCAGGTTGGCTCACCATATTTTGGGAAAACTTCTTTTATAGTACCAGTGACCTTTTCTGGTAAAATATTTTCAATGATACCATTGTAGGTTGTTCCAACCCCATCAATCAACCATATTAGTTCTCCAGCTTTTATACGTAGTACATTTGATAAGTGGTGAGATTCTTTTTTATTGAGGGTAAAGTGATTATTTCGAATCTTATCTGGGTCTACAAAAAAGGACCGAAAATCAGGCAAGGATTACTTCTTCCAGTTATAACCGAAACGAACTAACGCACCATTATATTGATCACTACCATCAATTTGCCCTTTCATTGGCAGTATATCATAACCAACTCTAATGGATAGTATTGTGCTATTTGACGTCAGCAGGTCAGCTCCAACACCAAAATATCCACCTAAGGTAAAATAATAGTCTAGATTAGTGTTCCACTTTTCCTTAAAGGTGCCACTTTCAGCACCATCTAGTGTTAAAAGTGGACCTACTTTCGCGCTCACGAAAGGGGCAAAATTATTAGCGATTTTTCCAACAAAAGGATAATACTTAACACCCGAAAACAGTGGTAATAGCAATAAGTTTATATCATTGAATTTGTAACTCCTGTTCGTATAATAATCCTGTATAATAATTTCATCAGGATGTTTTACATCAAAAATCCTAATCTCGCTAATAAAACATAATTCTTCACTTTTAGACCAGGTCCGATTAAAAAATATACCAGAACCGCTTTCACCTACGTCTAGTCCAAATCCAGTATAATTGAGTGAAGACATAGATTGAGATGATAAACTGCTAATTAAAATCAGACAATAGGTAATTTTTTTCAACTTGAAATTCCTCGAAGTGTATTTAGGTCATCCCATGTTTTCTTATTAGCAACTAGCCTTTCCAATGGCTCATCATTTATTATTGTCGCGTTGAAAATATCATCGACATCACTTAATTTCACATTCGTATACCAAATTTCATCCGGGTAAACTACAACTGCAACACCAAATTCACATGCATCTAAACAACCACTTTTATTTGCGCGAACGATACCCTTTAATCCATGCTGGTTAATTAATTCAACAAAACGCATGCGGATATCGAATCCACCACACCGTGCGCAACTTCCTTTTGGGCTATTATCCGGCCTTTCATTAACACAAATAAAAATATGCTTTTTATATTTTGCATCAGTATTCAAGGGATCAATACCACTTTTCCAAACTGATTACTATTTTCCAGATGTTTATGAGCATCTGCTATTTTTTCCATTGAAAAGATTTCATCGACTATTGGTTTAATTTTATCAGTTTGGATAAGTTCAATTACTGCATCCAACGCTTGAACGTTTCCCATTGTTGAACCTAGAATGGATTGTTGTTTGAAAAATATATAACGTAGATCAATAGAAACTTTAGGCCCTGTGGTAGCGCCACAAGTAACCACCCTACCATGCTTACCAAGAATCTTCATTGATACGTCCCATGTGCTGGCACCCGAATGTTCAAAAACCACATCAACACCGCTACCATTTGTATAATCTTTAACTGCACCTAAGATATCATCTTCATAATGGTTTAAACTGATATCAGCACCTAGGTCACTTGCTTGTCTACATTTAGCTGTTGACCCACCGGTCGCGATAACGTTACATCCAATTGCTTTTGCTATTTGTAAACCAAATGAGCCAACGCCTGAACTGGATCCCCATACCAGAACAGTATCACCTTCTTTCACCCGAGCACGATTGATCAACATTTGATACGCTGTTTGCCCAGCAAGCGGAAACGATGCAGCTGATTCAAAATCAATATTGTTCGGTTTTTTTCTCAGATTTCTTTCGTTCACTGCAATAAACTCACAATTTGTTCCATCCGTACTTTCTCCAAAAATCCCTATAAAAGGACATTCATTTTCGCGACCATCAATACAGGCTTCACATTTTCCGCAGAATATTAGTGGGTTTATAACAACTTCGTCGCCAATCGTAAAATTGCTTATATCCTGCCCCACTTTTTTGATTATTCCGGCAGCATCACTGCCTAAAATCATCGGTAAAGAAATACCGGGGATACCGCGGCGAACCCAAATATCAAGATGATTTATTGCGGCTGCTTTTATTTGTACAAGTGCTTGATCAGGTTTAATTACAGGATCAGATATTTCTTCCCACACCAACACATCAGTACCACCGTGCCCATGAATCCGAACTGCCTTCATCTATTTTATCCGCATTCTTTCATCTTGAAACATATCAATTCTTTATTTTGAAAAACCACTTTTGATCTAAACTATAATTCCCAGGTCCGCTTACCATTAGTACTAATGATAATAAACAATACATAATGGCTAATTCCGGCATTTCATTATCAATAATGTGATTCATTATGGCTACAAACATCGTAAAAAATAGTAATATTGATGCCGGGATGGTGAAAAGTCCAATAACAATTAATAATGCACAAACTGATTCGGAAAATGCAGCCATAAAACCAAAAAATGTACTCAAGAATTCGAAACCAATAATGTCAGTTAACGCATGACCTAAACGATTCCATTTTTCTGGACCAGCTATAATTTTCCCCCAACCGTGATTGTATACCATCATAAAACCGCCAATAATCCTCAATAGCAGTAACCCATATGAATGATAACTACTATTTGTATTCAAGTATAATAAATACTTCTTCATTACTAATTATTATCCCTGTTAATATCTTCATATTCAGCATCTTGTATATCCATATTTCGATATGAATTTTGCAAATTTTCCCTAGTATTCTTATCTGATCGGTTAATTTTAATGCGAAACAGAAACCGTATAAGTTGAATTATTAGATAAATTAATGTTGCTGTAATTATGATGCGCATTATATCTAGGTACTGGTGGAAGGATTGAAAAATTTTGTCCCTGTAACAGGTTGTCTAATATAATCAATGACCTGATCTAGGTCAGCGGAATTGTTAACGAAATCGATATGATTAGTATTAATGATAACTAGCGGTGTTTCATTGTACCGGAAAAAATACTCCGTATAAATTTCATTTAATGCATTGATATAATCGTAAGAAATATTTTCTTCAAAATCCCTACCACGTTTAGCAATATTTTTCATCAACGTACTAGTATCCGCTTGCAGATATATTATTAAATCGGGGTTTATTATATTACGTTCCAGCATATTTGCAATACTATCATATAGACTCATTTCTTTTTCATCAAGATTCAAAGATGCAAATAAGCGGTCCTTTATAAACATATAGTCTGAAATTAACAGGTTGTGAAACATGTCCACTTGTCGTAATTCTTGTTGCTGTTGATAGCGCTGCAGTAGGAAAAATAACTGTGTCTGAAATGCAAATCGCCCGGGATCATCATAAAATTCCGATAAAAATGGATTCTCCTCAAATTTTTCAAGTACCAGTTTTGCACCTAATCTATCCGAAAGTAATTTTGCCAAACTGGTTTTTCCAACTCCTATAGCACCTTCTATTGCAACATAATTCAAGTTTCTCATGCATTTTTTTCCATTACATGTTTAACCACTTGACTCTTATCCGGACATAGATTGAGTAATTCAGATATAGTTTTTCCAATTTTTTCTATTTTGTAATCTGGCATTAATTCACAAAACGGAACCAGGGCGAATTTTCGATTGACTATATCTGGATGGGGAACAATTAATTCCTCTGTTTCAATATAGGAATCACCATAGCACAAAATATCTATATCAATAATACGCGGTTGGTTTTTTTCTCTTTCTTTTGGACGACCTAAGAGTAATTCTGTATGTTGAACAGCGTCCAATAATTGAAATGCCGAAAATTCTGTACTACATGAAATAACAGTGTTCAAAAATTTGGGCTGATTTGTTTCATATAAGGGTTCAGACTCATAAAATGATGCACTATTAATATCACTGATGTCATTATAAATACCTAAAGAAGTAATTGCTGCTGCTAAATTTGATTCACGATCACCTAGATTTGACCCAAGGCCTAGCACTGCTAATTCATGCATAATCAGATTTTTTACGCTTTAATTCCACTTCTACTGTATCAATTACACCACTTACTGGTGCATTGGGTTTACGAACGCGAATCACTACAGTATCTATATCGTATTTATTAATTACAGATCGCGATATATCTTCAGCCAGGGCTTCTAAAAGAAAATATCTTTTTGACTCCACGCAATTATTAACCGTTTTATATACCGCCTCATAGTCAACTGTATCATGTAGGTCATCGGAAAGACTTGGTTTTTTAAGTGATATTGATAATTCAAGGTCAACTTCAAATTTTCCTCCAAGCTCTTTTTCAGATTCGTTTACACCATGGTATCCATAAAAGAGCATATTCTTTAATCGTATGACGCCCATAGGGTTTTGAATTTACCCTAGTGATTTCTCGTTAGTCAATTAATGAAAAAGAAAAGCCCCCCGAAAGGGAGGCTTTTCATTGTATAATTCATGAGGTAAACCTCAATTACATCATTCCGCCCATTCCACCCATTCCTGGGTCCATCGGAGGCATTGCCGGGGCTTCCTTTTCAGGAATTTCAGTCACAGCAGCTTCAGTAATGAGAAGCATACCGGCAATTGAGCAGGCATTTTCCACAGCCACACGGGCGACTTTAGTAGGATCAATGATACCGGCCTCGAACATATCCACATAACTTTCATCACGGGCATCGAAACCATGAGCACCTTTTCCATCACGTACATTTTGTACAACGATAGATGGTTCAGCGCCGGCATTTTCGCAAATCTGACGAATGGGCGCTTCAAGGGCACGACGCAAAATGTCCACACCCACCGACTGACCGCCTTTAAGCTTCAATTTATCCAGCGCATCCTGTGCTCTCAAAAGAGCCACACCACCACCGGGGATAATTCCCTCTTCCACAGCTGCGCGGGTTGCGTGGAGCGCATCCTCAACGCGGGCTTTCTTTTCTTTCATTTCTACTTCTGTAGCAGCACCAACATTGACGACAGCTACACCACCGGAAAGTTTAGCCAAGCGTTCCTGTAGTTTTTCACGATCGTAATCAGAGGATGTTTTTTCAATCTGGACTTTGATTTCGTTGATGCGGGCCTTGATTGCATCTTTCTTACCACCGCCATCAACGATAGTAGTGTTATCCTTATCAGACACAATGCGCTTGGCTTTACCCAAGTATTCCAGAGTGGCATTTTCCAGTTTGTAACCGGCGTCTTCCGATATGACAGTACCACCAGTTAACACGGCAATATCTTCCAGCATCGCTTTACGCCGATCACCAAATCCGGGAGCTTTCACTGCCAGTACTTTGAATGTACCGCGTAGTTTGTTCACAACGAGTGTAGCCAATGCTTCACCTTCTATATCTTCAGCGATGATCATGACCTGCTTACCGGTCTGGACGACTTTTTCCAATAAGGGCAGCAAGTCTTTCATGTTGCTGAGTTTTTTATCATGGATCAGTATATAGGCATCTTCCATTTCAGTTTCCATGGATTCAGGATTGGTGACGAAGTAAGGTGATAGATAACCGCGGTCAAATTGCATTCCTTCTACAAATTCGAGGAATGTTTCGGCCGTTTTGCTTTCTTCCACTGTGATTACACCGTCCTTACCTACTTTTTCCATGGCTTCGGCGATTTTTTCGCCTATTTCTTGGTCATCATTCGCTGAAATGGTTGCTACGTTGGCAATCTGTGTGCTGTCAGGCAGATCTTTGCTTTGAGATTTTAATGCTTCTACAACAGCATCACGACCAGTGTCAATACCTCGTTTGATGGACATCGGGTTGGTCCCTGCTGTCACATTTCTCAGGCCTTCAGCTATAAGGCTCTGGGCAATTACTGTGGCAGTGGTGGTTCCGTCGCCAGCAACATCAGATGTTTTAGAAGCAACCTCTTTCACCATCTGTGCGCCAATATCTTCCAACTTGTTTCCTAGTTCAATTTCTTTTGCAACAGTGACACCATCTTTTGTAATCGTTGGTGAGCCGAATTTCTTTTCTATTACAACGTTACGACCTTTTGGACCAAGGGTTACCTTTACTGCATCTGCCAGTTTATCGACACCAGCCTTAAGTGCATTCCTTGCTTCGAGATCATATGTGATTTCTTTTGCCATTTTTTAATTCCTCCTTAAAGGATAGCGAGAATATCACTCTCGCGCATAATTAGATATTCAGTTCCTTCAAAGGCGAACTCAGTACCACTATA
>Ga0257113_1000310_pt1 | contig 15808 bp, 11 predicted proteins | sample LP_taG_4_FD_191568 | JGI IMG/M metagenome (GOLD analysis project Ga0257113, IMG submission 191568) | Marine microbial communities from Northeast Subartic Pacific Ocean, Canada - LP_J_2015_P26_2000m | ecosystem: Environmental > Aquatic > Marine > Oceanic | place: Canada: Northeast Subartic... | reverse complement strand
CTACAAAACATTACCCTACAATGTGTGTGGGGGCGTTAATTATGTCACCTGAAACATTTTCACCTGTTTTGTGTAAGAGCAGTATATAAATACGACGAGGGGGTGCCTCCCATGGACTGGGTGGGTCACTCAATGCAAGTAATACGCAAGCAGAAATAGTTAATTTCTGCTGTTTATTGAACTAAATAACCGACTGTTTTACTACAGCTATACCAAGTAAAAATCCTTATTCCTCCTCGGAGAAACAAGGCTAAAATCAGTGTACCGCGGAAAGGACTCGAACCTTCACGCACTGAGTGCACCAGATCCTAAATCTGGCGTGTCTACCAATTCCACCACCGCGGCATATACAAATATTAATTTACAAAAAAAGGGGCAGTATTCTCTGCCCCTTCTATAATAGTTCAGTCTTAACGTTATTTCATTAAAACCATTTTTTTGGTAAATACTTTACCACCAGCCGTTAAACGATAAAAATACATACCTGCACTTAACGGGTTTCCACTATCGTCTACGCCATACCATGCAGTAGTCTTTCTGCCAGCTGTTTCATAATTATTTACTAAAGTTTTTACTTTTCTGCCTACAATGTTATACACAGAAAGGTCCACCTGACCATCTCCCGCTAGATCGTAGGTGATAAAGGTTACGGGGTTAAAAGGGTTAGGAAAGTTTGCATTTAATCCATACTTATCAGGCACAGTAGAACCTAGATCACTAGACAACATTGTAGTGTTAAATAAACCTAAACCTTCTGAAGTAGCGTTTATCGCATTTGCACCGGCATCTCCGCCACTTACTTCGTCAAAAAAGAGCATAACATTTGGGTTATCGATATTCTGGTTCATCTGAACGTTTACCTTTATAATGCCTCCACTACCAGCAGGAATTCCTCCAGCAAAATCATATCCGAGAAAGTAAAAGTTTTCTCCTTCAGTATCTTCACCTGAACTACCATCTATGACTCCACTTGAAAACCGATCTAGTGCTTCAATAGAGGTTACGGTTAGATACTCAGGCACATCCACAATCTCAAAAGACATCGTTCCAACGGTCTCTGTATTGGTCATGTGCACCTCAAAAGAACCTGTACCACCAGCTGTAAGCTCACCCATAATATTCTGAATACTGTATGCAACCGGTGGTTGGCCAATGTATACCTCTGATGGTAAACCAACGGCAACCATAGGATTATTATAAGAGTCAGATACCACCATTTCACCATAGTTAATATCAGTAACAAAATTTTCTGGAGTACCTGGCAAAACATCTAACAGAACCTCTCCCAGATACCAATATCCTGGAGGAATAGGGTTACTCAAAGTATTATCAAAAAGCAAAAGCGTAAACGTATTTCCAATATGCTGTGATGACATGGACCAGGTACTGAAATCAAGCAGGTCCGTGGGCTGCATTCCACTACCAGTTATAAATGGTGGGTCAGGAACAAAATCTACCTGTAAACCATAGACTGGCTGTGTATTGATCAGACATAAAGAGGAAGACATCTGAGCGCCTGGTTCTGCGTAACCATCCGTAAGCATAAGATACTGTGTCTCGATCATTACCTCATAGGTTGCTGGTTCTGCTGTCCAGTTTAACTGAACAGGAGGAGAACTATTATCCTGAATCTGTACGTCCGTCATTGTAAGTGTGACCGTCTGTGCCTGATCTGAGAGTGGCCTTACAACAACTCTACAAACAGGTCCATCACCAGGTTGCAATGGATCAGCACCCGCAAGAGGACCAAAACCAGCTACCGAAATCTTACCGTTATCATCAAGAACGGATAGGGACCAACCGGCTGTTCTTTCTGTTGGCAAAACACTTTCTCCTGTGAGCACATCTGGAAAATCTTCTATCTCAAAGAATACTCCACCAAGCAAACTCTCATTGTTAACAGAAATATCAATTGTGTCCGTCTGACCAGATAGAGAACCACCATCACTCATATAGCACTCTATCCACTCAACAGGTCCGGCGCTTACTATATTTGTAGGTACAGATTCTGAACCATCTGGATAGATTGCAGTGATATAGTAATAGTATGTGGTACTGTTTACTACATCAAGATCGATATAAGTTGTGGTATTACCATCCACCTCTACAATTTCCTCAAAGCCTGTTGTGCTATTCAAAGATTTATATATTTTATAAGCATCAATATCTACTGGGCGACTATTATTTAAAATAATAGGGTTCTCAATATCAATTCTATCAGTAAAAGGGATACCTCCACCATATTTTGCTATTACATCTTCTTTAGGTGCGGTTACTACCCACTCACCTATTTCGGTTAAATTATAGTGAATTAAGTGCTCTGTACTTCTAGCAGCAAATGATATAGAAACATCATCCACTGCCCAGCCTGATGCCCAGACAGCATTATCATTTGCATGAAATAAGATATAAAGATTATCACCAGTAAGATAGGGTGAAAGATCAACAGTCTCGGTTACCCATTCGGTAGCCGGATCAAACTGATATACTTCAGTAAAGTTAACACCATCTTCACTAACTCCTATAGATGCACTCTGACTGTATGCCCCATCAAAATAAGAAGCAAAACTAAGAAGCACCATCTCGGCTCCGCTTACGCTCAATCTTGGCGTTACCATATAGTCTACAGAGCCATCATCATTGGCAGCATCATCATTCGCGCACATGTAGGTTGTGTGAGAAGGAACCGCCCAATAGGTACTGGAACAATCTGTTGTAATGTACCATCCCTGTGCTGAGTTTGTAGTTAAAGTCCAATCCTCTGGGATACCTTCCTCAAAATCCTCAGAAATATTATCCGGGATTGGTCCAGAAGGAGGATCCCATGTCAAGGTCACTTGGGCATCCTCACCATCTAAAGCTTGTAGGTTTGAAGGCTCCTCAATATAACCTGGATAAACAATTACAGTCGCAGAGTCAGCAGAGGCAATCCAGTAACTACCACCAATACCATCGGTTACCACTACGTTTTCCATGAATATAGAAACAGAATCAGCATAAGCATCATTGTGTACTTCAAAAGTAGCGGTTAGTACTGATCCAGTTCCTGGGTCTATATTCACATTATCAGGGCTATACATCACAATTCGTGAATAAGCATCATTATCTACATTGTTAAAATCAACAGAAAATCCGGTGGTTCTTTCTGTTGTGGTTAAAGAAACTAGATCCAAATAATTAGGACTATCTTTTATGTCAAACTGGAGACCACCAACTGCTCCACTATTAGTTATGCTAAAATCAATCTCAACTGTTTCTAAAACATCAGCCGTTGCTGTTGAACCGCTAAAATAGATCACATCCCCAATGGTAAGATTACCATTAGAACCTTGGGATGAAACAATAATTCCATTATCATCACTAACAATTAGGTTGCTAATATGAATCCCTAATACAGCTGATAAAACTGTAGAACCACTAAAGTGAAGGTTTATTATGGTACCACTATTTCCACTGGTGATCCCATTAGGTCCTGCACCATTATAGAAAACAACTCTTGAGTTTCCATTATTTAGGGAGCTGTAGTCTGCAGAGAAACCAGTTCCTATGCCTACTGGAGTTACGCCTGACATCATGACCATGGATGGCTCTACAGATACATCAAACTGTATGCCTCCAACAGTACTGTTTGGATTTGATAACATCACTGGTACGACTATATCATCCGTATAACCCGCAAAAGATGTATCACCCACCATTACAGAAACATCCTGAGCGTTTGCAAACATGGTTGCTAAAACAACCGATAAAAATGTTTTATTTATTTTTTTTAGCATTGACACTATTCCTCCAATATTGTCTGTCAATCAAATTATTTAGCCATGTATAAGCAAGAACTTACACAGCCGGACGTATAACTTAAATCACTAGGCTTGAAAATAATAAATATTCTACAGTAAGTCACTCACATTTTATTTCACTAGTGCTGCTTCAATATCAGAAATTAAATCATCAATATGTTCAATCCCAACTGCTAATCGAAGAAGTTCCGGCACCAAGTCCATTTCTGCTTTCACATCCTTTGGAACATCAGCATGAGTCATAAAATAAGGAACCGACATTAGACTCTCCACTCCACCCAAGCTCTCTGCTAGAGAAAATAGTTTTGTATGTGACAAGAATGAGTCAAGCGTATCCTTTGACTCAAAAACAACAGATATTATACTACCAAATAGTATATCTCCATGCGGGTTAATCTGTTGTTGTTTTGCAACCTCATGCTGCGGATGCGAAGAAAGACCTGGGTAAATAGTTTTAGTGATTTTATCATGGCCTTCAAAAAATTTTGCTAAAACCATCGCATTGTCGGAAGCTTTTTGTACTCGCATAGACATCGTCTTCACACTTCGGAGTAACAGCCATGAGTCAAAAGGGCTAGGTACTGCACCACCTGATTTCTGAATAAAGTGTAACCGTTTAGCCAGGTCTTCATCTTTTGCTACTAATATCCCTCCAAGAACATCACTATGACCGCCAATAAACTTGGTAGAACTGTGCATAACACAGTCTGCTCCATATTCCAGTGGCCGCTGACCATAAGAACTCATAAACGTATTATCTACCGCAAGCTTGACTCTGGACTGATTACATACTGCTGTCACTGCCTGAATATCTGTTATTTCAAGCATAGGGTTTGTAGGAGTCTCAATAAAGACCCACTTGGTCTCGGGTTTAATAGTTTGTTTGATATTTTCGACATCTTTGGTATCAACAAACTCAAAGTCTATACCATGATGCCTAAGCACCTGAGTCACCATACGATAGGTGCCACCATAGACATTCCTAGAAACGATTACATGGTCACCCTGTTGAAGCCCCTGGAACAAGGCTGTCGTTGCTGCCATCCCGCTAGCAAACGCGATCGCATCACAACCGCCCTCCAATGCAGCAATATTTTTTTCTAGTCTTGCTCTCGTCGGATTGCCTCCTCTTGAATAGTCATAGCCTTTATTCTTCCCTATACCATCCTGTGCAAAAGTAGAGGTTAGGTGTATGGAGGGTGAGATAGACCCGGTAACAGGATCTGGCGCATTACCAGTATGTATCGCGATTGTTTCAAAATTTTTTTTTTTGTCATTTTTTATACCTGTGTATATCCTTCGTTTATGTATTGCTGTAGCTTTTTATATTTTATCTGTATCTTTTCTCCGTTTGGTGATTGTACAAATATTTTTTCATTCCTTCCTATCTTTTTATCTGCAACTATAGGCTTTCTTACCTCTCTCTGAGAAGATTGACTTTGTCTTTGAGCTTGACCTGAGAACCCCATTCCTGTTGTATCCTGATGTTCAACTTTCACATTTCTTATTCTGCCAGTTTCTAACTGCGGTGCCTGGTCCATACCTTGAAGCTGAGTACGAAACATACGCTGTACGGTAATAGCGTTCATATCACGCATCATTTCTTTAAACATACCAAAGCCCTCAGACTTATACTCAAGCAGCGGATTTTTTTGACCATAAGCTCTGAGGTTTATTCCTTCTCGCAATTGATCCATCGCATACAAATGATCTTTCCATTTTTCATCAATCGTACGCAGGATCACAAACCTTTCAAAACCCCGGATAACCTCCTCGGGTGCTAGAGACTCTCGAACCTTATATACTGAATCTGCTTCATGGTTAATCCAGTCAATGACATCATCGTGGCTAATATTTTCGCTACCAATATCTTCGATTAATTTTTTGTGACTTATGTCCACTAATAGATGGGTTGCAAGATTTTGTCTCAGAGCCTCCCAATCCCAGTCATTTAAAGAGTCAATCATGGATTGATCTTCTATCTCGTCTACAATATAATCATCAATAATCTGTGCTACTGTGTCTCTCATATTCTTGCCAGATAAAGCCTGGTTCCGTATATCATAGACTACTTGCCTTTGTTGGTTCATTACATCATCATACTCAAGGAGATGTTTTCTGACCCCAAAGTTGCGTACTTCTACTTTTTGTTGTGCTGAGCTTATTGCCCTTGTGATCATACCTGCGGTAATAACTTCACCCTCTTCTATACCCATTCTATCCATAACACTTGCTACTTTATCTGAACCGAATAATCTCATTAAATCATCTTCAAGGGATAAATAAAATACAGATGACCCAGAATCTCCTTGTCTACCTGACCGTCCTCTTAATTGCAGATCTATTCTCCTTGAGTCGTGCCTTTCTGTCCCTAAAATATGAAGGCCACCTGCTTCCTTAACACCTTCACCAAGCTTAATGTCTGTTCCCCTTCCTGCCATATTGGTTGCTATAGTGACAGCGCCTCTTTGTCCGGCTCGAGCCACAACCTCTGCCTCTTTCTGATGCTGCTTGGCGTTTAAAACATTGTGCGGAATATTTTTTCTTTTCAACATTCTTGAAAAAAGCTCTGATGTTTCAACAGAAATAGTGCCGACAAGCATAGGCTGTCCACGATGATGAGCATCAGATATCTCATCAATAACCGCGTTGTATTTTTCTCTTTTTGTTTTGTACACCAAATCATCTCTGTCATCTCTAATAATATCACGGTTTGTAGGGACAACAACCACGTCCAAGCCATAGATCGAGCCCAACTCTTCTGCTTCTGTTTCAGCAGTGCCTGTCATCCCCGAAAGTTTGTCATAGAGCCTAAAATAATTTTGTATCGTAATCGTGGCCAGCGTTTGGGTTTCTCTTTCTATCTTAACATTCTCTTTCGCCTCTAAGGCCTGGTGAAGCCCATCTGAGTATCTTCTTCCCGCCAGAATCCGTCCAGTAAATTCATCAACAATTAACACCTTTCCATCTTGGACAACATATTCTACATCTTTCTCATACATTGTAAATGCTCTCAGCAGTTGATTAAAGTTGTGGATCTTTCCGCTTCTTTCGGCGTGGAATTGGTGGGCTTTTTCTTTTTCTATTTCACGAGCATTTTCTTTCAGATCTGCTTTTTCATCTATCTCTAACAACAGCTCACCTAGGTCAGGGATAACAAAAGTATCTGGATTATCCGGTGATAAAACGTTTCTTCCTTTTTCTGTTATATCTATTCCATGAGACTTTTCATCAATTGAGAAAAATAAATCATCATCCACCTCATGTAATTTTTTATCTCTTATGTACACTGACTCTATGCTCTGAGACAGTTTTAGAGTTCCTGGCTCTTGAAATATCTTCATAACCTGAGGATGCTTTGGAAGGCCGCGCTTTGCCTGGAGCAATTTTAACCCAGCCTCATCTTTATCTTTATCTAATAATTGTTTTACATCTCTTACAAACTCAGATACTAAAGCATTCTGCTTTTTAACCAGTCTCTGCACATCTGGCTTCAGCCTAATAAATGTGTCATCTATTGGCGCGTCAACCGCACCAGAAATAATTAATGGAGTACGAGCCTCATCAATCAGTACGCTGTCTACCTCATCCACAACAGCAAACGCGTGTCCCCTCTGACTTAGTTCATCTGGGTGCAATGCCATGTTATCTCTTAAATAGTCAAATCCAAACTCATTATTAGTGCCATAGGTTATATCACAGGCATACATATCCCTGCGCTGTATATTATCCATTGAGTTTAAAATAAACCCTACGGTTAGACCTAGTCGTCTATAGACTTCACCCATCCACTCAGCGTCCCTCTGGGCTAGATAATCATTTACTGTGATTACATGGACTCCTCTACCCGTGAGAGCATTAAGATAGATTGGCATGGTTGCGACTAATGTTTTACCTTCTCCTGTCTTCATTTCAGAGACCTTACCTTTGTGCAATACAATAGCACCAAGCAACTGGACATCATAAGGCACCATATTCCACTCCGTGTTTTGTCCTGAAACTCGCCATGACTGTCCTATCATTCTGCGGCAAGTTTCTTTTACCATGGCAAAAGCTTCAACCATAACATTATCTAATGATTGCTGCTCTGCTTCTAGAATTATTTTTTTTCTTATCGCCCTATCAGCATCCTTATCTAAATTATTTTTTGTTTGGTTTCTTGCATCCTGAACATATTGTTTCAGCTGTTCCGTTCTATTAATTAACTCCTGGTCAGATTTAGACTGTATGCTATCATAAAATTCATTTATCTGACCAACCAGCGGTAAAATCTTTTTTATCTTTCGCTGGGAGCTGGTACCAAAAAGCTTCTTTAAAAACATCTAATCTTTACTCTCATAGTTTTTATATATCGTGTCAAGGATACCATTGACAAAGCGTGAGCTTTCTTCTGTACTAAAAACTTTAGCTATCTCCACCATCTCACTTATTGAGACCTTTGGCGGAATGTCATCCATATGATATATCTCACTAACACCCATTCTCAATAATATTTTATCAACGATAGCAACTCGGTTATATTCCCAGTTCTCAAGACACTCACAGATTAATTCATCTGTCCTGGACTTATTTTCAATAACACAGAAAAATAGTTCTTTCATATACTTATCATCCTCTGCACTTTTAAATGACTGATTGTATAAATCGAGTACATCCTTTGGGTATTCATTATTTATTTCTACTGCATACAGGGCTTGCATAACTGACTGCCTAGCAAGTCTTCTCGGGTGTTGATCAATAATCTTTTTCACTATAGTTATTCCACTGGCGTGAGCCATCCAAAAGGATCTTTGATATTCTCATTTTGAATATCGATCAACGCCTCTCGTATTTTTTTTGTCATTGATTCACTATATGGCTTTTCATAGTCTTTAGTATTATTATTAAAACACGCGCTTCCCACTGGTGCAACCACGACTGCAGTTCCTGTAAAGAAAACTTCATCCGCACTCATTAACTCTTCAACCGTTACATCTTCTTCTCTAACATCAAGGTTAAATACTTTTGTAGCTATTTTTAAGACCGAGTCCCTAGTTATACCTGGGAGGATCGAACCTTGAACAGATGGGGTTTTTAACGTTTTATTTTTTAGTATAAAAATATTTGCAGACCTGGCTTCATCTAAAATATTCTCGTTAGATGAATTCAAAAAAATTATTTCATCGTACCCAGCATCTGCCGTCTCTTTAAAAGGTAAAAGAGTGCCAGAATAATTTCCGATAGCTTTTGCGTAGCCAATACTTTTTGTCGCAATACGGTGATACTTATCAGTGACCAAAGCGTTCAGGCGCTTTAATCCTGATTTGAAGTATGAACCTACCGGAGTTACAAATACCAAAAAAGTATAAGAATCAGCAGGCTTCACTCCCAGCATAGGGCCCGTACCCCACACCAGTGGTCGAATATAAAGGCTGCCTTTTTCATTTTCAGGTAAATAATCTAGATTATCCATAACAGTTTCTTTTACAGCATTCATAAATAAATCATGTGGTACATCAGGTATACATAAGCGCTTGCAGGAATCAGTAAATCTTTTTGCATTCTGTTCTAATCTGAAAAATACTACGCGGCCTCTAGATGTCATATAAGCTTTTGTACCTTCAAAGACTCCTTGTCCATAGTTTAAGACTGCGGATGCTGGGGACAAGCTTATTTCACCATACGGAACAAGCCCTTTGTTCACCCACTTACAAGAAGAGTCGCAGGTTGCAATGTACATACTGCGTGTCTCAAGCGGATCGAATCCAAGATTGTCCCAGTCAATATTTTGTTTAGGCCTCATAATTTTTCAATAACCATCGCTGACGCTTCACCTCCACCAATACATAAAGTTGCCAGTCCTATATTTTTATCCATTGTTTCTAATGCATTAATTAGGGTAACCAATATTCTTGTTCCTGAGGCACCTATTGGATGTCCAAGTGCTACAGCTCCGCCATAAATATTAACCTTTGTATCATCTAAATTATAATCATCAATCGCTGCCATCGTTACTGCTGCGAACGCTTCATTAATTTCCCATAGGTCAATGTCTTGTTTAGATAACCCTGACTTGTTGAGGACTTTATCAATTGCTTTCCCAGGTGCAGTAGTAAACCATTTTGGGTCATGTGCAAATGAGCAGTGAGAAAGAATCCGGGCGATTGGTTTAAGGCTATGTTTTTCAACACTATCTGCAGACATTAAAACAACTGCTGCTGCACCATCATTTAACTTTGATGCATTTGCCGCTGTTATGGTTCCATCTTTTTCAAAGACAGGTTTGATCAAAGGTATTTTTTCAAAATTAGCCTTCCCCGGCTCTTCATCCATTGCAATAGAATCTCCTTTGGAATTTGTTAATGGTATGATCTCATTTTTGAAATAACCTTTTTCCTGGGCTTCTTGCGCACGCTGGTATGATTTAATAGAAAATCCATCTTGCTGTTTTCGTGTATAGTTTCTATCTCTAGAAAGCATCTCTGCACAGCTACCCATATGTATGTTATTATAAACATCCCATAAACCATCGTGGAGCATACTATCTATCATTTTTTGGTGACCAAATCTATTTATGTCCTTTGATATTAAATAAGGAGCATTAGACATACTCTCTATACCGCCAGCAATAATTATACCTGCGCCATCAGCTTTAATAGCCTGATCACCAAGCATCACTGCTTTCAAGCCAGACCCACACATTTTGTTAATCGTAAGACATTCAACTTTATCAGGTAATCCAGCATATAGTGCGGTCTGCCTAGCTGGGGCCTGCCCAATCCCCGCGGAAAGAACATTTCCCATGATTACTTCTTCTATAGCGCTGACATCTATATCTAAATGGTTTATTAAATCACTAATTATTGGTGCACCTAACTGTGGAGCAGAAAATTCTGACAATTCCCCTCCAAATGAACCAATTGGGGTTCGCCCAGATTGAACGATTAGTGTTTTGCTATCCATTAAACTAACCTATAGATAAATATAATTATTTAGTACCATTCTTTTTATCTATTGTATCGTATGCGCCAATTATTTTTTTGACTAGCGGGTGACGCACTATATCAGACTCATCAAAATATGTAAACCCAATCCCCGAAACATTCTGTAATATTTTTGCAGCTTGGATAAGCCCAGAGTGTTTATTCACATCCAAATCTATTTGTGTAACATCACCATTAATAATAGCTTTTGACCCAATTCCCAAGCGAGTTAAAAACATTTTCATCTGCATAATCGTACTATTTTGCGCCTCATCCAAAATCATAAAAGAATTATCTAGAGTGCGCCCACGCATGTATGCCAGAGGGACAATCTCTATACTTTTATTTTCTATTAAGACTTTCAATCTATTTTTTGGAAGCATTGCATTCAGTGCATCGTAAAGTGGTGACAAATAAGGATCTACTTTTTCTTTAAGGTCTCCAGGAAGAAATCCCAGATTCTCTCCTGCCTCAACGGCAGGTCTACATAAAATAATTCTATCAACCTCTTTTTTCTCTAACGATGAAAGAGCTAAAGCAATAGATAGAAAAGTTTTTCCTGTTCCAGCAGGGCCAATGCCAAATACTATATCGTTGTTTATCACACTTTCTAGATATAATGCTTGTCCATTTGTCCTAGGACCAATGGCTCCCTTTCTACCATAATATATTACCTGATTAATATCTATATTACTTTTTATGTCAACTTCTCCTGATTTATATAGTTTTATCAAGTTGTTAACATCATCAGATAATAGTGCACCTTTACTAGAGAGAGTGCCCCTCATTTCACCTAATATAGCAGCTGCCTGGTTTATGTCTGATTTTTTTCCTTTAATAGTTAATAAATCACCCCGTGCTGTAATAGATACAGGCACAGTGGACTCAATTAATTTTATATGCCCATCCCCAATTCCTAGAATATCGGCTAGTTCCATTGATTTTAGTTCTATAATTTTTTCCATATACTATATTATAATTGTAATATATATTATCGAATTTACATATTGCGTATTACTAAAACTTAATAATGAGAAAATACTATATTATTATTTACTGGCTATTAATTAGCTCTTCTATCTCGGTTTTTTGGCAATGCACAAACCAAAAAATAGAGGTTCAAACTGCAGAATCCCAAAATGTTGACTTTTTAATTGAACAGGCAAAACTTTTTTGGGAACAAAGAAGTGATTCAAATGCAGTAATAAAAGCAAATTACTTTTTAGGTTTGGCTTATAACATTGAAAAAAATAATCTTGGTTTATCAAACCTTTATAGTCGTTCTCTTTTTTTTCAAGGGATGTTTTTAGAAAATGATAAAATAAAAAAAGACAGCCTATTTCTAAAAGGTGCTGAAATCGCAAAATATTCTGTTTTAAATGACAGTCTATTTAAATCTATCCTTAATAAGACGATAGGAGATTATAATTTTAAAATATTATCTGCTTTATCTATCGCGCCTAAAGAATTAGTACCAGGAATGTATTGGTGGGCAACCAATAAACTTTGGTATTTAAATAATAAGCCAGCAATAGAAAGAGTAAACCACCGAGAGTTACTAGAGATAATTATGCATAGAATCATATCTATTGAGCCAGATTATCTTTATGGCGGACCCTATCGTTTTTTTGGAATTTTTTACAGCAGAATTCCAGGAGTAGAAATCACACAATCAAAAAGCTACTTTGAAAAAGCCACTAGCTCTCACCCTAATTATTTTGGTAATAAGGTGCAAATGTCAGAATTCTATCATCAAAAAGCAGAAAATAGAAATCTATTTCACAATCAGCTTCAATCAATTATCAATATTGACCCAATAATAAACCCTGAGACCACACCAGAAAATATATTTTATCAAAAAAGAGCAGTTCATTTGCTAAATCAAGAAGAGGTATTGTTTGAATAAATTAAAAAGCGAGATCTAACTATGAATAGAATACTAAATAAAAAAAATTTCAGTATAACCTATATAATATTCACTTTATTATTTGGATCCTTATATCCTCAATCTGGAAAATATTTAGAACAAGCAGTATCGGCAATGGAAGCAGGATTATTTAAAGAAGCACTCATACAATTAGATATAGCCCGATCTAAAGAGCCGAATAATGCTGAAGTATATAAACTAAAAGCGCTACTTCATGAGGCTATTTATGAAAATAATAAAGCAATAAGAGCGTGGGAAAATTGCATAAAGAATACTCAAGATGATGACTTAATTAATGAAGCAAGAATACATCTCAATAACCTTCAAGAATATTAATATAATGAAATATTATCTGCTGGCAGTTATAACAACACTGTTTTTAGGATGCTGGAACGCTCCAGCAATAAATTCTAATTATGATTTTAGTCAAGTTAGCAGTATCAGACTAAACAAAGTTTTAGACCATTCAAATAAGTATGGATCAGGTCAAATTATGGAGGATAATATTTCATTTATGTTTATGAAAAATGGTTATGATGTATCACAAACCCAAGAAAACGGTACATTAATTAGCTTAAATAATCATGCTCAAAATAATCTTCTCCTGACTTGTACGTTAACTGAGTTTACAGACCGAGAAACAATCTTAGTCCCTTTTCGAATTGAAGATCGAGGAACTATAGAAACAATCATCACACAATCCACTGAGGCAGGTGAAAATAAAAATACTGCTATCGCAACAACATCAACTACTACTACTGCAGATGGCGGTTCTATTCAAGAAAGCGGTCGAGTAGAATACACCCAAGCAAGAGTAGGGATAATATTAAAAATGACAGATGAAAATTCTGGGTTATTAGTTTGGTCACATTCTTACTGGTATAGCGGTATTGAACTTCCAAGAACTGCACAAGTATGTGCGAAAAATGCTGTAGGTCTAATAATCAAATTATTAGAAAAAAATAAATAATTTATTTTTTAAGAGTTAATCCCAACTCATCTAACTGATCTCTTTCCACATGGCTTGGACTATCATCCATTAAAGAAGCAGCCGAAGTTGTTTTAGGAAATGCAATAACATCTCGTATGTTTTTGGTGCCCGCTAATAGCATTACTAATCTGTCAAATCCGAATGCGATTCCACCATGTGGCGGCGCACCATATTGTAATGCCTCTACTAAAAATCCAAATTTTTCTACAGCCTGATCATGACTTAGGCCTAATAAAGAAAATATTTTTTCCTGAATTTCAGGAGAATGTATACGTACTGATCCCCCTGCGATTTCATGACCATTCATCGTTAAATCATAACCGCGACTAAGCGCATTAGCAGGATCAGTATCTAGCTTGCTAATATCTGATTTCTTAGGTGCAGTAAATGGATGATGCATTGCTATGTAACGATCCTGATCTTGATCATATTCAAACATTGGAAATTCAGTAACCCATATCGGTTTATAATCATTTTTATCAGCTAAGCCTTCTTTATCAGCAATCAAAACCCTTAGTCTGCCAAGAGCTTTGTATACTATATTTTTTTTATCACCTGCCATCAATAAAATATCACCATCTTTCATGTTTAAATATTTTATGACCTCGACCTGCAATGAATCAGAAAAAAACTTTGATATACCTCCATTAAACTTTCCACCTTCATTCTTGATCCAAGCTACTCCTTTTGCATTATGTTTTTTAGCTACTTCTGTTAGCTCATCAATGACTTTCCTAGAGTACTTTGCTCCTGTTTCCACAACGAATCCATAGACACATTCTTCAGAACGAAACGCATTAAACTCAGACTTGTCTGTAAGTGACTTTAGATCATATAACTTCATATCATACCTTGTATCAGGCTTATCAGAGCCATACGTTTTCATAGCTTGTTTATATGTAATTCTTGGAAAAGGTTTAGGTAGCTTTATACCTTTTACAGAAAAAAAGATACTTCTGGTAAGATCTTCCATTTTAGAAAAAATGTCTTCCTCATCAACAAATGACATTTCTATATCTATCTGTGTAAACTCTGGCTGACGATCTGCACGCAGATCTTCATCTCGAAAACACTTCACAATTTGGAAATAACGATCGAAACCTGAAATCATCAGTATTTGTTTATATATTTGAGGTGACTGAGGCAGAGCATAAAACTTGCCATGATGTAAACGACTTGGGACTAAATAATCCCTTGCTCCTTCAGGAGTTGATTTCATTAAAACTGGGGTCTCTATTTCCAAAAAATTATTATTAGACAAATAATCGCGTGTTGCCTGATATGTCTTATGTCTTATAATGATGTTTTTTTGAAGCTCATCAATTCTTAGTTCTAGGTAACGATATTTTAATCGGAAATGCTCTTCTGCGCTATTACGGTCTGATAATACAAAAGGCAAAGGTGCAGCCTCATTAAGTATAGTATGACTAGAAATAGCGACTTCTATCTCACCAGTTTCCATTGCAGGATTTATAGAAGAATCAGACCTGTTTTTTACAACCCCTTTTATAGAAATCACATCTTCAACAGAGAATTTTTTTATTTTTTCAAAATCATCTTGAGATGTAGTCTCATTAAAAACTAGTTGTGTTTTTCCATATCTGTCTCTAAGGTCAACAAAAACAACTTTTCCGTGTAGCCTAACAGTATTTATCCAACCATTTAATTGAACTTCATTACCTACATTAGACTTATCTAGTTCTCCACAAGTGTGTGTACGTTTAAACATAATATAAATTTTATTAATAAAAAAACCGTCTCAATATTAAAAAGACGGTTTTTATTTTAAATGATATAAATAAATTTATTTTTTTGATACTCTCAGCCGATTCATTGCCCTTACAAGTGCAGCCCCAAGCCTAATATTATCAATCTTTTCCTGGGGCTTATTTTTTCGATCTCTTGCTCTTTCTAAAGCTTCTGCGGCGCGTTTTACATCTATCTCATTTGATTTTTCTATAGATTCCAATAATAGTTCAACTTTTGTTGAGCCAATCTCTACACAGCCTCCGCTGGTCGCATACCAGTCTACAGTATCACCTGTTTTAATCTTTATTTCACCTACACCTAAAGCAATAACACCCTCTCGATGCTGTTTCATAATACCGAAAGACCCATCGATTCCAGG